>Ga0126339_10000184_pt1 | contig 28118 bp, 10 predicted proteins | sample OrbTmetagenome_2_FD_92532 | JGI IMG/M metagenome (GOLD analysis project Ga0126339, IMG submission 92532) | Coral microbial communities from Petempiche,Puerto Morelos, Mexico - Orbicella T R C metagenome | ecosystem: Host-associated > Invertebrates > Cnidaria > Coral | place: Petempiche,Puerto...
AGGTGGCCGCGGCCACTTAATGGAGGTGGCCGGTTAATAGGGGTTTTATTTACAGTATTTTGCTGACAATTATCTTGGGACTTTGATAACTGGCTGCTTGATAGAGGTTCAACAGTACACAAAGCCTTTGTCTTGGCTGATTCTCCAACAAACCACTAAACATCTCCGATGATGGGCTAACCCAAAACTGTCTGACTTCCTACTTATATTTTGGTGCTTTTTTTATACCTTACTTCAGTTTTACAATATTTGTCTTTGACAAGTGCCATGCAGACATGATTATTTCTGTTCATGATAGGTAGAAAAGTTCTTGCTCTCTCCCAGATCAGTCATTTTTTTAAGGCTAACTCGTTAACTTCCCAGCTATTTAGCCTCCAGTCTCAATATTTGTACTTTATTAATATGTGTGTGTGAGAGTTATAAAATTGTAAGTACAAGAGTAAATAAAGTTTTGTTGTTGTTGTTGCCTTCAGTCTGTCACAAATGCTACCTTGTGTTACAGATAGAGAGTACAAACTGCATTTATTATCAGATGTGAACACTTGTGTAAATACATCTACAAATTTTCTCATCTTTCTCAGAATACACCACGAGCGATTGGAGGTCAAACCCAATACTAACAGTGACATGGATTTCAGTAAAATTGTAAAAGACAGCAAAACTGTTCAAGACAAAACTAAAAAGCAAGATGAAAAGGTGAACAGAATAACAGAATCAAAGGAAGATAATTTTATTGATGACCCGGATGTTCCGCCGCTTATGTGAGATTTGGTGAAATCTTCTGTACATGTACATAATGTAATAAATATCAATGTTTAAAGAAGCATTTTTTAAATTTTTCTTAGTGTTTCTTCACATGGAATTCATTAAATGCTATTGGGAGACCAGAATGAACATTATTTTCTTACAGCAAAAGTCCCAACATCAACAAGTTCTTTGTCAAAACCAGGTTTTTAGCCAGATGGGTGTCCTGTGGATGGCCACTTATTAAAGAAAATCATTTTATTTTTCATGTGTTGCCTTATAAATTGTTCATTTGAGCAGACCCTATAGCACATTTTGGACGCCCACATTTTAAATCCTGGCTAAAAGCCTGCTCAAAATGTACTCTCTGCGTTGTTCAAGTTACGAGTCACAAACCAAACAACTGATTCAAAAAAAGACACAAGAAAAAAAATGCAATGCCTTGCAATAATTTTAATGGACTGAAATTGTTCTGCTTCCTTCCCTCAATTTTTAGTTTACAAAATCTTTTTGGGCAACATGCAGTTTCCATGGGAATAACACAAAATAAAATCCAAAACTAACGACAAATATCAGTACACAGTTCTCCTAAAAAACACGTTTATTAACATAGTTCGCCTAGGTGCCTTCACTCTTACAATCCAACCAAAATGTGTTGAAACTGTAAAAGACAAACCCAACAGCACACAGGCCTTACACCCCTCTATTTATTTACTTTTTTCAAAAGTTTTTGCACACAGAAGTAGCATTTAAGAGCTTAATCCAGGGAATCTCCATCTTCAGTTTTCTATCAAAGAGACAACAAGAGAGAAACTTGTGAGAAATTCACTTCAGTCATTCGTAATCAATCATTGACTTCCATCATTTGCAATGGATTTGTAATTGGGAAGTCCCAAGTTCAAATCCTCCTCCCCGCCACTTGATGGATTTGTGTTTGGTGGTCCCAGATTCAACTCCTCCACACTTTGTAAATAGCCAACTGGTCAGCCTCCTGCCAGTTAGGATTTTTAACAAGTTTCTGTTCAATTTACAATATTTCTTTGTTCATTTCAGTGTACTCAATTAGTGCAGTAGTGCTAAACACTTCGACACTTAAATAAAGTGATTTTTATTATTTGTTTTTTTTCATCATTACTCAGGGTTCCATAGGAAAGGTAAAGGTAAAATGTGCATAAAAGCCAAGTGGCCCACCAGCCAGAGCTTTTCCCCGTTTCTGTAGCATGAAGCGACTAGGAGTATTTCTACTCCCCCCTGGATAGGATGCTAGTCCATCACAGGGTTACCCGCAGCATTAAGTTTGCTGGTACCCATTTATTCACCTGGGTGGAGAAAGGCACCATGAGAGTAGTGTCTTGCCCAAGAACACAACACAGTGTCCCCGCCCAGGGCTCAAACTAATTATTGGCAGAGTCTAAGCATTGCAGGAAGGGGGAGTGACTTACTTCAGACATCTACAATATTTCCCAAGAGAAATCTATTCATTTCACCCTAGCAATTTACCAGTTAATGGTAAACATCCATCAAAACAGTCAAACAATAACTGATTTGCATGTAAAAGTTACACTAAAGTCCTCCGTGTTTTGGCAGCTAAATTTGCCCACCATCTCTCATGTGGCATTGAACTTAAACCTTTAACCCTCAAATTTAAACATGTGCATGTTGCTAATATAGACCATATTTGTATTCTCAATATTGGACTGGTACTAGCTTGCAAAGGAGGCTCACGTGGGGGAATATCATTAAGAAGGGATTAAGGTCATTTGCACTCGCTTTTGGACTAGACTGTCCGATAATGCCAATACAAGGTCATTTGCATTTGAAAAGCTCCCCGCATTCTTCTCGGTCGCAAGCTAGTTCCAGTCCAGTACCGAAAATACGAATATGGCTTATTTTATGAACGTTGTTAAACTCACTTGCGTTGTCGTGCTTTGTATGCTATTGAGGCTTTCGACCAACATTTGAAAGACATGTTCTGGTAGAGTTGAATGAAACACTTGTAAGAGCTGTTGGGGCTGGCCACAAACCACAACAGCATTTGTCAAGTGTTTTACAGCTTGCTCAAATTCACCTGCAAAAATTAAAGATAATGTCTTCTTTAGTCATCACTGATGAAAATCTACTCTCAGCCAGATATCCAATCAGTCAATCAATCAATCAATCAACTTTGTTATTGCACACTATTTACAGAGTTAAATTACATCAGTATAATTATAAAATAATTATTAGAAAAGAAATATATGTTACATATGGCTATGGAAAGAATAAAAAAATACGTGCATTTGAGATGATGCATTGTACGTGATAAAATTATTTCTCAGGAATGGAATAAAAATGAAGCTGATAACAGAGATTTTGCATAGTATTGTGTGGCAGTATAATAAAAAAAACTTGTTCCATATTCGGCCACAAATTTCCAGTTAAAATATTTCTCATTGTAGCAGAAATGCCTGGTCAGTGTGTCCGACCAGGCTAAGCTCTTACCTGTCAAAACCTCAAATTTACTGGACAATTGTCGGATGACCTACTGTTAATTGCAGGCTTGCAACAAGGAGAATTTAGAGACTGACCTTGTGCAAGAAGATCCTCTCCCAGTTGAACTTCCTCCAAGAAAAACTGTTGAACTGCAGCTGCATCTTTCCTATCTGGTACACGATTCTACAATAGACATGAGAATATAATTTCACTTTTACATGTAACAACGTTTAATTTTACTTAAAATCAAAAGTATGTGTCTGCTTTTGGTATGTGAATGAGAAACCTATATTGAAAAACAAACAGTACCACTCAGAAGGAATGCCAAGTGGCTTTCATTAAAAGGGTTTCATTCTCAGAAATCATAGGTAGCACAACCTTGGCTTGTACCATATAACAAACATTACTCATGAAAGTACCACTTGATAGCTTTCATTGGAATGGTCACCAATTACTGTTTCATCCACAGACTCAATGGTCAGAGTCACATGACTAGAGGTTGGCAGAAAGGGTGTAAGAAATGTTGTTAGTTGTTAATGTTCCCATCTATAATTATCATAGATGGTAATATCCAAGGCACGTGATAGCATGTTTTAGGTCACATAGACTTAGCCACAATAAGCAACAAATAACACCTTGTTGGCTTTGCTAAATAATTCTTCATGGTGAAATAAGGTACACAACATTTTTAAGATCCAATAAAGTAATTTCTTTCAGCAAAATGTTTCATCTATCAGGTGACAAATTTACCACTTCTGCACTATCATTTACCCTCAGCTTTATCTTCTGACTTGGGAATAATTTTAAACTAAATTATACAGTTTAATGGTGGTCCCCCAGCTAGTTTAGCTCTATAGTTATTTTCGGTGACCAGCTACTGTATATATTTTTAAGTTATGTAATTATATCTAATCCTGTACATTCAGTCAAATATTATTACAATGATAAATACATGTTGTCATATGCTGTTGTCAGCAACTGCTGCAGTTATCGTAGAAACAAAGATAAAAGACGCCCCAGTTTCTGCTACATGTTCAAAATTTAATTTTTTCACTTAACTTGTGCTTAAAGATGGAGAGCCCTTAAGTTGTTCTAAAGGCACTCACCTTCATTTCCTCCATAGACGCTTCCTTTTGTGCTTCCCTTTCTCTGCGACGTTCTGATATAAAATGGAATAATACAAAGTATGTTTCTAACTACAGACTGCCCTATAAATATTGTCAGGTGCCAGTGAAAGTCCTTTAAGAATAAAAGCTCCACTGAGCCAACATAATGTTGACCCCTAAAATATACCTCTTCAAAACAGACATGACAGCAATTTGTTTTTATTCGTTGAGAGCAACCCTAACAAATACCTTGACAGCTAAAAATAGTGCCATCTTGTTTTGAACACCCTAAGGTCTTCTTTACACGACTTCGGGTTACTTCCTAAGTCAGGTTGAATCATCATCAAGGGTGACCCTTTTGCAGCCAAATGCTTGTCAGCGTTAACATGAAAAGATAACTCAAGTCAGGTCAGCTTCCCTTGCTGGGTAACCATTGTCAAGACTCGGGTTAACCCGGTTGGAAGGGTTGAAATTTCTTCCATTCTTTCATGTAAACATTGGGCCAAAAGCTAACCTGGGCTGGTAAAGGTAACCATTTTTTTTTCTTTTTTTTGTTTTGTTTGTATATCATGGCCTCCCACCATTCCTTTACACTTGACTTTGCAGGATTATTGTTTGTCAACTTTCTAGCCCGTGTTTTCAGTTTTTCAGTCAGTAAAAAGGTTGACCCCAGTCAGGCTCGAAGCAAACTACATGCTTATTGCAGTGTGTTTTTTTAGCACTCTCTGCAGTGATTCAACCTGGGCTTGTGCAGAGAGGCCCTAAGTGAGACCATAATCTGTAATTTACACCCCAAACCAAGAATACGAACATCCCTGACCTTTTTAAGTGGGAGTTCCCCCATGGGGAAGCCAGAATCCTGTTTAAAGAGGGGGGAAGTAGTGCTCTTAGCCAATTTTTGCAAAGGAAAGAAGAGTTATGTGCCATCAGAACAAGAATACACTTTCCTTATTAAATATGTTTACAGCTCACATGTACGGAATGACTCATGTTTTGCACTTGACCAAAGTGCACTCTAATAATCTAAGACTGGAAGAATATTTTCAAATGATCTAAGCCAATAAATTTCTTCACTATCAGCGGTATTTTTTTTTTTTTTTGGTAGTTCATTAAGTTGGTTGCTGCTAGAAAGAATTCTAGTAATGAAGGTGCCAATGACAGGACATCCAAAACACATTCATTTGTTCTCATGTGTCTCTGAATGTATAGACTGCCTGATATATACAATCTTTCCAATAACACTGACTCATCAAATTCTTTTCACATGAGTGTCATTAGCTTACACAGCAGTCTGTGCGTAAAACGTTAAAAATGTGTTGTTACATCACACCATGCCATTCAGCTCGAGGGGACCCAACACCTCGCTGACTTGACAAGTCATATTCAGAGCAGCTTAGAAGGTACGCAAAATGCTATTTCAAATCAATCCTGTCTCCCACAGTATTTCCCTTTACGTACGACATGCAGTACATAAGCTAAAGTAACTTACTTTCAAGAAGTTTCTGCTTAAACATGGGGTCGCTTCGTCTCTTCCGGTCAAAGTACACACAGTAACCCAAGAAAAACGTGCCACAGATTCCCGCCACAATTCCCGCTATTAATCTAGAACTCATTTTTACGGTTACCTAAAACATAAATAAGGGTATCTCTTGCAAATTAACACGAATATCCTAACTTAACTCCGTGAATTAAAACCCTTGCTTGGGAGAGCTGTTTGGCACGTTTTGCAAGTTGCGCGGTCGCTAACGGGATCTTCCCAGCAACCTTTGCGGCAACGATAATTGGAAGAAAGGCCACCGTACCTTCACAGAAGTAAAATGTTCAATGGAATCCGTTCTCTTTATGGAGGAAAATGGTCGGCTCTGTAAGAATCTTTTCCTTTCCTGCACACGGCCGTAGCTAGACTGAAACCTTACCGAGGCAGTATTTCACGATTTTTACTGACTTAATTAAGTGTAGATATAGATATCAGAAAAAAAAAAAAAAAAAAAACGTTTCAGATCTTTTATATTGTTTTTTTTTTCTTTAATGCATAGCCTCTTATGGGAACTTGCATTCAAACGTTTTACCGAAGTAAGTGCCTCAGGTGGCCTGTTACTAGGTACGGCCCTGCCGAATCTCTTGTTATCTTGAAACTTTGCACTGTTCTAGGTCTGTGTCATGGGATTCGGGCTATGCAAAACCTCACTTGTTATAGCTAAATTAAGCATACCAGAACTCAGTCATTCTATTTCTCGATGATACATTAGCTTGTCTCAATCACACGCTAAAAGGGTAATCAAGCAAAGGAACCCTCGTGGTTTTATTATGTTTGAAAAAGCATCTGGAACTAGTCGTTTTAAATTGAAGCGTAGCCAATTTTTTTTTTTTGTTTTCATATAAACTGGGAATGGTAGAAAAAAACGCGTAGTCGGATCACCTGTCTAACATGCTAACGTAACGTGTCACAAGTTTGCAGACATTTTGGGCTTGAAGTGGGGTCCCGTCAACACTCGTTCACGTGTTTTTGTGGTGCGATTTTCCCGATATATTTATACCTATCGTCCATACTGAGGTATTTTTGGAGGGGAGGGGAGGGGGTGGGCAATTTTCTGGGACATGAAATTTTTTCACACTTTTAGGGCCTGTTTACAAGGAGAGAGGGTTACCCTGCATTCGCACATTTCCTCTTTTTCTCTTCGTCGTGTTACCCTGGCAGGCGGGTTAACTTTTTTCTCTTTAAACACTCTAGGTAGGGTTTACCCGCCTACCCGGGATTAACTTTCTAATTGTTTCCAGACAGGAGACCCTTTGAGCGTAACCGCGCTTTAGGTTGTCCCAGGTTGTAGGGTTACCCTACCTGTGAAAGTTTGCTTGTAAACCCAGGCTTTCTTTTGCAATCCAGCTAGGGTTAACCCGCTTGCTAGGGTAACCCTCCCTCCTTGTAAACAGGCCCTACGTTTTCTTAGTGGGCAATAGCTTGTGCAAGAATTTCGTAACATCGAAAATCAAAATTATGAAATTATGATTGTAGAAAGCACTTGCTCTATTTTTTTCCCATGGTTACCCTTGCACGATTTTTTTTTCGGCAGTATTTTTCTGCGTAGGAATTTTTTCAGTTGGAAATTGTCCATTCCCTCACCCCCACCCCCCCCAAAAAATAATGGTCTGCCCCTAATACGACAGACAACGCTTCGCTGCATTTTCCCCTGAGTACACTGATACCATAGTATCACATTGTCCCTCAGTGTATATATCGCTTATCGTACTTAATGGACTTCATGGCATCCACATGCCCCGAGGCATTTTATAGCTGAGACGGGATAAAATATTGAAGCAGCGAAAGTTTTCAAGAACAGGGCTTTTCATTTCAAAAAGTTGTCCAGAGTAGACCGTCAGAGTAGCCTCCCATTCCCTATTTTCCAATTGCTCATAATTCACTCTGTCTGCGCCCAAATTTTGCATAAACTATTGTTGTGAAATGCTTTTGGGAATTTGCACACCTCCCAAGAGGGTATTTCACAACAATAGTTTGCGCAAAATTTGGGGGGAAGACAGAGTGAATTATTGGCAATTTGGAAGATAGAGAATGCAGACATGGCGTTTTTATATCATTCAGTGAGGTGCATTTTTTTCCTTCCTTTTCATTGGCGGTGTGGTGCAAGGAACGCGGGCTCACAACGGACTGACTGGTTACTTTCCATTGCAGCGTGGCGAATAGCATACTGGGTATTGGGGATGCCATTGGGGATTCAGCGATCACGTGACAGTAATTACCCGAGACACCTTGCGTTATAAAACTTGCCTTCACTTCGGGTCGCCAGGAGGCACCGACATTGACGTGCGATCGAGTAATTACATCACTGGCAAGCAATTCCTTCTTTTAAAATGTGGTCCATTCCCTTATTCGTAAAGAAAAAAGTATTTTCACTTAACCCTCTTTATTAGGAGATAGGAGATGGTGAAAACGTGGCGTGGTTTTTTCTACGGACGAGAAACTTGAAACAACAAGACAAGCGCGCAGAGGAGATTCCCCGGTTTCAGGTATGGACTGAAATTTACAAGATACATCTTGTTGAGTTCGTGCCGAAACACTTCTTTTTTACATTTTCCTTTTCTTGCTCTTCCTTTCGATCAACTTGGAATTCTTGAGAAAAGTATTTATTTTATATCCACCAGTGCTAGAAGAAAACGTTGTCGAATTTTTGAGCACGTTCGGATTTCTGCGTTAAAGCAAGAGGCTGCTTTCGGTGCTTCGCATATTTTTTTTCAATTTTCAGCATGGAAATTGGCATCACCGTTCTGTTCATGATATTAAACAGTGGTCTTCTGATCAACCTATGCCCACAGTTTGGTAGATAACGTTTAAATTTGCAAGATGAAGGGTGTAGCTTTAAGCAAAACCAGGAAAAACGAACGATCTGCAGTAAACGGTGTAAATTAAATATGGCCGTCTTTTAATTTCTTCCTGCTTGAGTCGCCGTTCTTTTGTACACGATTCGTTTTGTTTTATGTTTGGAAAGTAGATAACGTTTGGATTACTTAGAACAAACTTATCTACGAAAATGTAATGTTCAACTTTTGGCCTTGTTATTATTGTTATTATTATTATTATTATTTTTGCTATTTCATTTTGCGGCTCGGTTTTTTTTTTTTGTTGTCTTTGAAGAATGAGGCATGGCAGCTGGTGAGGGATTGTGCTGCGTAGAGCACATCCTGTTTGCTTGTTACAGGAAATTATTTTTGCTTAATAATGAGCTTTTTCTACCCAATCGTTACTCATGAATCTTTTTAAAGTTCATGTGCTAAACACTTGACCATATTGAAGAGGATCACAGCACAAGACTGAACTAAAAGAGGAAGATGGCCCCACTATAATTGTACTTTAAACCTTCTAATTTCCAACAGTGCTTAATTCATAAAATTTTCTTTGCATCTTTGTAGTTAATTCAGTATGCGCAGGTCATAACTATATGAGACCTCAGCATTTCTGCCTTACTAAACAAAACGAAGCTGCCTCACTGTAGCTGAAATTATACTCAGTTATAAAAAAAACTCTGATCCTTGCCTGGGATTTCTAGCTTTACATTGGGAGACTGGACATCAGAGAAACAAATTAATAGATAGCTTTAGGTTTTTCACATCACTTATAGCACAATAGCCTTTAGACTTTAGTAAGGTGGGTGAACAGACCGGCAAAGTTTGTTGTTAAATGCTTTTGATAGCATGCTATTTTGACCATGTAAGCACCATGTAAGCATGGATTAAAGTTGCTCTCTCAAGAACAATTGATTCTGGTTTAAAGAAGAAATGTTTCCTGCTATACTGGTCAATTCAAATGATATTTCTGATTTAACTTTCTCATTAGTTGAACAGAGGCGTTGTCTATGAGAAATTTTTTTAAAGAATACAATTTGAAGGAAACTGCAAATTTCTGCTAGGAATCTTAAGAAATTACTAGGACTACACCTGTAGGTAGACTTAAAAAATTAAATGGGGGACCTATGTTGCAAAAACATATGTGGCAATATTACCAGTAGTCTCAATTTTTTTTAAATAGGAGAGAGGGCTTGCAATCCCCAAAGCAATTGTCATGGATATGTGGTACTATTTAAACAGAGTCTAAGATATTTCTCTTTGCCATTCTATAAGTTAGTTACAACATACGGTTGTAATCACTATGGAAAAACTGTCAGCAAGAAGAAAAGCAACAAACTCCCGACCACTGTAAGACAAGTGAGATAATCTCAGTTAGTGCAGCATGCAATGTTGAGCTCTGGCATATAATGGTCAGGTTCTAATCTTAGCAGTGTGAATGTTTTATGCATGTATTTTCATTTAAGGTCCAAAACTTAAACTAACCATTTTGAAGATAGCTTTGAATTTTACTGTGCTAGGGTTTTATGTTGATTTTTAAATTTGGTATAAAACATTGAAGTAGCAAATGAGACAACTTTACTTTTCACACCAACTTCTGTAGCTTGATACTTAATTTTGTATGTTTTGTTGCCAAGGTATGTAACATGACACCCTTGCTTTCTTGAAAACACACGGAAGTTGTACTTGTTTTTTCACTACTGGAGTCTAAGAATGGAAGAAAGTTAAATATCTGATTAAAAAATGGAAGAGGAGCGATTTCATGTTCCTCAAAATGCAAAGTTTCATTTCACTGATAAGCAGGAACTAATTAATTATCAAATAGTCAGGGAATAATGCATTGTTATCCTATAGCCACCATTGGTGTAACAATGAAACCATTTAAAACTAATACACAATGATATCAATTAATACAACAGAGAACTGGGAAGGATTTCAATGGGAAGTATTGATGGTAAACACTTTTACTTGACCAACATTATATCCCACAGTGGTGAATGAGTCCTGTCAAAGACTAAGTGAAGTTAATTTGCGCTTTCAGTTTTTGGCAGCAGTATATTTAGAAGTTTTTTTTAGTCATGAATTTACAATTTGACAAGTTTAAATGCCGCTAAGTAGGAATCAATTTTATTGTTCTGACCAATTTGCTGCCATGTACAGTCAAAGTTAACAGGAAACTTAACATGTCCATGGTACCTTGAACTCACCATACTTGTGTTTTATTACGAAAAGGAGCAATATTAAAACCAAACTACGTTTTGATGACTCACGCAAAACTTTTTACTTCAAGACAATTCTGACAATTGAATACTTTAACACCTAAGAATATTTTCATGCTATTTTTCCCATCTGTATAATTAATGTTGTGTACTTTGAACTTGATAATGATGACATGGAGTCATTGCAACGTTGTTCAATTTTAATTTATTATCGCTCCTTTTCATTTTAAAATGTTTTTGGAAAACCTTATGGTATTTGTGTTTGACATTTCAATCTTAGAAGGATTGCAGTCAAAACAGTACAGTCATGTATTCCTAGTAAAATTAAAAAACGAGAATTCAAATTCACTCTTGGTGAAAAGCTTCAATCCATAATCTTTGTTTATACCAATAATTAAAATGAATTGTTTAACATTCAAAATTAGAATCAGTCCTTGTCTCTATTTTAGTACAATCATATTTTCTGAGAGGGTTATAAAACATCTATAATGAATAGAATAGGGAGACCCTGTGGTTAACTGTTTATTTTCAGAGTTAATATGCAAATTTTGGAGACACATATGAAATAATTTCCCTAGAAATGCTTGTGTACATGTCACAGGATCATGAAGTCTGATGTAATATATCAAACATGAAAGGGCATGTCTGACCAAACTTCCAAACACTGAGAAAAGTGTTGAAAATGTGTTGCAAAGCAGAGTATTTTTGACAAACTTCAAGGTGTTTGGAAATGTGGTCAGACATGGTCTTGAGTGTTTGATAATATCTTCAGAAAATAAGGAGAAAACAGAGAAATAAAATCGTGAAAACCTATGCTAATAAAGACCAGTTATCCAAACATCTGTCACAGTCACAACTTCCTTTGTTAAAATTTGTTGACTTATTAATACCTGTGTTTGAGAACGGAAGTTAATCAGCATTGATGGACTAGCTCAAGAGTACTGTTTGTCACAGTCACTGTTTTGTCATATCAAACTCGACTGATAGTCTGAATAAGTTTATAACTTGCCTTTTAACACTACTATAACTCAGATATTTGAATTGGATTCATCAGCGTAGCAATGATAACAATAATCTCAGCTTCACTAACCAGCTCGGGTACAATGTTAATTTATTTCTCAAAGAACAAGTAAAGAACACTTATTTGGGTTTTTGAATGATCTGAGATTAGTGCTTCTGTTAAGACTTATGCCGGTCAGGTATAAGTACTGTTGAACTAAATAAAAGTTCTATAGATAACTTTGTACCCAGAGTCTTTGTTGCTGTCGTGGTTTCTTAAGCTCCCTAATAGCACAACAATTGAATCAGGCCTAAGAATAACGATATTAACTTTTATTTGCCAGGAAAAGAATGACAGACAAAAAGGACAAGCCAAGTATACCAGCTTATGACATGAACTCAATGAATGCAGGGATGTTTGGACTTGCTATTCCAATGCCATTCCCAGTTTTTGCTCCTCAAGTGATGCCCATGAGGATGATGCCTCCACTCTGGCCACCCAACAATGCTTTTATGCAGCAGTATATGGAGGCAATAAGTGCAGGAATGGCGCAAGCAATGGGCCAGTCAACTGTAACAGGAAAAGAGCAAAGTGGTAATTCAAAAACAGCATTGTCAAACAGAGATGGGACATCTATGGGGTCTTGTTCAACATCTCTTTCATCCTCAGGTTTGGACAACGCAAGTAATCACATTGACACAAATCAGTTGCTAACAGACTATGGTAAACGACAAGGCAATAATTTGCCGCAGTTTCCAAACACGCCTCTCTTACTTCCTTTTGGCGGTTTTTTTCCATTTGGATCATACTTGCCCTACTTCAATCAGGATGCGGCAGTTAGTGGTTTTGCCAGCAAGCAGGGTACAGAGAGTGAAACATATACTGTGGAGAAAACTTTCACCGAAGATTTAAAAAATAACAGTCCACTGGAAAGCATGGAAGCTAGTAGAGAACCACTGCAACTTGATCATGGAGACGAACAACAAGAGCAGTCACCAGTTACATCAATTAAGCTGTCTGAAGAAAACACAGAGTCAGTATCTGTCCAAAACAGTTGCTCTGTTGACATCAGTGATAATAATTCTGAAGAAATGGATGTCGCACAAATTCTTATCAATTTCATGCCTGTCCCAGTTATAAGTGGTGAGAAGCAAGGTGCTGGTGATTCTTCAGACAAAAGTGCAGCTGTAAGCAGTCATTCTGTTATTAAAGAGAATGTTTACCTTTCTGCTAGCAATCCAGCTGTTGTTGAGGATGCTTTGCCTGTTAGTGAAACTGTTGTCAAGAGTGCTTCTCCTAGTAGAAGGACATCTGCTGAAAGTTTGGCTAAAACTGTGCCAACTTCTGCAAAAACTCTTTCACCTAGCTGCGAAGCTGTCATAAAAGATGTTTCTCCCAGTAGTGTTGCTGTTGCAAAGGATTTAACAGGAAAGCTGACAAAAGAAGATTGCAAACCTCAACAGAATGTCAGCAAGCCACAAAATGATCTTGTGATTCAATGCAATAATAATAATTATATTGATTATAATGATGTGGAAATGACTGAGAATTTAGGACAAAAACATGGTGTTGAGCTTACCGCCCCTGTGACCTCAAGTTCTATGGTACTCCCATTAAGTTTACAGCAGCCTAAAGAGACACAGGAATGCCAATCAAGTGTGATTACTTATGTTAAGAATGAATCTAAGGGTAATGCTTCAATTCGCTCAAATGAATGTACAGAAAACAACTCTGTTGAGCTTGTAGCTCTGGCACCAAAATCATTGGAGTATCAACAAGGAACTTCTTCTGATGATGAAATGGCTATTCCAACAGTAGACGACCTTCTCAAAGGAGATGTGGGAAGTGACAAGTCAACTTACAAGTGTGAAGTGTGTGCTCAGTTATTTCGCAGTTCTCTTGGCCTTCAGAAACATTTAGAGTTCCACACTGATGATGGTCAGCATTACACTTGTACGATCTGTTTCCAGCTTTTTAAGGACCCCAAAACACTTGAAGGCCACATTGCTCTCCACATGAGGAAGAGGCCGCACAAGTGTTCATTCTGTCCTAAGGCTTTTCGTGATCCTGGCTCTCTTCAGAAGCATGTTCGTGTCCACACTGGAGAGAAGCCTTATAAGTGTACAAGTTGTTACCAATCATTTGCCGAGTACAGCTCTCTGCGGAAACATCTCCGTGTTCACACTGGTGAACAACCGTACCGCTGTCAATATTGCTCCAAAGCCTTTTCTATCTCTGGGAATCTTCAAAGGCATGTCCTCATACACACGGGGGAACGGCCATACAAGTGTAGCTTTTGCCCTAAGGCCTTTAACAATCCCAGTCATTTGAGGAGGCATGTTAAGAACTTGCATTTTAAAGGTGAAGCAACAACTGGTGTTGTTGAAGACATGATATCTGCAATTCAAGGTGAAATCAGTGCTCAGGTGAAAAAGCCTGAGGAACTTAATTTCCAGGAAGGAATTCAACCTGTGGAACATATTGTGGAACTTTCTTCTTCTTAAGATTGACTATGGCATTGGCACAGTGTTAAAAAAATTAAAATATTTAATTCACTTTTACCAATATTGCACATTTTGGAAAAAAATTTAGAACCTTAATAGAAAACACAATTTTTGCATATTTATTTTGATAGATTTAACTCTTCTATAATCCCAGCAATGCTGTAGTCCAGATCAAACATGTACTGTTAATAGCTTGTATTAAGTGTGATTCACAAGTCACAACCATTTTGTGCAACATTGATATATTAAACAATAGCACATGAGGGAACTTTAATTTAAATGGTGACATGCATGGGTTTCATCCACAAATGTAATAGTAAGAAAAAAGTCACCTTGTACAGCATACTAGACAGTGCCTCATAAGAATGCAGCTCATTAGCTCTCACTTGGTCAAACTGGTTAGTCCATATTACTTGGTGGTGGCTTTCTTATGTTCTCACACTAGGGTTTCAAAAATTAATTAAAGCTTGCACAGTATCCTAAACAGTGCCAGTTGAAAGTATTGTACAGTAGTTTTCACGTGAATGGCTACACCCTAAGGTTTAACCCACAAACATTAAGGTTAGAAACACCTTGTGCAACATAATAAACTCTTGAAAGTACTATTTAGAAGCTTTTGTTACTTGGATTTCTTTGATCTTGACTCTGGGGTGAAGAGTTGAACCAAATTTGCTCAGTTTTATGACAATTACATGCATGATGTTAATCTTATCTAAAACAAAATCCAAGATCATAATTGGTTCCTGTGCACCTATTTGTCACGTAATCAGGGTGCAATCACATGGGTGTCCAATTTCAAGATATATCTATGCCATCCGCTAGGCATGTGCATGTAAACTATGCATGCTTTAATAGCTTCTTAATGTTTCCTGCAGTTTTTAAACTTATGGAAAGTGCCATTGACTTTTTCACTCATAAGAAGTTCTTAAAAAGTTTTTTTATCTCAAACTTTGTTATTGATAAGATTAATTTTAATTAGTAATTGGACCCCATGTCATACAGTTCACTTGATTACTCACTGAATTGTACTCTGCTTGGTCCAATTAGTGTTACTTAAATATGTCTGCTATTTGTTTGACATGAATTTAAGTACTTTTATTTGCTAAGCTGCCTGGCTGGCCATTGCTTTGTCCTTCGGTAATTAATTGTCTAGATAGCGTTTTGTTTTCATTTCTTTTTAAAAATCTCACCTGCAAAGAATTGCATACTATTATAGGCTTTACTATTTTATCTCTACACATAGCTATATATCTAAGTTATTAGGAAATGTTAAATGCGATTCTTGAACTTTTCAATGACTTTGTGTACATTAAAGTACGCTGCCTGATTGTTCAAAACAGGATTAAATTAATGTAAATGTCTAGGATTATGTGTTCACTTTGAATAGCTGAATTTGATTAAGTCATCAAAATAATTTCCCTAGTGAAAATACTTCAGAGATCATCAAGGTTTTCACAAAGTCCTCTCTACATCTTCGAGAGTCTTGTAAGATTCTGCATAGATCTTGCAATAATCCTGCAAAGGTCCCCAAGATTCATGCAAACATCCTCAAGGGTCTTTTCAAATCTTGCAAAGAACTTATCCTGGTCAATAAGGGTGACAAAGGAGCACGTGATGAGGGAAAAAAATTAGTGCATTGTGCGATTTGTGAATTTAGGACAAAATCAGTGTAATTAACAGCAACTAAACATATATGTAGTGCTTGAATTTGGTTCAAATTCATGCATGAAATAAGATCGCAACCCCCTCCCCTTCTTTGATAACCCAGCGAGCAGAGTCTCCTTTCATCTACTTACAAAGATCTCCTTTCTCTTCCCAATTCTCCACGATTGAAGGAGACTCTGCTTACAGGTACCTTTGCTACCCTTGTCTTACACCCTGGTAAAATCCACCTATAAGAAATTCTTGAGGAGCTTGAAGAATCCTGCAAAGATCTTTCTGATGATCTTTTGCTAAGATATTTTTAACTGACAGGTCTTTGGAGATGTTTAAAGGTTCTGTTAGGTTTTCACTGTGGGTTTGCATTCAATTGCAAGTGACATAACATTCTAATTTCAACTATCCATTTCCCCGAGGGTGGCTGTTTAATAGGGGTTGAACTGTAAGTGGAAATTTTATGTGGAGTTGCCCTTAATTTTTGAGCAATAATCTTGAGCAAGCAAAAGAAAATTAAATATAAATAAATGAATGACTTTTACCAGTATTGTTGTGAGAGATTTGTTTTGCAGCTAACTGCGAGCCTACTTTGGTTCTAGAGGTTTTTGTTCCTCTTTTTTATTTCTCAATCAAATGTGATTAACAAGGCCCTGGGAGTAAGTGACAAGAAAACTCACAGTACTTCAGCAGCAGAAAGAAGAAAAAAACCTGTGAGATCAGGGTACTGCCAGCCAAGACTGATTGCCATGAATATTTTAACACTGTGTTAATTTACCAGTTTTGATTTCACTGGATGCAATACTATCTGACCAAGAAAAGGACAATGCAAGTATTTGCCAATCTGCATTTCCTCAACCCCATCCTTACTAAGAGATTCTCACTTGCTAAAGATTTTTGTGCTGGCAAGTAACATCCCCCAGTAAGATACATCTATATCAGATGACCAACTGATGCATCCTCACTGTTGAACCTCTATTAAGCGGCCACTCTCGGGGACAAGGCAACTGGCCGTTTAATAGAGGTTCACCCAAAAACAACGTTGGGCGTGGTCCAGGTTCAGTCATCAAATATCAGCACAAACAATTGCAAGTTGAGAAAAAGTAGCACAATGATAATACGGTCCATAACATTAAAATTATGTTTCCACATTGTAATTCTTTTAGCTTCCTCTGGCTAAAAACGTCCAACTTCAAAACTTCCTGGCCATTTAAAAAGGTATAAGACAAAAAATCATCCTTGGGACAGCAAGAAGCTGGTTGCGGCTGCTTGATAGAGGTTGCCATTGAGTAGAGGTTTTTATTGCAGTGTATAGCTGAATATTTTTCTGGGACTTTGGCCGCTGGCTGCCAAATAAAGGTTGGCCGCTTAATAGGGGGCTGCTTAATAGAGGTGTCACTGTATTCATATTGAATGACTTGTGTTAGTGTAGTCAGAATGCAGTATCCCCCAGTAGCTTTGCAGTGCAGAATAAGAACTATATGGAACATTAAAACCACCCATTGCATTCATGAGATACATAAGCACACAGGGGACAGCCCAAAACAAAGTGAAGTCAGCATGCCAGCCAAGTGGCCCATTAGGCTGCTACTCCCCCTAGATAGGGTGCTGGTTACCCCCCAGCATTAAATTCACCGGTTCCCATTTATACACCAAGGTGGAAAGAGGCATTGTGAGAGTAAAATGTCTTGCCCCAAAACAGCACAATGTCCCCAGTCAAGGGCTCAAAGCCAAACTGCTTGATCCGGAGTCTAGAACACTAACCATGAGGCCACCACGCCTCCACACATGGGGCACAGCTTCCTAATTAGCTTGCACAACTGCAATAATCTAGGGAGGCACAATGGTCTAATGGTGCAGTGAACTCGAGACCTGATCATGGTCACTGTTTTGAGCACTTAGCCACGACACTAGCCTCTCACAGAGTCTAATCTCTTCATCCAGGTGATACTAATGTTGTGGGAGATCCTGCGATAGACTTAAATCCCATTCAGGGGGGAGTAGATACTCCTAGTCAATTCTTGACACAAAACCAGGAGAAGCACTAGCCTTATGGGCAACTAGGCTTAAATGCAGACTTACCCTGTTTTTCTGACATTGCATGCATGATAAGAAGCCTTAATTGTTAACGTGTGCATAGCCCACATGCTTTACGAGGCTATAAGGGATGGACCATTAGAAAAGTGATGCAGGGGGTGGGGAAAAACAAAAAAAAATTCATGCAAGGGAGGGTGACTAAAAGAAAAAAATTGTGCAAAGGAGAAGTGAAGAAAAAAAATCCTGCAGAGTGAGTTCACCTGGTTTTCTCTACAATTCTCAAAGGACATTTTTTTCCTTTCAAGGCCAATACATTTTGTGCACAGCAAAACCATGTGCTACAAACAGCCATCCTGCTTGATTTGTTTCCAATTTAGCAAGCACATACCGTGTTTTGAAAGCCTGGAGATATAGGAGTGATTTCACAACTGACATGTATAAATTACGATTGTGGACACAGATGTGTGCACCCGTGGCGAACCATAACACTTCCCCTAAGATGACCGCTAAGATCAACGTTGGACAAACGTTGTAAACAAAGACAACCATGGAGGTGTCAACACAACTGATGCATTTAGTATTGGCTGTTTCAATCTATTTTAGGTTTTTGACAAAGTAAACGAGGCATGATCATTCAAGTCCAATCGATACCTTCAATTTATCGGCTGAAAATTGTGGAAAACGTACCAAAAATGCTTCAACTTTGCAAAATTTTCTGAGGTGGGGGGAGGGGCACTCCCTCAGACCCCCTAGCAGAATAGGCCATTTGCCCTGATATTTGTTACTGGATGGCCACTCACAGAATCCTAGCTAAAACCTGAATCCACTGGATGCCAAGAACGAACTTCATTACAAGGGGGAATATTTGTTTGAAGCCTGTTCCAGGCAATCAGACTGTGCAAGTGTCAAGATTAAAATTGTGACAGTAGAATACTCCCTGCCCAACCCCCCTCCAAAAAAAATTCATGCAGGGAACTTGACTCCTGCAGAGAGAGTGGATGTGAAAATCAAGAAAAGCTTCAGACAGCAATTAAAATAAGGAAATTTTATTCACTGCCAAAAAACTTGCTTACAAGAAATGCAAAACACTGAAGCTATCAAACTCATAATGTAATGCTATTCAGTGATGCATAAAGCATACAACCATAACTTTTGCAAGGTAACATTCTTGGCAAGAAATTAAGCAGTTAAATTTTATTTACAAGTACAAATTTTGACATTTTTTTCTGCATGTCACATAACTAGACAAGTACTCCCAATGTACGGGAAATTGAATAATACTAATAATAAGCTATACGTTCTCAAATATATATAATATTAAATAATCAGAACAATAATAATTTATAATTTAAATTCATTTGAATAAATATATTTTGTTTAGTTAACCAATAACTCTGATGGGAAACACACCAAAATATTATTTAATTTCCTTTAAATTTTCTTTCAAATGACTTCATATAAATTATTGAGGCCCTATTATCCCACTGTTCCTGAATGCTCACAGCTCAGATTTTGAACCTAGGGAAGCATCAGAAATTGCCCCACTCTAAAATTATGAGTTGCCAACCTCAGATGGAAATGTCCGGACTTCATTTTAGACAGCTGTTGCACTGAGATGGCAGTGTTCATTATTCAGACTGAGAGTTACCTCAGGCAGGGCCTTAAGATCAATCTCTTCAAAAGTTTCCTTAAAATGCTCCAAGGCCTTTAAACCTTTTTTCTCCTGTGGTTGGCATTAGCAAATTTGACAGCATGTACCGTTTTTATTATACTATCACTTTCCCTGTGAATATTGAGCTAACTCCTAAGATTAACTTGGTCTTAATTTCTTCATACCTGCTTACTTGAATTTATTTTTAAAAGGTGAAGAGAAAATGTAACTTGGTCAGATGCTAGAAAGCAGACATGTTAAAATGCCCAAAGCCAGTGATATCTCTTGGTTAGTTTTAAACTCTCTTAAAGCACCGAGTCATGGTTTGTACCATGAAATCTCCTCAAAAGTGAACGGTTTAACACTACCACAAAAATGGGTACAAACCATCACAAAAACAAACCTATGCACTCATGTTATGTCCTAACACAAACCAACACTGGAAAATGCTTAAGAAGAAAATGCTTAAAAATTCAAAAAGGCGTAACTAGTAATCACTAACAACTAACCATTAACCATCAACTACTGGGGCAGATCTAGGAGAGTTCAGAGGGTTTGGTTGAGCCCCCTAACTTCAAAATAATAATAACATCCGCCTCAGAATGCAGGAAATCTCCAAGGACCTCAATTAAAAATTTTACAGTAAGGATGCCCCCAACCCCTGAGAGGGGATTGCCTTTGGCAGTTTGTATCTTGAACCTCTGTCTCTACAATCCTGTATCCACCCCTGAACTATTTACAGTCACTCAACCTAAACTTCTACAGGGCTGTCAAAAGCAGGCTGCTGGTTGCCGATGAAAATCATCATCTACTTTATGATTTCAGCCAATTACTCAGCTGAACTGTTCTTCAAATTCCTTAGCAATGATAGCAAACTCAGCTGTCTACTCCAAAACTAAGGCCACCTACCGGTACTTAAAACCTTTGGGGCAACCGTCAGCCTCTCGATGCTTCACACCCAACCTTGGCATACTGTTTGTTCCTGAGTTTCAAACTTAACCTACTCCATCTATCACCAAGACAGGAAGAATGACTTTTTCAATACCTGTAAAAGTTTTGGACAGCTGCTATGAAATAAAACTAGTTTTGAGCGTTTCCTTTTTCAATGTCAAATGTAACTCAAGTCTGTTTTGCTTCTGCATTTTCTCAGCTCTACGTTTAAACATTTCCTTTATCATGTTCCAGTGAATCAGTCTGAGAGTGAGATGTGCTTTTGTTTGCACCAATCATTTTCTATTTCTTAAATTTATGTAGAGTCTAACTGTAGTTTACTAGCACTTGCTTGACACACACAACCCCTTGGATTCGTCCCTTGGGGATGGTACTATCTTACTTGACCACTCCTCCAATGAGGCTTTTCAGGGCCAATGGAAGCAAACAATAATAGGGGTGGTGAATGGTAATTAATGCGAGACTTTACAAGAAGGCAAGACTGGTGTTTTTCTTAGTGAGTCCAAGACATTTTGACTTCTTCAATTGCAAGGCCAAGACTTCAAAGTGTTTTAAATGTGAGCTAAAATGTTTAGACATCATTTATAGAAAAAAAAAAAACATACCGGCACTGTGAGACTTTATAGGCTTGCTAAAAGTCAAGACTGCAAGACAGCTTTGTGAAAAATCCAGACTGCAAAATGCACATAACCACCATAAAAAAGACTGCGAGGCCTGGGAAATTTGATGAAAAGTTTGCGAGACCCATGGTCTTTTAAGGACCATTCGCCACCCGTAATAATGAATATAAAATATAATAGTGACTGATGGACTGGGAGGTTCAAAGGCATATTTAATGTTGGAATTACCAAACCGAGGACTTAAGGTGGAGTTAGAAATTTTGTGATAACTTTTTTAAGTGGCTTTTTGAGAGAAAAATTTTTGTAAAGACTATTTTGTGGTCACCAAAAAGGTTAACCCAAGATTTTCACAGAAGGACATTTTGGGGTTAAACTCTGCGTCATTGGTGATTTTTTGGTTTCCATGGTTTTGGCCTAAAAGGAAAATTTTGGGTCCACCAGTTATTTAAGCCTCATTTACTTTTCCCAATCACTAAAATACCTGAATAGAGTGCCCCCTACCCCCCAACCTAGCCAGGTATTTCCCCAAGCTAAATGTAGTACATCTTCTACTTAATTAAGGTGGCTCCACAGGGTAATCATTTATCACATCACACGCCAGTGTTGTACTTTGAAAGCTGTCTTTTCATTTGTCTCAAACTTTTTACATAAAATAAGCAATGATGAAATTTCAGCTTTTAGCCTTGAATTATAAATGCCCAAACAAATGTGTTTTTGCCAATTTGTGCCTTTATTTTTGATTTTCCTGAATTTCCTTCAGTGAAATGTTCCAAAATTTCACAGGACACTGAATCCAGAGGCATAAAAATTTTAAACATGAAAAAAGTAGGGCTTGTACAGGCAGTTTTTTTTCCGATTTTTGCGAATTTACTTCTGCTACCGCTGTGGGAAAACTGGTCCCATAGATTTCCCTGAAAAAAGAGCTCCAACTAAAATAAAATCTTTATTAACAGTATGCCAAATTTTACAGAATTTCAGAAAAGCAAGAAAATTTTGGTTTCTGTGCTCATGTTGACATTATAAAATGTCAAAAAACACTGATATTTTCCTTCAAGCACACACAGATTACTTTAGCTTTTTTCATCAGGGTGCTTACAATCATAAAACTATAGGGAGCCACCTTAACTGGTTTTATACAGATACTTCATTAAATAGACACCTTCTGTGGTCACTGTTGTGTCCATATTAATGAGGTTTGAGTTGATACATTTTGTACAGAATATCTAATTGTGTATATATTTGGCTTAGATATATCTCTTTGGTTTACCTCATAATAATCTCTAAATTACTATTAATAATTCATAACAATGTTCTCCTTTGAAAACCAGACTTACCTGAGCATAATATCTAATAATTATTGTTCAAATATTCAAGATACTGAGACCTAGAAATCAGACCTAACCTGAAAGCAAATTTATACACATACAGCAATAGTTTTGTAACCACAGCTCAGTTTCTCTCTTGCTAGGTCATGCTTAGAATTTGCTCCAACAAAAATTGAATGCAGTATAAATATAGTACAAGTCATTTGAAAAAGAACTCAAAGTATTTCTTGAATAAGTAATGTAAATAACCAGTGAATTCTGATGACCCTTCAAATATTAGCAATATGCTTCGAGAAAGAAATTTGAGATCCCCCTTTGTCAGCAAGTTAGAGTAAGATTGTGTCAATTTTTCTAACCAATAGCATGAATCCCTTCCCAAATGATGGGGGAAATACACTGGGCTTTCTTAGCAGTCTCCCTAAGTTTCTGGATAATTTCTATGTTAGCCTCTAAGAATGTTTTGGACCTGTAGGTGATGTTGTGCTTCTTACAAAGCTCCTGGATTTTGACCTTCGCCTCACGTAGCCTGTGACGTGGCAGGCGTGGGAAAAGGTGATGCTCAATTTGGAATTGCAGACCGCCATGGATGAAGTCCAGCCATGGGTAGCACTCAATGTCCATAGTTGTTGCCAGTTGAGAAAGGAGGAATTCACTGCTCTTGAAAGCATCTAGAGGGTGACCATGATAGGTTTCCATCGAGAAGTGACTCAGGGTGATCTGAATGTGAAGGATTCCAGCGAGGAAATGTGCCACAAATACAAAGATGAACAAGGAAGTCCAACTTGGTAGGAATGAGCAGAGGTAAATATACCAAGTCCAAAAGAACACCAAGCCAAATACTTCAAAATATTTATTTTGTCCCCTGGGTAATGAAAACACCAACAGAAAGCTCTGTGCGTACAAATTATACCGTGCAAGACCCATTATCAAGTAATACAGCCAGTGCTGGTAAGAAACAAAGAACTTGGCCAGCCCATCAAAGTAGAGAATCTTCTCATGGTACATTGACCTCACTGACTGAAAAAACTTGTCTGTAATGGCTAGTACAGGAAGGTGCTGAATATCTGGATCAAACTCAACTGAGTTTGTCACAATGTGATGAGCATTGTGGCTTTTCTTCCACCATGCAATGCTGATTCCTGTAGTCATGTTGCCAACAAAAATGCCTATATTACTGTCTGTCTTCAAATCATGAGTGACGGCAGTGTGACCAATGTCATGTCCAATAAAAGCCATTTGTTGCCAAAACACTGCCATGGATATGGACGAGGCTACTTGTATGTAAACATTGTTGCTGAAAACAACACCATAAATGAGCAGAGCAAATATGACGCTCAAATTGATTCCATGTCCAACGTAGAACCAATCTGTTGTAACAAAAATGAAAAATAAATAAATAAATAAATACATGTTTACAAGAAGAAAAGGAAGTGCAATTTTTTTCAGATGGGCTGGGGGTTCTACATGATACTCTTAGAACTTCTAGAAGTGTCTAGGGATCATTTCTGTCTTCTAAGAAATGGTTCTTAAAACACACAGAAGAGAATTTACAGACATAATGCAATGTAATCAGGATTCTCAGCGAATTCTTAGATGAGGGAAAAGGTGTTATGAGATGTGTAGTTCCAGAGAATATCCATACCTCCCCCACAGAAGGGATTTTTTCCAAGACCCCCCATCCCTCTGGAAATTCCAATTAAACTTGATACATTTCTTTCAATTTTTTGGTCTTAGAGAACCCCCCACCCCCCAGGAAATTCCCATCCCTTCTGTGGGGGGAGTATGGTTACTTTCTGGTGCTGCACATCTCTTTGTACGTGGTGGAACTGAAGTTGTCTGGAACTAGATAAGAATTTGTAATAACTTTTGCACATGTTTTTTTCATGGCTCATGAGATGTATGCTTCTATCATTATGGATGAATCCTTGCACTAATGATAATAAAAAATATAAAGCTGTTTTGAGAAGGGTTGTGGGATGAAAGCATCAAGCTTACGCAACAAGACCAAATGGTAGTCTGGGTATTGCCTGGAATTTTACATATCGCTGTAGAGGAAATCTACAAATTTGAATTTTTACATGTGAAGTATTGACAAGAACACAGAAGATTTCTGCTCATAAGACAATTTTCCTGTAGCTTTTCTTTACTGATATCTGACTTTAATTGAAAATTCTTCTAAAATTCAGTGTGGTGAAAAGAACCTCGAGCTGAAGTTAATTTCATGACTTTAGCACGTCACCTTAAAACAGTTTTTCCAAATGTTTCAAAAGGAAGTAGGGAGCACAGACAAAATTGTGCAACTTTTTGATTTGGAATATTTGTCACAAGCTAGCTTTTAATATTTATGGACATTGCCATTATTAAGTAGAGAATAATACATACGCACACATAGATATGGAATTTCTCTACTAGTGTTCAACTTGATATCTCATCTCAAGAGTGAGCGCAGCAAATGAGCGAGATATCAAGTTGAACACGAGAAGAAAAACTCCGTATCTACAAGCAACCATGTATTATGTCGATTATATAAACATACTAATGACGACGTTTTTGACGATTTTCCGATGATTTCCGCACAATTTCCCAAAATTTCTGAAGATTCTCCAAAAGATTTCCAGAAGGCCAGACGAACATTTCCGAAAATTTCCGAAGATTACCGAAGATTTCTGAAGATAACTAAAGATTGCCAAAGATATCTGAGAAAGACCCAATGATGTTTCGATCATACATCAACACATTTAAGTGCAATTAAAGGGATTTATTATGTAACCATAGTGATGGTGATCTTTTCACACGTGAAAATAACATGGAAGATATCATGTTTTTGCACAAAGCTCACCTGGTATTTCATAGGTGTTTATATAATAATAAGGTTTATCACGGAAAATATCTTCAGCCTGACCAAATCAATTATAACTCCAACAACATGACAGAATTGAAGCCAGTTTAATCACCAACTTTTTTTATAATTTATGGAAAAAATATGCAAATTTCACTTGCCAATGTCTTAAAAACTACTAGTAATTTAAATGTAAATGTACATGTAATTCATCCCAAATCATATGCAAGATGACATATGCAACATAATTTTTAAGCATATGACAGTCACAAACAAAGATTTTTCTCAAATGAAATTATATTAATCAAGTTTAGTTTTTTTTGGCACTCGGTTTTTTCTGCATGATTGAATGTAAGCTTATTATGTCAACACACCGCAGAAATGAAATTTGCAAAATGAGATGAAAGCAAGCAAGTCTTGGAGAATGGCAAAAACGGCCTCAAATCTACTTTAGCATGTAAGCGGATAAAAAAAAAGAGACTTGACTTAATCTTCAATTTTTCGGGTCGGTTGTTAAAAATTAACCACCGCCTCTTAGTCCATCTAATACATGTAAGTTACTGACGATCAAAACCGAAAAATTAAAAAATTGTGTAAATAATCTCGACACAACTGCAGTGCTTTTAACATGAGTTTGTTTATTGATAATTCAAATAATAAAACGAAATAGCTGCACAACCACTCCCAAAAACATGAAACCGTCGTATTTGTTCCCTTGATATGGCGCGATTTTATCGCTTGCCGCCGGCGTTTATACAGCAAAGACTCAAACTGAAACTTGAAAGCTGAAAAGAAGGAAGCCATTTTATGCATTGCAAATAGTCAAAAATAATATAAATTACAAATCAAGGACGGAGGTTGTGAAAAATTAGATTCTCCCGTGATTTGATCTGTGAGGTATACAATTTCTCAATAAAGGAGAGTGACATTTCATCATTTCCCATCTCGCTGAAAAAAAATTCTCGAAATGATCGTGCCGGGGGGTGGTTCGTACCGGTAAATTCGTAATTCGTACCTAGGTGTGAAAAATGTTTCATCTTCAAACATCAGGCTTGGGTAAAAGTCAACTACAGCGTCAAGAAAACTCTAAATTGCTAGTGAATGCATGAAAAGCTAGTGACAAAAGATCAACTTACAGTTGGTGTCAAGACCGCGCTCAATCTCCTCTCGTACTTTTTGGAAGTCTTTGACCAAACTACACTCCTGTACCGTCTTTTCGCATTCGTTTTTGACTTCGCCGATCTTAAAGGCAGGCAGCTTCTTCTCAGTAACCCACGATAGATGAAAGGCTTTGAACACATCCGTACAGTCATGACCAGCCATATATCTTATTGGTAGTTCTCCACCAGGATGATGTGAAGCCCACCGGCTCAAATCATAAACTCCGCCGTCGATAACTATCCAATAATCGCCTTTACGGTTGTGCTGCTTCACCTCATCGAGGCTGTAGTACTTCGTTTTCTTCATTCTGAGGAAATAATGACGAAAATTCCCGTCACAAAGGTCGACTGGCCGTTGTTTCAGGCCTTGCTACGACCGCATGGGAAATTCTCGTAATGCTTTATGACATAAGTTAACAGCTCCAGGTCCGGGCAGCTGGCTGTATATTGCAAATCGCGCGCTGATTGGTTGATAACAATGGCGCAATAAACCTGGACCAATCAGAAGTGAGGATTTCTAAATAGCTTTGTAGTGGAAAGCCCGGTCTGCTTCCTGAACTTGAACTTGGGCACGAGGCTTGTCAATGCTAGTATCGCCGAGTAAAGTTACTAGATGAATTTTGTAACGATTCAAGCTGGTTTGGGCAGTGTTAATTACCAGTTAACTAGAATCACACAAGGCAACTGATGGGAAAGGTTCCGTTAAAGTTTATTTCTTGTTCATATCACTCCCCCGTCCGCAAGACCGTCAGACTGCTGCGTGTGGCCCACTAAGACCGTGCGTGATAACTTAATTATAACACTATTGATTAGCGTTCAGCTGTGACGAATTTTAGTTCATTGCAGCAACTTTTACATAACAAGTTGTTTTTTTAACAGGAAACTTTGAACTGGAGATACGTATCGTATGAGAAACAAATGAAATTTGACTATTTCTTGGTACATTTCGTTTTAGGGTTGTACATGTACTATTCAGATTTCTCTGTGTAAATTAATTGCGCAATCTCGACGTTGTAAATTTTGATCGTTTGATCGTAAGAAATTCTAACTTATTTCTTGTTTCGATTTACGAGTGAAATTGACATATCATTACTCGTGAGGCAATATTGTTTCCTTACAAGTCGATAACCACTTCATTCATTGATATTTAAACACTTCTCCATCGGAAAAGAAACATCACGCCGGTCTGACGCACAGGTTATTTATGACTCGTAAAACAATGAAATAATTAAGTGCCGTGGACGCTATCCCATTGGACTTTAGACTCGGTACACGATGTTCAGCGGGTTGTTCAGATCCTTGGGTTCAAAGGTCCCTTCTGTGGACAATACGGAATGTTCTCGAGAAAAAATATTTGTATTCAAGATCTCTTTCAAGACATTTCTGATATTCATTCTTACAATACTCGATCCTCTGTCTCAAATAATTTTTACACACAAAGTTCTAGACTCTCAATTCAAGTGAATTCATTTTCTAGAATC
>Ga0126339_10000185_pt1 | contig 28075 bp, 19 predicted proteins | sample OrbTmetagenome_2_FD_92532 | JGI IMG/M metagenome (GOLD analysis project Ga0126339, IMG submission 92532) | Coral microbial communities from Petempiche,Puerto Morelos, Mexico - Orbicella T R C metagenome | ecosystem: Host-associated > Invertebrates > Cnidaria > Coral | place: Petempiche,Puerto...
ATAAGCTTTAATTTGATATAGGGGTTTAGGTATCTACAGCTTAAACTGCACGCGCTACATCGCTTGCGCGCGAGACACCCCTGAAGGTATACTGTAACCTTAAGTGACACTGCAAGATATAATTGATTCAATTCGATCATGCAAGCTATCCCGAATTTGCATTTCATGCTTGCCCTGACGTATCGCATGTAAGAAGGGGTATTTTCCTCAAAAAATTTCTGATTAAGCTTATTGAGTATTCAGTTGAGTTCTTCGCACCTTCCTGTGTTGAAACAAAAGCTTTTAATAAACAAACCATTAGAGAGATTAGCCTGGAGTTCTAAAGGGTTTTGGGAAACCCAGCCGGTACAGTTTTTGATAAAGATTCCGGATGGAACATAAATAGTAGATTGGAATCGATCAAAATATTAACTGCGAGCTGAGAAATGCCATCGGCGTTTTTTCAACTGATTGCTACGTTCAGAGATCTGCAAAATTTAATGATAACTAAGAAATGGGCTGAAATTATAATTGATAGCTTAGAAATCACCAAAGATTTAACTGATAACTTAGATTCTAGCACAGCCATCCAGTTTAGCGCGAACTTCATTTTAAGGTCCAGGCTCTACCTAATAAAAGTTCGTCGTTTCCTTTCTGTTGCCATAACTACTGCTAGGTATTGTCTTATTGTACAAAAGTATTTAACTGATTTTTGCGTTTGATGAAAAAAAGGAAATAATAAACTTTGAAACATTTCAACTAAGCGTATTGTTCGTCCCTGATGATTAACAACCATGAGTCAATTGCCTGGATTTAAAAAAATTCACTGACTTATGAATCATGATTGTGATGAATCTCTGCCTTTTGTGCTCGTTATGGTGTGCTATTTTATTTATTTCTTTTTCTTCTTCTAATCACATTCGCAAAACAAGCTTGTGAGGCGATGCTTCGGACCTAAAGTCACTTGACATGAGGGGCAATGACGATGGGTTATTGTTCAGGAATTTGAAAGCGGAGGTTTCACTCCGACAACGTATCACATGTTTTCCTCCACACTACGCCGGAAGAATTTTAAACCGCCACAATCACCGGCCATTTTGGATTTACGTTTGAGGAAAACTCAGTCAAAGAAAATCGCATGATTGTCGTGACGCCATTTTTTTTTTTGAAAAGCTCCGTTTTCAAAATGTTTTCCGTTCACACGAAAACGAAAAGCCAGCGTTTTCAACTGAATTTCTCTGGTTTGAGGAACATTTTTGAAAAGCTCCGTTTTCGTGACGGATTAGTGTGGACGGTAGGCCTAACCGTAGAAATAAAGCTGCGTTTTCAAATTTCTCCGGCACAGTGTGGACGCTTTCTCAGTATTGTCAAACCAACCCACCTGATCCATTGCACCAGAAATTAAAATTACACCTGCACTCTTGACAGTGATTAACATTATCTTTAATTACGCGCACAGTTGCGTTCCTCAGCGAACTGAGACCGTACCAAACAGCGCGTCTGCCTGAATAATACGTTATTAACAATCGTCGCCGACCGACGGGGCTTGCAAGCACTCGCGCTCGATCGACGCGATAGAAAAAACATCGTTTTTACGTTTCATTTTCACTAAGAAGATACTTCCAGAAGCGACATTTAATGCTAAAATCATCGTCCGGTAAGTAAAGGCACAAAACTGTTTAATTCTTATGGCTATTAGCCACTGGCGTTTATTATAACGTACAAATCATAAAAGTAAATCTTAGCTTCGTTCGGTTTTCCAACTTCCTGAATTAGATTTCACACAAAGATAAATTCGCGATGTTAGGTCAACTTCGCCGTAGAAATATCTCCTTTATGAATGAAAAAAAAATCCCAACGCATCAAGGTTAATTTTATTTTCTTTGACTACCCTTCAAAGCAATTTTTATAAGGTAAAAAAAAACATAATTTTTTGTAATCTTAAAAAACAGAAAATCGTGTTTTCAACCTTCGGTGAAGCTTAATGCTTTTATTCCGCTTTCTTAAGACGTGCCATTTTCAATTGCATAAATGTTTTTTTTACCACAATTCAGGCTCCTTATTGGAACTGAATACAAAGGAAGTTTAACTGTATCGTGTTTGTAATCATGGTAACGTAAAGGAAAAAATATCCCGGAGTTATAATATCTCACCGGGGTTGGAAGTTTCCTTTTCAATTTTCCACCGAATTAAATCTTCACAAGTAAATATCACGTTGGTATTTTTAAATAGAAGGTAAGCCTGGGTATTTTTATATTCCAAACAAACAATAAACCCTTCTATATTGTGAAATGTATAGCCAAAACTCACATTTGTGTTTATGCAACACTTAAGAAAATCTCAAAAGATCTACTAGTTTTGTATAGTTTAATTTCTTTTTATATAGCATCTATTGCGAGGAAAGTTCGATCCATCTTTATTTTTAATTCAGTCTTAAATTTTTCTCCTTTTTCGAGGAAAATATCATTTAAAGCGAGCGAAGAAGGAAAATACATTATTCATTACAAGTTATACCTCATCTTAGCATTAATATTAATTCTCTGTTTTTACGGAATTGCACAGCCAAATTATCCTATTCATTTATTTCGACTACCTACGTTGATGGAAAAATCTCAGCGTATCTGAGGAAAGCGTATTACAACAGGCGTTCTTTTAAAAGTACTAGCTAGCCGGTGATAATCATTTCGCGTTTTGTTTTAACGTCGATGTTACTAAAAACAGAAAAATATAAACGGAGAAAATGGATAGACCATCTTAGAAGCTGCCATTAAATCAATAATTACACAAAGATGCATATCAGCCAGACTTTATTCTCAAAACTCTGCTCATCTCTATTGAAGATCAGGATTTTTAAAGAGAATATATTTCAGTATTAAAATATCTAAAACTTATTTTCTACCTTGTAAGCCGCAGTCAACCTCGGGTACAATGTAATTATATTATGACCAGTTTAAAGCAGGGAAATAAGAGCCATATTTAATGACTGCAACAGTGGTTTTCCTAGCTTATAACATAATCAGAATTTTGCCATAACTGTTAAGATTTTTACAGGTATCATAAGCAATTAACTCCATGAGCGCTCGACGCTGTGTTTTTTTCCATTTCCCCGCAGTATGTTAATGGTCCTTTATTTGGTTCGTAAGGTATAGGGAGAGATCATGGAGAAAATCTACTGTGGCTAATTTGTGAAATGAAGGGAACTTACAAGAGCTGGATATAAATCTTGTTAGGTTGTAGGACACCAGAGTGTTGCTGAGTAACGGGCTCTCTTGAAGAAGCCTGGGGCTGTAGGTACCACACAGAACATATTTGCCGCATCAGAATTGTCATTTTATCTCTTACTTCATCAAATATTTAATATTCTCAGGACATTAAACTACACACAATTTATCAAACATGGCCGCACAGCCATAATCTATTGATTGAACTATACATGAAGTTAAAATTTCGAGTTGATGCAATGTTGTTTTTTTCCTCTTGAAACTACTTGGCTGAGAGAAACTTTGCTTTGATACTTCCCGCGGTATTTGAAGTCGAAGATAACGAGCGGAAGAAATCTTACCATAATTTAGCCATCTGTTCAAAATTCCCGATGTCTGGAGGAAATTCTTTTCCGCAAATAAACGTTGAATTTTCATTCCATCGGGTGGTCATCTAACAACTTCCATGAACAATGGATGTACTTCATATGTAAACAGATTGAAAAAGTGTAGTGAAATAAGTGCCTCTAATTTAATAAAAACAGTGTATAGACTGGTCAGATAGGATCAAAAGTCTCGAAGTAGACCCATCGATTGCCAATTTCTCGTATCGACGGAACATATCGCATCCATGGTTTGGCAATATCAGATATTTTACACAAAATTTTCTGCTTCGAATTGGCGACAATAAAGTGCTAATGATGTGAAAAAAGTTCTACTTTTAGTTTTTTCTTTTTATCAGCTATGTTCAATGCGCCTCTAGAATTTTAAACCGGCCGTGAATGTTTCGGAATATGAGTGAAAACTGCAACTTGAATTACGCAGTTTTTAGCATCGTCTTAAGTCTAGCACGCTTTTCAAAACTGAGTTTCGGTTTCTGTAACATAATCAGAAGCTAATGGCTAGGAATTCTTCAATCCAAAACAAACAGACAGTGTATTGTGGGAAAGGCAGGTGTACAACACGGCGGGCAGACCGACAATTTATCAAATGCATGTCTGGCTAAAATGCAAAAAGGTGTTTTTGGAATGCAAATGTATGACATGCAAGCTTTAAACAGGAGAAAATATTTGACGACGAAAACAAGTTTACGTGCAGTTGAAGTTCGCGTGCCTAAAATACTCCTCAATGATCGAGTTATTTCAGTTGCCAAGGTAAGAGAGAAATCGTATTAGGAAAGTAAATTTTTATTAATATTACAGCGCTAACTGCTATTGCTGTTTTTTAGGCATTTGCCAGCGAAAGCGACAAAAAGGAAGCTTTTGCCTTTATATCGCTGGAAACTGTGAATTGGCATGAAAAGGTGATAAAGTGCATAGTGATAATTACATGAGCCTGTTTTTCTCAATGTCAAATAGTATATTTGGACATAACTCCAGCAAATTGGACTTGAGCAAATAATTATCGGGCATCTAATTTCGCTCGAATAGGGCTTTTCGCTAAACATAACAAGCCTTTTATTTGTGCTTCTTTCAAAGCTTCGCCCAAAATGCGCATTTAAATGGTGCCTTTATTGATCTTCGTTACCGAAACCTCCGACAAGCTCACTCAAACTCGATCTATATAGTCGTGCTAACCGAGAAAATTGGTAATTATTTTGCACTCGGGGGTACTCCCACATGAAAAGGTGATACCACTTTAAAACGGTCAGGCAGTGGGTTTTTTTGTTATTATTTCTTCGAGTGCAACCCTAAAAGATACCTTGACGACTAAAAATAGTGGCGCTTCCGGTCTTCTTATAATTTATCTCCTCAAACTGAGTGTGAAAATACGTCATAGAAATGTTTTTACATTGGTTGATATGTAAAACCGATCAAAATACACCTTGCCTTACTTTTTACAAAACAAGAAAGTCGTTGCAGAAATTGTAATACTTCTACCATGGCTAAAACCAAGAGGTCAGGAACAAACTCAAAGAAGAGGCAGACCTCGTTTCCAACCCCCTCCCCCGCCGTTCCTGATATTTTGACTCGCTCCAGACCGCGCTCCAATTAAATGTTGACGTGTGGGCGAGTGGGCGTTTTGTTGATCACTAAGTAGGTGTAGATCTGTGATTTACTTTTTCTTTCTCTTTCCGACCTCAACATAACAATACATTTTTATGCCAACTTTTTGCTTTCGTTGACTGTCGTTATATTAACAATCAACAACTAAACTATTTCGAACCTACAGAACGTCTCTGTAGTGTAATGAAAATAAGTGTTGTATTCGGCAAGCTAAGCTGATGACCATGGAATTAAACATTTGAACACCAGCATAATATCACACTTTCCTTGAATTCAGTTTTTTTCCAAGAACAACTGTCTTTAAGGGGAAAGGAATTGAATGCTTTCGATTAATTAATGTTAATTGACGCCATTGCTTTAGCCTCAAAATAAGTTTTGTAAAAGAGAATACCTCGTGAATAGTCGCTTGTTAACAACAGTAAGAAGTGATGTTTAGAGAAAAGAACTGTTACTCGTCTATTTGCCAACCATTAACACCTTGAAGGACTATCTCCTGATTGCGGTTATCACAAAACTGAAATTGCTCATTGAATGTAAACAGAAACAATTTGAAGCAGCTGGAAATCTTGTAGAAATCTACGGTGAAGAAAAGGGCAAAAACGACAGCTAATCTTAGCCGGAACGAAAAGAAAAGGACTAAATTTTCCAGAAGACACTCTCGGTTCCCGTTCGGGTACAACGATGTTTTGTTTGAATTAATCCCGCTTAGATTTGCACACGAAATGAAATTTTCTAATGTCCTTCAGCTTAGAGCCTACAGGCAAAGTACGATCGTGATAATCAATAGGAGTTAAGCCAAAAGCTACGTGTCTTTTGTCAATAAAAATTAACTTAAACATAATCAACATGTCTGTACCCGTGTGCCAAATGTATAAACTAACTTAGCTTGTGTTTTACATATCTATGCTCATAAGCTAAGCCGAAATTCAAAAACGTCTTCGCTTAATTATAAAGAGCAGTCGGCAATGAATACTTTGATAATAAGATTTTCTACGCATGAACAAAAGCTGACTAATCAGTTTCCGTAATCTCCTCGAATGCCATATTTAAACCTCTCTGGGAAATTATCATAATTTGACAATCTAGCCCGCTGAACTCGTACAATCAAAGCTTTTTTCTGGTGTATTCATCTGCTAAAAAGAAACCAAAAAAATCTGGTTTTGATTTTAGTCTCGTTACTCTTGTAAAAATGATTTGTGCGATCGAAGCGCAACATAAAAGTCGGGCACTGAAAAAAAAATAATTGACGACTTAAATATCTGGCGGATTTTCAATTAAAATTGGTTAACAATATGGCCTAACAAAAGTAAATAACTGCTTCTAAGGAGTTTCATTTGCATCTCAAACAAATGTCATCTTTAGCTCGGTCAAAGACACTTGAGTCTTGCCGGGTAAACAAATCTTCTAATGAGCGCCAAAGCCTTTGTTTGCGGTCACCAAGGCAACGGGTTTTTCATGATCGGGCCAGGTGTTGACGTATTTGAATAAATCCATGTTGTGGCCGTGTTTGATAGAAAAGATAAATGATATATATTGCCGTGACAATCTATTCTCTTTGTTGCAGCATTTGATACAGGGGTGATAAACAGAACAAAAAAGTGAGTTTATGGACTGCGAAATCCTTCAAATAAAACAGCGTGAGAGAGGTCCTGATATGTTAACTGGCGGTCCGTGATATTAAGTGATTGGTACCAAAGGACGTCCGGACACCCTCGATCGTTGATGAATCCAGTATGTTGTTTTACCATTATGATCTCCTCGAGTGGATAAGCCGTAAAGCACACTACATCGCTCCGAGCGGCAAACTTCTCGATGCATGGATCCTCGTAGCGTCGTTTCAGTCATCGATCGAGGAAATGAACTTGTGAGAAGGTCACCGGTTTAGCGACGAAACGTCAATTACAATGGTTTATTTCACGAATTTCACCAAGGGTTACATTGTGGAATATTCACCTCCTTGTTTCGAAAGCTGGCTTCTCTTGCCGGCAGAGAACTTATGGAGTGACGGAGTCCGTGGGTTTTTGTACGTAGTTGCTATGTTCTACTTATTTCTAGGGATCGCGATAATTGCGGATATTTTCATGAGCTGCATCGAGGTAATAACAAGCAAAAAGCGTAAAGTAACTCGCTACGATCCCGAGAAGCAAGAACGCGTGGAAATCGAAGTATTTGTATGGAATGAAACAGTCGCCAATTTAACCCTTATGGCCTTGGGTTCCTCGGCCCCGGAAATCCTTTTAGCTGTGGTGGAAACAGTTCAAAATCTAGGGAACGTGCCTGACGCATCACAGGAGGACAAAGACGGACTTGGTACTTTTACTATAATAGGATCCGCTTCATTCAATCTGCTACTCATTACAGCCATATGCGTGGTCAGTGTTCCAAGTGGTACAGTAAAAAAGATTCGAGAGTTCGGTGTATTTATTGTCACGTCGATCTGGTCGCTTTTTGCGTATGTATGGCTGTTGATTGTGCTGAAGTGGCATACACCCGACGAAATCGAGCTGTGGGAAGCGTTTGTGACACTGAGCTTTTTTCCGCTTCTTGTACTCAGCTCCTGGTGCCAGGATAATGGTTGGTGGTGCAAGAGGGGACGAATCTTAAATGTCGAGAGCCCAGAAGTAAGTGGGAAATGAAATACGTTCGCTCCTCTTCAATTAGTACATTACTGCAAATACTATTCAATTCAATTATGACCACAAGCCGCTTTCGTAGAAAATAGTTATTTACTTGTTTTGTTTGCCAAAACATCCCACAACTCGAAATAACGCGCCGCGCTTATATTCCCTGGCAAGCGTTCTGCGAAATTATAAATCTACAAAGTTGTGCGTTTTTGTGTAAACATATTTCCTTTCGTACACTTAGCATTGATAGTAAAGCTGTCAACGAGCAAAGCTTTTGCGTTGCACAACAAAGACCGTGCAAGGTCGAAAAGTGTCCGCGCTGTTTAATAAATTTAACTAAATTTAGCCTGTCTTAAGTGCCATGCCAAATATTTTCAAATATTGTCCTTCCATGAGATAAGCTAGTGGTACAAGCCTTGGTTACGCGTATCTTCGAGCGGTAAAACCCCATGTTTCCCGGCTACAATCCATTTATGTCAGTAGACCAAATGGGAAAATAACGCGATGTAGAAAATATGAGCAGTGAATCCGAGAATAATTTTTATGTCTGTAATCCAGACTTAATTTGAATTTTTTCAAGTGCATATCCTGACCTATACTATGTCAGACCATAGAAGAGCTCACTCAAAGTTTCCGCTTTCGTCAAAGTTTCCTGGTTTAATTATTAATTAACCACAGCAATGTTTGAATGATTTCTGTCATAACTTCACAGTCTGGCTTAGTTTTGATGTTTTGACAGGAATCTAGAGACGTATACCTCTGAAAATTTCAGATTTCAAATGCGAACGTGACGCGGGATTAAGTTTGCTCTCGCTAAATTCTGTCAATATTTTTCTTAAACTTACACGTTGTTTATCCCAAACACAAACGTTTTGGCAGATGCCCAGAGTGTTGTTTTTCTTTCTCAACTGATTTTAATTAGTACAATAGCTCAGGGATTTCTTTGTTTTCTTTTCATTATCTTAGTGTACTGTTCGGCTGCTTTCAGTCGGCAGTCAGTTCTTCTTACCGTCTGCTCTACTTTTAGTCATAACTTTCTTGATACAAAAGACACAAAAGTCTGTCTCATACGGACAAACGACTGACAAAGGGATTTTTCTTGGTTCTTCGCTAGTCTGTTTTCTCTGCTGGTAAAAAATGTGTTTTCAATTCTGAGGACGGATAAAAGACCAAACGTGGTGAAAGCAAACTGAGAAAATTAAATGTTAACCTGAATTCCACGCAAAATTTTACCACTATAGGGCAAGTTTGATTTCTTGACATCCTGGTAGAAAAATCAAATTTTATAAACTGTAATCCTCTTTCATTTTTGTAATCCTGTACATTTTTCATAAATTACGTGTTAAGTGGTTTGGTCTGTAGAATCGTTGTATCCAATATTCCCGGTCAATACACTCGTATCTTTGGCGACTTTTAGCATTAAGAATATATTATGGAAAATAAGCGAGCTCACTTTCGATAACCGTGAGATAAAGTCTGTGTTACAGTCAGAAAGAAAGAAATTAGTTCTCCTCGATACTTGAATGCAGTGAAGCTTCAAATATTTGCAGGTGATTTCAATTTGGATGAAGTTAAAATAACGGCTGAGAATTGGTCAAAATTGCAACTTTACGATGAGAATTGGCGCTTATTTTATCCAATTGCGCAGTTCGGAGATCTGGAAAATTTATCAAAAATATCAGTGCAATGAAAGGAAAACGATTTACTATAATGAATGCTAGTTCAATACGTGGGTCTTCTATTTTCTTAGTCTTAAATCTTGTTGCTACAACCATTTTTCCGACAAACAGCAAAACGATTATAAAGAGAAAAGCCAGCTGGCAAATTATGACCCGGGGAAAAAAATTCGGCTTATTTGTAATGTAAGAAAGATCGAGTCTAACTCTCGAAAATCCCATGGTCATTTAGGATATCTGTTTCTTCTGCAAAATGTTACATATATAAGCAGTAGTCACTCACTGTTTCAAACTCGAATACTGAGTCAGAAATGACATGTGCTTCATTGAAAAGAAACACCTTTACTAACCGATGGTCACCAATTCCAAGTCAACAAAATTGTCGGCGTTGTACCGACAGGCCAAAATCTTACCAATAACACTAAAATATGTCTTTTTAATTAAGTTGAGTTTGTTACCGATTTATGTATATCGCAAACGCTACGAATCAAGCCTACGGGATAGACGAAATTCATCACTGCTCTGGGACAATTGCAAAATTCAAGGTCGCGGTTTGAATCCAGAATTCGAGCGAATTTTGTTGATAGATTACTCTTTCAAATATAGGCTGACTAAGTTATGCATAGACGCTAACTAAGAAAAAAAACTGCGCTTAGAACAAAGAACATGCGGTACGAAAAACGGTAAGGTTATCTCAGGCGCAAGAAGAAAGGGTAAAATTTGCCATCTCGTGCAAATAAAGGATAGGTTGTTCAGGCTACGAGGAAAGGACAGGGATGTAGTCCGGCCATTATCATACTTAGCTATATTGTACTTTTTTGTTTCTGACCTCGATGGAGCTCTAACTCACCTTCGTTTTGAGCGAGAATTTTTTTAGCTTGTTAGCTGATTAGTGATGCCATGTTGTGAGTAGTAAACAGTTTGCCAGTCTTCTCGACCTTACTTTGTTGTAATTTAGCGCTATAGTATGATCAACAGAAAACCCAATTACTTACATGGCAGGTTTCCTTACAGAAATGAGTTTTAGTTTCTTCTGTCTAGCGCTCGCAATGTTTCACGATCACGCGCGCAACTGGGCACGAGTTTGTTCTGGTGGGTTTAAACTAACCAATGCGCGTGCTTGAAAGAAAGGCGCAATTTCGCTAAGTAGCCGCCATGTTTACATCACCGAGAAACATGGCTTGCAAGAACAGAACTGCTGAGCTTAAAAGCAGACAAAGATGTAATCTAACGAGTTCAATATGAGCATTATTTATTTATCCTACGAACACATGGTCTTCAGTTCTGTATACGCGAGGATTTACAGAAAATCGATGGATGTTTTTGATTCTTGTTGTAGGTTCGTGTTGTGGGGCTTACAGAACCTGGAAGCCCTATGATGACGCATCGTCCGATGGAACTGAGAGCTTTAGAACAGCAAAGATTCAGGTAAATAAATTTAGCAACTTTATTACACGTGTATCGTTTAAAACTTTGTTTGGATTCACGCGATCTTTTTTTGTTTGCTTCCGACAAGCGAAGCTTTGTTCAAGAAAGTTATTCTCAGACATATGAGACAGGAATTTTCTTTGAACAATTTGGACTTAGCATAACGTTTATGCAAGATAGCTAGCTTTGGATGAGTTTTTTTTGCTTTTTGCTTTACTTTGGTAGTGAAAATTGTCAAGGTGTCCGCCACTCAGATCTAAGCTTAACTATGTACTTGCTGGGCATTGGTTTGAACAAGGTTTAGATATGCTAAATATATATGTAAGCTTAGATCTCAGTTGTTAGTGAAATAAGCTTACAACAACGGTCCAATTTACATCTTAGGGTGTGTTTTCTTGAAGTGATCCGGATCAGGATTTATGATCCAAGATTACTTGCTTTACTATTCAATATATTATAGTGCATCAAAAGAATTGCTGAATCTGCTCTTTGTGCAAGAATGCACCAGCTGCTTTGATGCACTATGATTAAATAAACAATACGTAATTAAATAATAATAAATTAAATAAATAATAAATTAAATAAATACTAATACTGATATCCATTTCTTCTCTGGATAACAGTGAAAATGACTTAGCAGGGAGTAAAGATAAAATTAGGTAAGCAAATAATTATTTATTAATAATAATTTTTTGATACAGCATTAACATATTGTCGTGGTAGACTAAAATTTAAAGTTTAGTCAGCAGCATGTGCTAGTTGTAACAATAGTAGGATGGGTGGATGGGAGCAACATTGATCCAAGCAATTGCTGAAAATTGCAGCTTTGTCATTATTATAAATTGAGTGTCCATCAATCAATCAAGGTATGGAAACCTGATTGACATTTTGGAGATAAGGAATTTGCTCTAGGAACAATATGAGTCGAAGGCAAGTGTTTTGCAAAACGTTGGTCTCAAACTTTGATGAGTCCACAACTTGGTGAAAACCTAAGGAAAAATGTTTCAAGAAAAGAAAGGAAGATCACTCGATTATTTTGATTGTGTAATGTAAATAATTTTGTCTTTGTTTGTGGTATTGCTAACTCTGTGGTTCTACAGATTTTTAGAATAAATCTACCAGCATTCTATCATGAATGCCATTCTCTGATTGGCTACGCTACCGGTACTTACTATCTATACTGTGAAAGATAGTGAGTAGCGTAGCAGTGTGCCCTTGTCAACAAAATGACGGCCACTTCTTGGCATTTTCAAAGTGTCTGTGAAGAAGATTTAGATAAAATTTTGAACAACTAGTAGATTTATGCTAAAACAATTAGATTATTCCCTCCTGATTTCTATCACATGATAGTTAACGAGGGTGCCTTGAGCTGCGCCCTTGTCAACCATCAAGCGATAGAAATGTCGAGCATACAATCTAGTAATTATTGTTTAATAGAAGTTCAGCTTTTGCCATGCACTCTCTTGTAGGATGTTTTCTAAATGTAGGTGTTTTCTGGAATATTATTTTGCCTAGAATTTTGTTTAATGTACCCTTTGTCACCAGAGATGTTGTGAATTTGTGGAGAGGTTCCAATCCTGATTATAATGCCAACAAAACAGCAGCAGATGTTGCCTTGGCCTTGAAGCAGTTTAAACAGATTGCACAGCAGCCTCAAAACACTGCCTCCTCCAGAGCACGGTATATGATGTTTGTTGTGCTATTTATGTTGAGTGAGATTTAATTTATACATAATATCAGCAACTACAGTACATCATATGTCTTTCATTTTTCTCTTTTCTCTATTTATCGTTTAAAACTAGTTTGATTTTTTAAGTTTTCATTGACGTCTGACAAATTTTAAACCACAATAAATTTAAACCACAAGCTGCCAATGTTTCCAATTATGTCACAATTGACCTCCCTGAAAGAAACAAATCTAATTTATAAACACGTCTTTCCCATTTTTTCTTTTGGGAAGGTTGGTGGTAACACAAACTACAGAAAAGGTTTGACTGAAGTTAATGTCAAGTTCCACTTTGAAAATTGCTACTAAAACCACCCACTTTAGGGACTAAATCAGTGTAATTGTGAAACAAATTTTGAATCTATAGTGGAAAACATAGAAAGAGGTTCAGGGAATCTGGCTGTTTTAATATGCTTTTTTATGCGAAATCTCTTTAAAAGAGGTTTAGCATAAAACTCTTCTTCTCACACACTACTGGGAGCCAGAGACTATGGTGTACAAATCACATGACCTTTATTAGCCTCAGGCCCTAACGGTGTGTAAGAAAGACGTTTTCCTTGGTCATGGTGGTGGACAAATGTCATTGGGATGCTGATATAATGCAATGAATTATCTGTGTTTTACAACTGAAGTTTGACAAAGCACTGCACTGTCCTTTTACAAATGTGTTGCTGTTCCCCCCTCCCCCAACCAATTCAGTTATGAAACTCAAGAGAAATTACAAGTACAATACTAGACAGTGTTCAACATTGTAGGCGGGGTGTCAGGTGGAAGGGCTGGGTAAGTGAAGTCGTATTCATACAGGACTGTTTGATAGGCCAGGTGGGCATGAAAAAGTGCTAAAAGTGCAAATTTCTCCCAAGATGTTTGTCCTTGATTGTAAATGTCTACTTCTGTTTATTTGTAGTTTTCGACATGCTGCATTACGTAGTATAACAAGACAAAAACAGGTTGCCAAAGAACCTGATAAAGATCATGAACAGCAATTGAATCTTCTCACAAAGTCACTCTGTGGATCAAGAATATTTGGTGCAGGTTTTTATTGCAGAAGATTATTTTTCTTGTATAATTAATGTATATGTATAGATACACATCCTAATCCTCGCATGTATGATTATATATATTAATAAGGATCTATCCTGTGTGCTGCTTTGAAAACAAATATATTAGGAGGTATTGTGCGTCAAACCTTTACAAGAATGTAGTTGCCAGAGGATTTGCTAATAAAAACAATTCAGTCAGCCTTCTGGGCGATTATTTACTTTTGGTACACTGTAGCTCAAGATGGATTGATATTTGGAGAGGGGGCTAATAATTATGTCATCATCAGAATAGTATGTATCACTTTATGTACAGCAACATATACTGTAACTTAAAGACTGTTTGGATGTGGAAACAGACTAAAGTATATATTATTGTTATAAGCCGCCTAATCAGTCTATTCCAAGTCAGTGTTTTGAATACCTATTTTTACAAGGGGGGGAGGGGACTTACTAGAAAGGCATGCCTTTTGAAATGAAGGCACTTACAAACAAAACAACACTTACATGTATTATAGAAGAGTGCTTATTTGAAAGGTGGGGCTTACCAGAAGGAGGGAGTTAAAGCAAATCATAACTTACAGTACGTGGTCATTTATTGTTTAAAACTGTTTCACTGTATTTGAATTAACTCACAGACAAGTTTTCTGTCAACAGATGATAAAGCCTTCAGCTTCAGTGCAGCTTCATATTCTGTTGTAAAAAGTGCTAAAAAGCTTACTGTAGAGGTGCAACTCAACCAAAGGATATCCAGGTTTGTGTAACATTTGGGCATTTTCAGTTCAAGCCAAAAATTCTGGAAAATTCTGGAACATTCTGCTCTATTTCACACAGGAAATTGAAATTTTTGGTCTAATGGAAAGTACCGCAGTCTGTTTCTGTGTCATTATAGTATGTTAAAAATTGTAGCACCAATAGATTGTAATGTCAAAAAAATGTTTCACTGTGACTGGTCTAGTTGAGTGGGTATGACATTCACCTGATATCATAAAAATAAATATTCTTACTTGTAAAAGAATAGGATACAAGCTTCATCACAGGAAGGTTTCCAGCAATATTCACAGCCACAAACAGATGCATGTGATACATCCTTTGGTGGCCTGCTTAGGGATTTATGGTTCTGTGCTACTTGTAACACTCTGGACTTTCCCAAAAAATGTTCAGTCACCTTAAAAGAAATCACCGCTATTGCTGTTAACTGTAATGATATGGTCTACATCTCTGCAATCCTAACAGATCTGTTTTCATTGTCAGTGATAGTCAAGCTGTCCTTCATATCCTTCATTCTGGCACTAGCAAATAATAATAAATAATAAATAATAATAATAATGTTGCTAGTTAATATGCTTTTGTCTACATCTGTTGCAAATGTAATATTAATAGTTAAAACCTCATTGGGGCTTTAAAAAGCTGCAGTGAGGTTTTAGGCACATAATCTTTTGCTTGTTATAACCAACTTACTAAGGGAAGGAAAAAATGTTTAATTTTAACAGATCACCATGTGTTTCCCGTAAAGCAGTGAACCCAGCATCGCCTTATGATCCAACAACGCCCATTAATGCAGTGAAGTGGGGACAGTTTACCATCCCAATTATTAAAACTGATCATGTGGTTTGTATCGAGTCATTTTCAAGAGGTGTTAACAACTATTACAAAAATGAACAGTGTAAACCAGCTTGTGGAAAACATACATGTATCTGAGAGCTGTTGTAGGAACCTTAAACCTTTCATTATGACTGGCAACTGCAGGGAATATCATCTGCAATTCAGATGAACAAAAACTGCCCTGCTGGAGGCCAGTTTGAAATTATGGCCAGCCTACACAATGTATGTGTAGCCATACTCACCCCCTGAGGAAAAATGGGAGGGAAAACTGCTTCTCGTAAGTGGGTGGGTGTGGCTAAACGTAGGCTAAAATATGGTTTGCACAAGCTTGCTTTTGAGTTAATAACAGCCTTACTACAGACTGTCCTCTTTGATTTAGACACCAAAAGGCAGAGCCAAGTGTCCTTATTGTGTATGTGTCTCTGTGTTAGGGATAGAGATTATTACAAAATAAATATGAATTCTTAGACTAGTGTTTTAGGACTTGTCAAGCAGACTCTTTGTAACTTACATATAATCAGAATATCCATATTGCCAAGGTGTCTTTAGGGAGAAGTTTGAGTGTGCATTTGCCTTTGAAAAACCCAATTGCTACTGTACAGGACTCAGGTTATTATGAATGATTTAATAATTATTTGTTGAAATTTTATAGGAAAGCAATGGAGTACCATTATCAAGTCCAAAATTTCCTGGGAACATGCCACTAAGAGAAAGCATTAACAATGTGCAGGACACACCCTCTGAAAGCAACAGTGAGCTTCAAGTTGGGGAAGATACTACTCAGTCTTGTACTGCTGTGTTTTGCGTTGATTATGAGACTCGCGACGGCAGTGCAAAAAATGGAAAAGATTATCACAGTTTAAAAGGCACATTGGTGAGTGACGCCATCTCCAAATTAAACTTACCAGTGGTATTTCTCAATGTTGTGACAACAGAAATTAGTTGTTCCTTTGTGAAGGACTGAAATATTGTCTGCAGTAATTTTAGCCTAACTGAAAATTGGATCAAGACTTTTTTTATTTCTTACTTTCTTTGGTTGTAAACTATAGTTTAGACTGGTGTTTGGTTTGAACCAGCTTGCATATTCATAATAAACAAGGTACGTACAATGGAAATCAAAATTCTGGTTTGCAAAATTTTCTACCAAATCAAATGTAAGCCATAGCATGTAGAAAGGTACTTCATCTGTGGTTGGGCCAAAGTGTCAGTGACACTGTGGGAACTTATGCCAGTTTCAGATTGTTGAGTTTAACTGAATGGTTGTCACAAGTTTTTCCCCAGCATTTTGTCCAGTGATTTTTACAAGTTCCTGGTGCCCATTTCATACTCTAGGTAGTAGAGAAATTGTGAGTAGTTAGTGTCTTAATTGTCATTAAAAGCACAACTAACTGTTTTATATTTTTCAGTCATTTAAACCAGGAGATATCAAGAAGACACTAACAATAACCATAATTCATCACGATGGATACGCACTGGACAAGGACTTCTATGTGATATTGAAAAATCCTGTGGGAAGTGCTGAACTGGGAGAACCTAATCTGACTCGGATCACGATTATTGACGATGATGGTAATTAATGACCATTAATAATTTTCTGATAATATTTGATGCAAGCCTGAAAGTAGATGTCATATCTTTAAAGATCACAGTTCACTGACTGGTTTGCATTTTTTTTTTTCAGAGCCTGGGGAATTTTCCTTTGAACAAGCAAGTTATCATGCTAATATTATAACAGGAGAAGTTACCTGTAACATTATCAGAAGGAAGGGCTGCGATGGTATGGTGATTTTGACCTACAACACAATGTGAGTAAATACGCTGACAATTAAATCTTCAGTCATGTTTGTTTTTGTATTGACAGAAAACAGAGACAACAAACAAAAACAAAACAGCAACACAACAAAAACCACGAACAAGTACAAACCTTTTGTTCCGTACTCTAATAGAAACTTAAATGACAGATTGAGTATGGTTTTGAGTTTACATGTAAGCTCTTCATTTGGAGTAACAAGTAATGAAATCAAATTTGCAACAGAAAAGCTCATGAATTCAGCCTTAGACAGATTGTGCTTAGTATTTGAAAGTAAAAGAATGTGCTAGAGGGAATGTGGGATTAATCATTGCTCTTAGTAATGTTAAGGAATAGTAATTGGACCGAGCGGAGTACAATTCAGAGAGTAATCGCACAACTAATTTCAAAATTGGACAAGCACGCAGTGTCAAGCCGTTTGAAATTATGAGCACAATTACTCCTTGAATTGTACAACACGAGGCCCAATTACTAGTTAATTGAATCCAGGTTTAACAAATTAACTTTAAAAAACTCTTGGTTACATTAAGAAGGAAGCCATTAAAGCTCTCATAATTGACATGTGAATGGTGTAGGTGTCCAATTACAAAAAAATTAAAATTGGATACCTATTGGACACCCATGTGATTGTGCACTGATTCCTTGACAAATAGGTGCACAGAGGAACCAATCACAATTGAGAATTTTATCATACACAATTAGGGTAATGATGGTGTATGATATAATTTTTAGGAATGGTACAGGAACCGGTGGCACTCAAGAAGATCTAGAACAGAAGAAGTGCGACTATGAACAGGCAACGAATGAGAAGCTGTATTTTCAGCATGGAGAAACGTCAAAACTACTCATAATAAGAGTTAACCCTGACTGTAAGGTATGTGATTCCATAGATAGAAACATTGAACCTTTATGAGGTACATTATCTGAATATATACTGGAATAGTAATCAATGGTTAAGGCAATAACTGTATTATTTTATTATATGTCTTGTTCTTGTAGCCAATATAACTTGCGCTCTGATTGGCTAGTTGTAGGGCATCGCTTTCCTGTAATGCCCATGGGCCGATTATGGGCATGCAAAAACAAAGCAATAAGCCATATAATAAACAACATATTAACCTTTAATGTTCAATCTTAACAGGAAAATCTCAAACCTTGATCTTGCCATATTGACCTTGCTATCACTTGCTCAATATGGCAAAGTCTCGGTCTGAGATTTTCCCATAAAGACCTCACTTTTGGTTACCGGTAATAAGTAGTTAATATTAAGTGCAGTATATTCAAAGAATTAGCAAACTATGCAAAGCAATGTATTGCATAAGGAATGAAACTTGCATTCAAGTAACAGAAAAATTCACAGCAACAGATGTAGGCCTTTTAATTAGTTTTTGGATTGTCAGTTTTCAAGCTAATTTTACTTTCATCATGCTGCAGAATAAAAACTTCATTGTGCTACTGAGTGATCAAAGTCCAGGAGCTAAAATAGGACAAAAAAGTGCGGCAGTTGTAAACATAACAAATGGTAAGCCGATAAGAGCAGTGCTTACTGCAACTCCAACATGTCACTATTTTACGTACACTACCTAGAAAGTCACACACAACCGTGTTGAAATAGGAACCTGCAGGAGCCTGGTCAGGCTTTTAGCCAGGATTTGAAAAGTGGACGTCCAAAATGTGCTTTTATGGGGCTTGCTAAAATAAACAATTTATAGGTGATTTATAAGGCGACATATGAAAAATAAAACAGTTAATTTCCTTTAATAAATGGCCATCCACAGGATACCTGGATGCCCATCTGGCTAAAAGCCTGCACCTAGTACATGTATGAGGTCCGTATTGGAGAAATATTGGTCAAGTTCAGTATTCTAATATACAAGACCAATCTTCTCCGATACAGACTGAACAAGCTAGACTTTTTAACAAAGGATAACTTATTAAAATTTATTGTACTGTTAAAAAAAATAAAATAAAACGTCTATTAAAAAAAAAAAACAATAAACAAACAAAAATAATTTAATTAAAAATGGCTCTTTTTAATCGGCTAATAAAGTGGTGCATATCCGTGATCAATTCTTGGTTAAGGTGTGTGCAAGAGATAAGCATTTCTTTACGTTTCTCATGTTGCTTTTGTGAACATTCAACTGAAATTGTCCTCCAAACATGAAGGCGAAAATATTTCTACCAAAAAAAACAATATTTTGTGCACTGAGTTGAAAAGCAACTCGCCAAAATTAAATACTAAATGTGAGGGCGTTCCTTATAATTACAGTATCTTAGTGTGGTCTAATATTGCAAAATTTGGACTGCTGTCCATTTAAATGGACTAATGAAATTTTGAGAATTAAAAATTAATGATAAAATCTAAGCTCTCTTGATCTTACAAGTTTAAATGGCAGGACAGTGGAACTAAAGTACACTCTAGATCTTTTTAATGCAAAATAATGCGACTGTTATCATTTTGTAGATGTCGATAATATTGTTGAGCGTGTTGCAAACATCATGACTGCAGAAGATGAGCAAAGCCTCAGCAAAACTTGGAGAACACAATTTGAAGAGTAAGTAACTAAAGGCTAGTTGATAAAAAGCAAACTCAAGTGGACATTCTTCTCAGTTGTTCCCTTAAAAGGGTCCACACTTCCGTTTTTCTTTAGCACAAAGCATATGGGGGTATTAGACTTATATATCTTCTAGCACTCTATTGTGAATGGCATTCTCTTATTGGCTACACTACTTACTATAGCAGTGTGTGCTTGTTAAAAATCTGGTGACCACTTTATGTTTTCAAAGTTTCTGTGAAGTAGGAGGTAACGTTTTGAACAACTAGTGGATTTATATGAAAGCAAACAGATTATTCACCCTTGATTTGTATGGATTGCATGATACACAATGTAGTTGACTCGGGCTGTATCCTTATCTACTATCACGTAATTGAAATCTTGAGCTCATAATCTAATTATTGTTGAAGGATGCTAGTCCATTGCAGCTAATAATTGTTTGGGTTGCCTGCCTAGTGGACAATTTTGTAACTGGTACTGGTAACTGAAACTTATGGTTAACATATTTTCCTGTTGTTTTATCAGGGCGATGGTTATTCAAGGAGAAGAGGATGACCAAGGGAATGTAGAACCACTCAGCACCATGGATTTTTTGCTTCATTTTCTCACATTTTTCTGGAAAGTTTTATTTGCCTTTATTCCTCCAAGGTAATAGAAAGGAACTTTAAAATTAATAATTAATTAAGTAAGGTCAGTGAACCAAGGGGTCATATTGGAGTGGACATTTTTTTGGTAGTTTTCACAGAATAGTATACTGTTCACATGAGAGGACATCACAATCCTGTGAAATGAATTCAGTCTTCATAATGTACGTTTGACATACGCAATCTAATTCCTACTTGCGACATGATTATGCCAATGAAAGGACATCACATCCCTGCAGAATCAATTGTCTTCGCAACATGCATGCTAATTCTCGTTACATGTTTTCTTGTGTGTGTATTCATGATGTTGTCAGTGCCGTTGATATACATGTATGTTTTCTCTTGTATGAAGTGTATATGATTTTGTGGCTGGTACATGTCACTGTTAGTAATACGTCCCAGCAATATGACCCATTGTACATGTACTGACCTTTACAAAAGTCCACATTTAATATCATCCATGCAGTACTTGTGCTATGGCAGCTTGTGCTTGGAACCAGCAAAATTCCCTTGAAGAGAACATGAGGTGATGGTCATCACTCACTCACTGGATGGATCATCTGGAACAATTAAGCTCTAAAGTTTTATTGAAAGCTTGTTATCGACACTGTACTGTTAACATTCGTCTATTTCAACATCCTCCTTGTGGCTTTCTGGCTCCTTATGACTTCTGTTTTGAAGGTCCTTTCATTTGAAGCTGTATGCATTTCTACACCAAAAAACATTAAGTCAAATTAAGTCAAATTACTAATAGTCAAATTAGGGGGATGGTTAGGTGGTCAGGGCTTATCTAGTAGGGGACCTAGTGTTCTTTTGTATGTCCACCTGCCTCATGGCAAATCTTTAAAATAAAGTAAAAAAATACCCCTGAGTTGTTACAGTACTATGACTGAGGCCACTTAACTAAATTCTTTGCAAATCAATTGACCACTGGCATTTTAAGTTTTAAAAAAGTTGCTAATCAAAATGACCACAAATCTGTTGTCTTTGTAATGTACAGCTTGATTATGTGCCTTGGATAATTTGTTGGAAAACTATTGCTAACCTTCACGATTTTTGTTCGTTGAATTTGTAGAAAATTTTGCCAGATGGCCTTGGTTAGAGTAGTCTAACTGTAATCCTAAAAAAACTTCACCTCTTGTTAATCCAGGTCAGAGCACCTTGAATTATTGCGTCAAATGTGGGAACAAAACTTGATATATTCATTGACAACCATTTGATATGAATATCAAATGTTGGTTTGTGATGATTCCAATAAACATTTCATAGTATTAAACCTGTATGTTTGACTGTGAATTTGATTTGATTTGCACAGGAACTGTCTTGGAGGATGGCCAGCATTTGTAGTTTCTCTGTTAGTCATAGCAGGGCTGACTGCTCTTGTTGAACAGGTAATTTTGGTAATTACCTTCCAGGTTAATCTCCTTGTGGGCATAAATTTACCTATAAGTGTAATTCAATTTAGTGTGCCAAATGCCAAAATTATTTTTATTTTAGAGGGATCACAGGTGGCACAGTGGTGAGAGTGCTTGCCTCCATCCAATGTGGCCTGGGTTTCATTCTGGCTCGTTGCTGTATGTGGGTTGAGTTTGCTGTTAGTTCTTGCCTTGCTCTGGGGATGCTCCCAGGGTTTTTTTGCCCTGGCTCTCTGGTTTTCCTCCCTCCTGAAAAACCAACAAATGTTTCCAGAGTCCAATTCGATCATGATGAAAACCAGTTAAAGTTGATGTGGCTTCTTCTTTGAATATCTTGTAATTTATTTTTAATTTGTCCCCTTTAAGCTTTGCCACTCATAGTCAAACAGATTTTAAGAAGTAAATTTGACAGTTACTTTTCATCATGTTATCAGAAATTGATTTAAAAATATCTGCTTTACATATATCTTTATAACTGTTCCCTTTCACAGCTTGGCAAACTGTTAGGTTGCGTGGCTGGTCTTAGGAACAGCGTTAGTGGCATTACCATCATTGCCATTGGCACCAGTTTACCAGACACCTTTGCTAGTCGCAGTGCTGCATTACATGATATTGGTGCAGATGCTTCTATTGGAAACATTACAGGTTTGTGTAGTCCATTCCATAAATATAACAACATAACAAGTTATTCCTGGCCAAAAATTATCTTCAACTGAACCTTTGTTGTGTCATCACCATTCAACCCAAGCTGTTTATTGAGAGCAAGTGCATCACCTGTGATGCAATAGGTTTTCAGTCTGTACATGTAATGATGTATATGAGCCAAGTGGCCTATCTGGACAGTGCTTATCTCCAGATTCATTAGCATGAAGCAACTACAGTGTAGGAGTATTTCTACTCCCTGCTGGATGGGATGCTAGTCCGTAGCAGGGTTACCCCCAGCATTAAATTCGCCATTACCCATTTAAATACACCTGGGTGGAGAGAGGCACTGTGAGAGTAAAGTGCCCTGCCCAAGAACACAACACAATGTCCCTGGCCAGGGCTTGAACCCAGACTGCTTGACTCAGAGGTGAGTGCACTAACCATGAGTCCACTGTGCCTCTCATCCGCAGTGCAATGCAAATGGTTATCTCTTGATTACTTTTCTCCCAAAATTTGTAATCATTTTCCAGCTTGTAGTTTGCCAGCATAATGCAATTCTGTATAAAATTTATATTACAGTTAATATGGTTTAGTTCAACTTCAAGTAAGTGGAGGTCTCTTTAAACAATTTTATAATTATAGTGTTTGTAAGTGTCGGCCTACTGGAGGTATCTGTTGGTGGATCAGAGACTGTTCAATGGTTAGTAATTATTCTAATTTGTGATATCATCTTTGCAGGAAGTAACAGTGTTAATGTATTTCTTGGTCTTGGGTTGCCGTGGGTGATATCAACATGTTACCATGCAGTGAGGAAGACAAAGTACATTGTGTATAGCGGAAATCTGACTTTCTCGGTAGTGGTCTTCACAACCTTTGGACTGATCTGTATTTTTACCCTCATTGCGCGAAGACTGGTAAGTAACATGTTAAGTATGATAGTAATTGGACTGAGTGGAGTACTTTGAATTCAGGGAGTAGTCACACAAGTAATTTCGAAATTGGACAAATGCAAAATAATTTATCTCACTCTCTGACAAAATTAATTTCGGAATTAACATGTCTTTTGAGGACTTTTTTTGAGCAAAATCTTTGTAGCATATTTCATTTAAGTTTTAAAAACTGTAGGAAACATTGAGAAGGATTAGCCGATAAAGTGCATGTAATTGACATGCAAATGGTATAGGTATCCAGTTAAAAAAAGTTCAAATTGGATACCTGAAATTGGACACCCACGTGATCACGTGCCGATTAGGTGACAATTAGGCGCATGGAGAACCAATAACGATCAAAAATTTTGTTATAGATACGATTATGCAAGTTATCACTGTTACAGTCAGGATTTTCCTCCCACACTAGAGCAACTTGCTTCAGATGTCTCCCCTTTCAATGAAACAGAGTTTAAAAAGAAATAGGTTGGGCAAAATATACGTAAAAACAGTCATGACAAGCAGATATTGCAAACTAATTGAACATACAAGTACAAAACTATTAAAAATTGCAGTTCATGAAGTCTTGAAATTTAGATATTACCATTTGTTGATATTGGTCTTTTTTTAGGCACTTTGTATCTGGTTTCTTTAAAATTGGAGTTCTTAAGAAGGGTCACATGTAGAAATTTAATCATCAAATTTTGTTCAATTTTCATTAAATTTTGTTTAGCACCAAATCAAGCTTATTTGTGATTAAAATCCTTTAGTTGAGATGTGTGATTGTAGATATGTTTAGGATTTGGTCCAGGCAGGCCATTTACTTTTTAGTAATCACAGCTTTTGATGTTTGCAGATTTTTAAAGGAGAGCTTGGTGGCCCAGCGACATCAAAACACATGACAGGTTTATTCTTGGTGTTCCTGTGGTGCCTTTACATTGTGGTGTCAACACTTGCAGCATATGATGTGATTTCCATAGCCCTTTGACACAAAGCAAAATATTGCACCTTGTTCGTGGTGAGACAGTCTTCACATCATGACTGCAGCACATTGGTGAAAGGAATGTCCATGGGCAGTTTCACATCAACCTCACAAAATGATGGTTCCTGCAGACTCGACCATGCTGGATGTGAAAGAGTCCTAGCACACCTTTAATCAGTCCGTCTGGTTCTTAGATCACATCAAAGTTTACCTCACTGGTTCTTGCCCATTTTCTTTATCCTCGTTGAAAGAATTTCTCTCCAGATCAAGAGAATTGTGCGAGTCGCACAACTGCTTCATTCTGGTAAATGACATACATGTACCTGTCATAACAAAGAGAAGTTATGCGAGCAGCACTAGGGCTGGGTATAGTTTCAGATATGATCCCGTTGCATGACTAGCTTTAATAAAATGCAGTGGCAAGACCAAAGGCTGCGGAAGGTCTGAGTGACACTTCAAATGGAGAAACAAGGATTGCTGATGTACATTATTGATGTTATTTGTCATCTAACAAAGAGCTGTGAAACATTGAATCAACATTTTGGCTTTGTCTGTATGCGTGTGCAAAAAGCTGACATGTCCATTTACCCAAGATCATGATCAGGATTGTGATTTCATGGCTGCACTGTATACTCTGTCAAGAAACATTGAAACCAATTCAACCTGAACATAAATACGTAAGAAATTAAACTTGCATCATCAATCACAGGTAGTGGATGCATGGATGCTGGATTACAAGTCTGTGATTGTCAAGATGATAATGGAAGGTCTATTTTCTTCTACTCTCACTACTGGCATACAAACGTAACTTAATAAGAGCAACCTTAAACAATATACATTGTAAATACAATGGTAGCAAAATAATGCAAAAATAATATTATTGTTCTCATCTAAGAGTGGATATAGTTCTATTAAGATTTCACACTTCATTTATCCCTGTATGTGACTGAACTGGCATCAGTTAAAGTGTATAACAATAATGTTATCAATAATAATATTATTTAGAAGTCACAGATTGAATCTGTTTAAGAATATCTCTCCAAATAATTATATGCTTAATTCATGCCTCTTGAACTTTACCGATATTCCATTCAACTTAGGGAAATTATCTTAGTGTATAGCTTTGGAAAATATTTTTTATCTCGGAGATATTTGTATTATATCATCATCAACAGCTGTTGGGAGAACAAACAACAAACTACAGTTATTGTAAATAGTGTACTTGAATCAAGGTCTTCACTTGGCACACAATTTTATCAGCTTAGGATCTTACATGCACTCAGTATGATGCTGCAATGAAAGATCTTTACTTCTGATAATCCATCACAGCAAGAATTGATGCCTGTTTAATTACTGCAGGTTATTTTGTCCTGCGACTGCCAAAAGCTGAAAGATATTGGATCAGAAACACATACATAAAATGGAGTGCGAATTTGTTGCTAAGACTATATATTGGGAAGAATATCTCTAATTACATTGATGAATTTTATTTATAATAATGCAACAAAATTTGCTTTGTTTACGAAGGCTGAATAGATAAATTTCAAGTTTGCTATTTAACACAGTATTGACTATTTATTGAAAAGAAAAAGAGAAAAAAGAAAAAAGAGGCAAAAAAAAAAAAAAGAAAACAGTAGTATAAGCAAAGAAATTTTTATTTTGATTGGTGTCATGCCATTTCATGTTTGTGAAGTGTGCTAAGGTTTACTATGAATTTACAGCTTCAAGAAGTGCTTTGGCAGCTTGTCTGGTCTAACACAGGAGTTTCATTAACGGTATCAGCAGAAGGGCAACTGGTTTTCACACGCAGGCAAAACATTTGGAACTGAACTTCTTTATAAGAAAAACTTTCCTCTAGATGGTCAAACCAGGCAGGCAAAATCATCCTCACAGCTGGTCAATTTGCCCGATGCCGGCCCTTAATGAAACCGCTGTGACAACTCAAGTGAACATAATGGCCAGAAGATGCCCACAAATAAAGTGGTAGATTTTGTTCATGAACTCTGATCTAATATTTTTATGAAATGTTGATCATGATCTTATGTTGGTTGCATAGTCATTTTGCATGATGCATTTTATTCACTTTATTTGGTACGAAAACGAAGTAGAAAATGGCCCCTGGTTTCTTTTAAGGAAAGTTTCCAGGGAGAATGTAACCCCCCTTGGGGGGGACTCCCGTATGAAAAGGACAGGGATGCTCCTCATAAATTTTGAAAAGAACCCCTAAGAGCTACCAAGATCCTGTTTTGTGGGTGTGGTTTGAAATTTTTTTCAACCTTATAAGAGGTACCAATAAAAAAAAAAAAAAACACATCAACTGACACTGACTTTTTTCTGCTCAGTACCCTAACAGGTACAGCAAAAGCTTGTGCTGTGGACCTCTTGAGCCTGAACACCCCAAGAGGTAGCAAAACTGCTTTTTTTTAATCCCTAAAAGGTACAAGCACCCCCGCCCTTTTTATATGGGAGTCTCCCAAGAATGTAACAGTTTAATTTGATTAAAAAGCTTGGATGCAAGACCAAGACCGCCTTCCCTGTTTTTACCAGGCAGTGTTTACAAGTTACACGTGTGCCATTTTCTGTTTCTTAATTGAAATGGAGTGAGTGGAGTTGTTGCAACGGGCTGATGCACATATGTACTTCATTGTAAATCACTGCTAGCTGGTATTGTTTCAATGTAACTGTTCGTGTCGTGTGATGGCAAAATATTGGTAGCCAATCAGATGCTACACTGCTGGTTGTGTGACACATCCGGCTGTACTGCAGCCTAAATATTGGCGGTTTCATTGTTTTGCCATTGTGCAAAAAGAACTATCTACTTTCACAGTCATGTAATCACATCCAACAGCTGACATGTATGTAATAATTTTATTACTTAATCAACAACATGTGAGTAGAATGCTGTTGGCTAGGTAATAGTGGTATTTTAGAAAGTATGATTCTAAGATACAAACACTAACTTCAACTTATCATTTTCAATCAAATCTCAGACTTTCATTGAGTTTCTACCGTTCTCCCTGAATGAAAAAAATAAAAAAAAATTCTTGTCTCCATTAAAATATAAGTTGTTGAAAACATAAACACAGAGACCATTTTACATGTAAATTAGTCTGATGCTTACATGTAAGTGTGTAGAACAATGTTTAGAGTTGTGTTTTTAGAGTGAAAAAGTAGAAATAAAATAAATAAGACCAATGCCTTTGTTTTATTCCTTTGCGTTGTCACTAATCTATTCTTCAGCTCACGATTTACATAACTGTGGCTTGCGGCTTGAAGAATAGACTCTTCTTATGCTGTTACTCTTACAACCTTCCCTGACTATCAGGGCTATATGCTAGGACATAATCTAACGATTTGACTTGGGTCCTCTTCACTCCTCTGAAGGACATCCGAGTGAGTCTGAATTTGGGAGCAGTTTTCCATTAGTTAACAGTCAGGAAGTGGAAATTGATAGTACTTTGCACTGGATTTTTAGAGGAACAAACTATTAATTTTACTGGCAACCTCACCCCTGGTGCTGAACAGCATTCAACATACTCTAAAATTGAACTGACAGATGTAGTTTTACAGACTCATGGGGCTGCCTATTTTTAAATTTTAATTGCAGTTTTAGGACTAAAATTATTGAGTTTTACAATGGAATTCCTCACTACAACAAGGCAAAAGGTAAAGTCTGCATCAGGCCAAACAGCTCATACAGGCTCACCCCCTCCAGCATAAAATTAACTGGAACTAATTTATATACCTGGGTGGAGAGAGGCACTATGAGAGTAAAGTGTCATGCCCACGAACACACTGCAATGGGCGGGGGGGG
>Ga0126339_10000186_pt1 | contig 28071 bp, 15 predicted proteins | sample OrbTmetagenome_2_FD_92532 | JGI IMG/M metagenome (GOLD analysis project Ga0126339, IMG submission 92532) | Coral microbial communities from Petempiche,Puerto Morelos, Mexico - Orbicella T R C metagenome | ecosystem: Host-associated > Invertebrates > Cnidaria > Coral | place: Petempiche,Puerto...
AATACCACGTGGGTTTCTCAAATAACATTTTCAGGAATTACCAAATGAAACAATTGACCTCAAGATGAGGTAAACGTTGCAAAAGTGACGTTATTATTATTTATTTATCTATTTATTTTATACTATTTCTTAATCTGTTACAATACAATTTTACACCACTTACAATTACAATGATACATACAAGTACAATGATACCTACTTATAATTTACAATGATATTGCATACGCCACCCGAAATGCCAATTACTGGCAAAGAAAAAAAGTTATATTAAGCAACCTCGAAAGCGCACAGAAGCGGCCGTCATTCTGTTAACGAGCGCACACTGTTATGCTACTCACTATCTGTCACAGAATAGAATTAAATTTCCAATAAGATGGTCCAAATGACTGATCTTTAAGGCTATTAACGAACAGACTGATTGGAATGATGTCTGTTTTTTCAATATCGTCCTGAGTATCATTACTCATGAGCCAGATATCAATACGTCGTTGAATAATTGGATTTCTTTTTCCCCAAGTAAACTGTCTTTTATCCTGGTTACGTACTCTCCATATATCGAAAAGGTTATACTCAAACATTATGTCTTGAATGTTTGTTACTGTAACAGTTGATTTCGTTTCAATTTTACCTCCATAGTTATCAAGGGCAGCATCAAAATGAATGTTGAAATCCCCACCGATGATGAGTTTACGTCCTGTATCAAAAGCGATAGTTTGAATAGCGGATAAAATTTCTTTGAAGAAGGGTGCCTGTTCATTCATAGTTTAGTCGGAGCATATAAATTGTGCAAGAGAAACGGAGAGTCTTGGATCGTCGTCTGTAATAGTACAAAATCGGCCATTGTTGTCTCTTATGCTGGTGTTCTTTATTCGTACTGTAGCCGATTATTAATCAGCACAAGCACTCATTCACTTTGGTTCGAGTCATAACTGAAAATCATTTCTCCATGCCATTGGAATTTCCAATCATTATGATTTCTGGTGTGCTATATGTTTCTTGAAGAAACGTTATGTCCGTTTTCTGTTTTTCGAAAAACGTTACGTTATGAAAGTCTGCGGTATCTAAATGTTTCGTAGCCTGTCTTTGGGGGAGCGTGACTCTGACATAAGCTAAACGTTTTTCACTGTTTCGTAACATATGGTAACTGTCAGATAGATTTTCATCGTAATATCTAGATTTAGCGAAGCCTAAAAGCGGAGCTCCCGTAAAATACTTATCATCTTCTCGACACAATAACCTTTAAAGATATTCACCAATAATTATTTTACCATTAAATTATTGTTAAAATAGATTTGACTTGTGAGCCTTTTCATAGATAGATTTTCTGCAATAAACAAAACCAATTTTAAAGCTATGCTTAAATTTATTCATGTTGCCATAGCAACGACACGTATGTCAGTTTAACTATCAAAAACCTGAAGTTAGTGTTGTTAGCTTGCGTTTTGTCCTTTGAGGACAAAAGGATCAAGGATTTTAAAGAAAAAGGTGAATGAAACACAGGTATCAAAAACTGTGTTCATTTAGGATTGATTAAGCCAAGAAATGCATTTAGAAAGCGAAAAATGTCCGAAATTTCAACGAGTTTTATTATTCACGTTAAAGCGTAATTTGATTATTTTTGCCGGCGGCATTGCAGTCATTTTATCGGCGATAGCTTTACCGCTCTATTACCAAAAACCTATGAAGAAATTCACTGAATCATTTCACCAAACCGAATATATTGAAAAAAAAAAAAAAAACGAGGTTATCCCAATACTTTGTAAAAACAATATGCAAATCACCACTACATCAAATGGTTTCTTGACCTTTCGTTTCTAATAACAAAAAAAAAAATGAAATTTTAGCAGTCTACGAAGCGGCTGTCCCTACTTAAACAAACATTAAGCTTATATCGTCGGAAAACCGTAGAAAACTATTTGTTAGCAATAAGCTAATGCAACTTACAACAACTTCGACAAAGTAACTCACGCGTAACTGTTACAGTTATTGCTTAGAGATTAGCGAAATTCAAACAATGAAACTTATCAGGAGCCATAATGGCTTCTGAATTTATAAAATGTCTCACAGCATGGTTTCAACTCAGGTAGACTTTTATTAGAACTCTTGTTGAAGATAAGCTTATCTCGCCTAAGCAACTTGATAATAATTTTTATAGAAAACGGGAAAAAGTTTCTACAACAGAGTGGCTTACCGCAATTTGGGGATTGCGAATTAATCTTCCCCGCAGAAACTTCCAGCAAAGGTTGCGAAGACTGAACTGAATAATCATTCCTACACCATCCTCTATTCATGGTTCGCTCCGCTCCGCGTCGTTCCTCGCTTACATTTCGCCTCCTTTCTCTAGCCTTCGCTCGCTTTGCCTCACGGCATTGTTTGGTATTATTTCATCTCCTTTCTCTAGCTCTGACTTGCTCAACTTCACGACATTGTTCAGTACTGTGTCACCTCCATTCTCTAGCCCTCACTTCTTTGCCTGTTCATTCTTACTCACTGCCGTTATCTTTCACGTTCTGCTTCAGTTAAACTCTGTCTTGAAAACTTAACATCAACTCCGCTATCGTTTGTTGACATAACAATAGAAATGAGTTTCCTTTTTCTAAATGGAAAACTTTTGTTTTCGGGAACCCCTACAAAAGACTCTGTCTTTCAACATGGTTTTTAATTTTCATGCTATTTCCCGCCAGAAAAACGCGGGCTCTCCAAAAGCGTAAGCGCGAGTTCCCGCCAAGAAAAGATGGCATTTTTGAGCTCCCCTCCCTCTCCCCCAGAGTCTTCACGGACGGTCGAACGTTGACGGTAAAACCGAATGATTTGATCAAGTCTTAGCCTAGACTTTCTAAAAGTCCTTTCCAATAATTCTTCCCACACCCGTTGACTTACGTCGCCCGCGCTCGCGTCTTTGTCGCTCGACGATTTCCCTCTCGCTTTGCTCGAGGAAGATAAATAAATCAAGAATAGAGAAAAGGTCGACTAGTCTTAGCGCTCAAGCCACAAAAATAACATCTCCGATACTCTGATAAGTAGGCTAATGCCTAGCTCAATTACCTCAAAAACGCTAGTAAATGTAGGAAAAGGGTTTCTCTATTTACAGTAACAGTTTCTTTTCGAAAATGAAACCCAGAACGGAAATATGAAGAAAAACGTATGTTTTGACGCTTTGTTTCTGATTACCCATAATGCCCCTTAAAGCGTGAACTCCTGTAATTCACCTCGGAGACCCAGGGGCAGTTAGCAGGGGCGGGAGGAAATGAATCCGGCAGAAATCGACGCTTCAATTTTTGATAGACTACAAGTAGTCCCTCTTTCACTTAGTACGTCGAGTGAGACCGTAAATGAACCGCGAGGAAAAAATGTCCGCGTGAAATCCTTGGGGCATTTTTTTTTCTCGCGGTTTTCTTTCGTGTCTCGCTCGTCGGGCTAAACGAGAGAGGGACTAAAAGTGCCGAATTTAAGTTTCCATAAACTGAATCTGCTGCACGCGGTTAGCTCAGTTGAAGTAATGGGAAACTGTGCAAGCAGCATGGATGAGAACTTGATCATCTGGCATAGGGTACAACACGTGGCTACGAAGCGAAGGACTCTTACGCAAACTGGGCTGAAATGACTTATTTTCACTCGCCGAGTAAGGGACTGGCGCGAATAGTTATTTAATTACTACAACGAATCTTTATTTTGCAAAATACAGAAAAGAACTATGATTTTGACAGTGGTCTTATATAAATTTTACTTTGTTTTTATACACGGCTTCCTTGTAAAGCAGGTTTTTATCATTTCTGTTATTCTAGTAGTTATTTATAATATTAAATTAGTTAGGTAGTTAGATTTATTTAAATTAAATATTGTATAGTCCTGAAGGAAATACCGTGTCTAAATAAAGATTTTACCTTACCTTTAATCAATAATATTTCGCTAAACAAGAGGCGAGGCCGAGTGAGCGGCGTGTTACAGGTGTCCTCTCCCTTTCCCCATAAAATGGAACTCGTGGCCTTTGAGCCTTACAGTTTTCAGAACAAACAGTTGCGAGAAGGGAGGGGTGTGTGATAAGCCCCTTAGCCCCTCCCCTAGATCCGCCAATCCACCATAGGAAAAACGATGCGGCTGTACATTTTACCATAATACCTTGCAAACCTAACACAGCCTACCGTATACGGCACAAAGAAAGCCAAATTTTTACAATATTTGTCCCAGTACTAACGACAATGAGTAGCCTAGGTTTGAAGATTTTATAACGATTCTGTACGTTTTTATGAGCGTTGTTAAGGTTTTCGTACGCTAAGAATTATGAGTAAATGTACCAGTCGCCATCTTTTTTTTCCCTACGGAGGACTGTAGGTGTAGTTCCAAACTTAAGTCCTTCGTCGGAACAAATTAAACTAAAACTACAGACACCTGGTTTTGCGCACTACTAAAGCACAAAAATATAAAATATAAAAAGGGTCTACTATAAATGTTGTATTACAAAAATAAAACACATACTTTCTCTTTTAGATAATTAACAATACTCTGAAGATTTATCTAAAACTCTATTTTCGTTATGTTAAAAATATACAATTTATAGATTTCGAAACTAAAGCATATCTAATTTTTAAAATCATCATAGGCTATCATTAAGCAATTTTAAATTGTTTAAACTATACTTTTCTGTTCAGACTTGTCACTATAAATTTGGTACCCTGATAATGACAATAATTTTCGTTTCTTGATCACTTTAAAATGCAATGAGAATCTATGTGAAACCTCTTTTTTCCCCTTGCAAGTTAAGGAATTAAAAACTAGTCTGTCTTCTTGAAGATCATACAATCGCGAACTTAACTATTTGTACACCATTTTGGTTGTGCCAACTCTTACAGTTCTTGAAAGTTTGAAGCGAGTCTGCACATAATATAAGTGAAAACACACGAATATCGAGTTTGACTAAGTCACGGTTTTGTTATTCCAAACAGACGTCAACAGCAACACAATGTCAAAATTAGTTGCAACCAACGACCAAGCATGGAATATCCCACCAAAACAAAGTTGCGCTTAAGTTCTTCCTAATTATAACTTTAATAATTGAACCAGCTTGTTCGGTCTAGATGGCTGGATACTGGCCTCGTTCTTTTTTTTCCGTGTTTATGGACCTCGAGTCCGACTCGGTCCATAAACATGCAAAAAAGAACTTGGCCAGTATCCAGCCATCTTGACCTCACGCTTGATCGACAACCCATATATACAAAGTAAAATAATTTGAAAATTCATCGTTGCCACAGACATCACTTTTCAAAATTACCTGAATAATCCCTCACTTTCCACTGATAAAAGTATACTTTCCTCATCCACATAAATAGGAAATGTCATATACAGACGCGGCCTAAAGCCTGTCCCTACAGCTGTCCTTTCTACCCATTCATTTGAGCTGACGAGTTTCATCAAATTCACCATCTTCATCAAGGTGAAACAAAGTTAAGATCACAGTAAACCGAACTGCTTCTTCTTAGCCTTCAAAATTAAATCGGCGGTGTTATAATTTCAATTTTCCCTGGCTTTTGTTGAAAATGCCAGTTTCCCCGACTCAAAATAAGATTCCCTGACTTTTACCTGACCCCTTGAATATATTTTCCCCTGACCATTACCTGACTGTGACAACCCTGAAATTACTTTTAACCATGTCATGTACTAATTCATAAAGTTAAGTGTACTGTATTGCTGTGCAATTTAGCTGTTTCATGCCTATTTGTTCACTGTCGCATGTAAATGGAAAATAGGAACTGAAAAGCAACGACAGCAGCAAATTCTTACAATAGACACATGGATGCTGAGGAACTGGAACCACCGTTATACCAGCAAACTAACGGTACTTCTAAGTGCTTCCTACCTCATAATTATAATACTATAAATTATACCAATCTAATTTACTACTAACCATCTACAAAAGTAGAGGAGAACGCTTTCTATTTCACTTTAATAATACCAAATACCAAAGGAAAATAGTTAGAAAACAGGTTCATGCAAACTTATTTTATACTTCACATCAGAGTTGAACTCTGCATTCCTCTGACTGTTTAACAGTCTGCGAAGTTTGCATAGGTGTTGAATGAGTCCAGGTATGCTAGGATTGTCTGGTAACAGAACATGTATTGTTCCTAAAAAAAATGAAAAGAATTACCGCCTTAGCTTAAGAGTGATTTAACAATTTTCTAGTGTCGAGTTTACTCAATGCAAAACCAAAATAATTCTGCAAATTCTTTCCCTTAACTGATGCAACTGTTTCAACATCAGTAACAACGACTGAATGGACCTAAATATAATAGCTAAGGGGGGGATCAATTGACTTTTGAGGGGAGGGGGGATTTGGTATAGGCAGGAATTTTTTAACACTTTCATGCACTAGAAATTTTTTGTTCTCGGATGGTGTATATGCAAGAAATGCTGTTTTCGGCTAACTGAAAGTGTGTGAATTTTTTTCGGCAGTGGTCGTCTGCAGGAACGTTCTTTTAGTACAACTACGCTTGCAGGATAATTTTTCAAAATTATTCACCCTCTACCGGTCAAAAGTCAAATGATCCACCCCCTAAAAACGCCTTTTTGCAGGTTAACGTGTCACTCTAAGTTAAACCAAGAAAGGAAGATCTCAGGAAGCCACTCCTTCATACGTCAACCTCCACATGTAACAATGATTTTTTTTGACTTTTATTTACAAAGAACAAACAACCACCAGCCTATTTTAAGGAAATGCCAGGTTAAGTTAGCGCTGTCACGCAGTACTAAACATCGTGACATCAGACGGCGTTTTCGCCAGACGCTACGTCACAATAATACACGAAAATTCTGACTGTTACTACGAGTTATGAGGTCACAAGTAACAGGTACCAAGAATGCTTTCCATTATGCAAAACCGACCGGTCAGAGATCAGTGGGAATACACGAGGAAAATGGAACGACATTTTCCGATTAAACCGGGCCAACCAATAGGAATGGCTCTTGCCATTTTTTAATTCCTTTTCCGAATTCCCTAATTAGGGGAAAGAACCAGTTTGTCAAAAATGGAACGGCGAATTTCGGTAGCAATATTCCAACTGAAATAAGTGGACCATCTCCAGAGGTGATCCTGAATATTCCGGTCGGAAGAAACCGAAACGGACCTTTCCATTTGAATTCCGACCGAAATTTCCGGAATCTTTGGCAAAATGGAAAGCACCCCAAGTATCTCGTGGTGCAAAACTAATAATAGGTTTCACAAAATCGTCATAGGGCCCTGGTTAGACTAAATAGCAGCTTACCAGAGTTATGACAGCACCAGGTCTCTTGGCTCGAATCAGCTTAACAGTCTGAAACACATCAACTGTTTGTTCACTCTTGACTCGTTCTATCACTGACATTATGGTGGACACACAGCCACTGCGACCAACACCATCACTGAAGAAAATGAAATTCCATCATAAAGTGAATATTAAAATATGTAAGGTAAAACGCATAGTTATAAACTAATGTTGAACTCAAAACTCTTATACTGGAAGACAAAAACGTTGGTTTCCTATGCAGACGGAGGCGCTCTTTGGGAGTTTGGACTCGTCACGCAATCTTTTCTCTCTAACAAACATTCATGGTGGGGGGTGGTGTTACATGTTTTGCACAACCTTTCTCTTAAACAGCACGCACTAAGTCATGAGGTAATACGATGCGGCCTGTGGGACGGGAACAGCTTAAAATCTACTATTCACCTGCACTGAAAAACAATGACGCCATTTCCGGTTTGTTGCTGTGAATGCTGTATGGCAGTCAACAGTTCAAGGATTTCCTGGGTATCTGGGCACGAGTGAGAGTTGGCCCATCCAGTGAACTGTAAATGGTTTACAGTAGACGTCTTCTTGGGAGGCTAAGAAGTAAAACAAGAAATAGCAATGTTAAGTTTCTGGGTTTTCTTTGGTTAGTATTGTTCTTCTTTATCTTGCTCTACACCACATGTCAATTTGTACTTTAGTGATGAGAGTACATAAATATTTAAAAATGTCTTTGGCCACGTGTAAATGTTGAACTCCAATAAGAGACTCAATCGGTTCAATTAAGCCCTCTGTTTGAATTTTTTTGGCTGACAAGTTTACTGACGTTTTATCAAGGCAAAAGAGCTCCTTATAGCTCTTATTTGCTGGCAGTGGACAGATAGCTATCGGCTTGTTAGAAGACCTGACCTACACGATTTGCTATTTGTTAGACAGACGTTTGCGGGACAGTATTTGAAAATAAAGCACATTGTTGATGAAGATGAGTAATAGCTGTTATACATGTCAACATCAGACTAGCTAACTTCACCACCAAGACTCGCTTTGAAAATGCAAATTGAAAATTTTATCACGAACAAATTCCAAAAGCTGCAAAGATAGAAGGTACATAGAAGTGAAAACAACACGACGGTGCGAGAAGTTTGAGAAAATTTCGCGCAAGAGGCTCGGGGTTGAATTTCGTGCATGTGACGCTATCATGCATAAGATCTATAAAAGCGGCCTTGATTATCTACCACTTATATTGACACAGAGCACATGGGTGTGTCATCTCACTTTTAAAAGACATCTCTTCTAAGGAGCAAATCATACCTCTGCATTCGATACACTAAACTTCCTGGTTGTGATCTTATCTGAAGTGTTTTCCGACAGAATCTGTATCGTGATGTCTCCATGCTTGACCTGAGAACTTTCTGCGGGCCAATACTGTGGATAACTCTAAAGAGATACAGTAAAAAGAAAAAAAACGACAACAATAAACGATGAACCATTTAAGAAATTTAACTGATTAAATGATTTGGAATACTGTTGGTATGGCCCCAAGGAGACAGGATCTTGAATGTTGAATTGAAGGATTTTATGTTTTAAAAAGACAAACAATTTCGACTGTTTGTTGATTTCAGATTTCAGATTCAGATTTTTTTATTGTTATGTACTATTTCTATTATTATTACCAATCAATCTATATATAAATATGACATAATATTAACAACAAGAACACACAGAAACAAAAATTACAAGCCTGCAAACCTTCAAGAAAGACAAGAAAACAATTGAAATACTGTGGTACACATATTTGCTTGTTTTGCCTTTTCTTACTAAGATTATGTCCCACAACTTAAGTTCTCGAACGGTTCAGTTAAATACCTTTAAAAGCAGGTTTACGAATAATAAAGAATACCTGCTACACGTAGATATTTTGTTAAAAAAAGGTATATAACAATTAACACGAATATTTCCAATCTACGATAGGAATCCAGTCATAGCGTAATCAAATACACTCAGCTTATGCCTTCGTACATAGCTGACACTATTAAAGAGGCCTCGCTTTCGTTCATAGCAGGATACACGTATGAAACAGGATTCTCTAACCTTTTATGTTTAGGGACAAACTGATTTGATGAGCATAACGACATGTCTGTGGCATTAGTATCCCAACGCATTCTGCGCAGATAAACTAGAATGCTACAGTGTATTGTGAGTATTCTAATGCGACTCCTCCGAACAGACCAAAGCTTTACTTTAAGTCTTGTATGAAAGCACAGGAGTGAAACCTAATTTACCTCTTTCCCTTCTCTTAAGCTGTTCAACATCACAACTGTGCCAATGTCATACTGTGATATCATACGCCAGAAATCTTCAACAGTGTTATCCAATGGTGCCTGAGTCAGAATATACGCGTTACGTTGTCTGTAGTCCTAGAGCAAGATGAAAGAAAGTAACAGAATTAAGGGTAAAAACGGAATTTTTCAACCTCAAGTTCTCTTACGTAAGCTGCCTTCAGAATCTAAAACTGAGTTCGCTTGGTAACAACATATGTATGATGAGTTCTTCGTAATCCTACTGTGAATATTTTATTTATTCACCCAAAAAAAATGCTGTAAATCTTAATTAATTAAACTTACGTCCACAAAGGAGGCATTGACGTAGTCCTTGTCTGGGTCAGAGGACTTCAAGAACACTCGAGCAATGTCCACTAGTACAGAAGAACAATGATGAAAACTTGTAAAGTTACATATCATTGAAACAAATGAACACAACAGACCGCCCACCTTTAAAGTTTAACCACTTCATTCCTAGAATCACGCCTAGAGCAAATTAACGTAGTCGTGATTACAGACCAGACGAAAAATAACGAAAGCTACTGCGCAGTGCTTTCATGTACTGCTGTTTATTACGCTATACAAGGTTGTTCAAACTTTTAAGTCTGTGGATGAAACCCTAGTGTGTAACCATTCCAGCAAAAGCTATTGAGCAGTACTTTGCAGTGGTCTTGTTTGTTTTCTGAATATAATACATAAAATTCTATACTTGGCCACTTTTCGAAATAACACGCACAACGAATTGTTAAGTTAGGAATAAGTTCAGTAGGTTGTTGGGAAAGTTACAGGTCTGATATTTGGACAGATCATTTCCAACGGAAACAGCTACGATAAGACAAAACAACAGCTTCATACGATAAATAGTTCACAATTTACAATTTAGTGTTATCACAATATGAGCCATCTACTGAAACCTCTTTTAGAGTACTGAGCAGTCAACATCTGGTGAGACTTAATGAAATAATTTCAAAATAATTTAGATACACATGATCAGGCTGTAACTAAGGAAAGGCAATAAGAGGGCATGTGCCCTTATTCTAAATACCAAATTGTTTTACACCAACACTTTATTGACTTACATGGTACAATACTGGGAAATCTGTTCTTGCTGATGTTTGATGGATTAAATGCTGCTGTTGCCTCCTCTGGCGAGGCCGCAATATCAGTCACAAGTTCCAGGCGCTGAAACAGAGTTCTTAGTCATCAATAACACATTTACAATAGAAACTCAATCTTGTAATAGTTACATGCATGCAAAACCACTGTCATTGTGTACAAGAAAATTACAGGAATCTGGCAATGTTGTTCAATATTTTTTTCGACAATTTGGGTTACCCCTATCATCACCTTTGACATCGGGTACCAGTCCAACGTGGAGTCGAACGTAGAGTCCAAAGCCTTCTTAATAGGATGGCAACTAATTCATTCATTCTCAGCTTCTCAAACTCATCAAAAATTCATTCATCGTTTAAACGAACGAAATCACAACCGCAATGGTTTGGATATCTGAACTTAATATGATGATATTTGTTCGTTTTCACCCTATTTTTAGTTTCGACTGAGAAGACATATCAAACACTCGAGATCGTGATTAACCACATTTCTTATCAATTCAAAGTTCGTCAAGAACAGGTCAAACACGGTCTCTCCTGTTTGATATATTAGTGAATCACACAAAGTAATAGTTATTAGTTACCTTAAATTCTCGTGCATATCCAGTTTTTTTGGACGTCTTATGAATTCTGGTCAGTTTGTTCATTGTAATTCTCAGGTCATGAGGGGCAACCTCAGTATCTCCACCCACCAAGGCTTCCATCACTGCTTGATGCAAAAACACATACTGGTCCTAGCAAAAATAAAGTTATTGTTATCATTTTTGACTACTAAAGACACTTAGAAGATTTTTAAATCTTGAAAACTCAAGCTAGTCCTCATCTTTATCTTCATTGCCATCGCCAGCATGTTTAGTTCAATTTCATCATTTCCTTGACATCTTCATGAATAGCATTGTCCTCAGCTACCTAAAATAAGTTCTAATTCCTTTTAATTTCCTCTTTATAAACCTTCCTGAACAAACAAAGTTTTGACAAGTCCCTTACCAATGTTGTAAGTTAAGACACATTCTGATGCATCTCGGGGGTAACTAAGCGATTGGGGAGTAATCAACCCAACACACTTAGATGTACTTTTGGCTGTTAGCTTTCCTGAAATTTATTTCAAAAAGGGTCTTACAGGGGGGATCTCTGGCACGGTTCACGAGAGCAAAAAATTGCGAATCACTGATCACGGACATCAAAATTTCATTTTCCCGAATCACAAAAATAAGCAAGTAAGGTACCTCTTTTAACAACCTGCTCTTACGCTAGAAAGAGTGTTTGAAGAAAGCAAAATCGTGAAAGGCTAAGTAAAGGCTCCTTATTGCTAAACGTATACCTAAATTATTTTCGATACGACTCTAACCATTCGGAGGACTCACATCTCAAAATCACGTAGAATAGAGTGGCGAAATAACAAATATCGGTTAGTAATTAAAGTTCTTCACGGCTCACGCAAAACCTTCAAGTCACGGATCACGAAGAACAATTTCTTAAATTTACGTTTCACGGAAAATAAAATCAGCTAATCACGCATCACGAGAATACTCCTGTACGAAAAAGACATCAAATAGTCTCAAACAGTCATTAATATGCGCGAGCTTCTTTACGAATAGAAATACCCTTCTCTAATTAGACGCCTCTCTAGAGTCTTCAAATAGAGCTTTAACGTTATCACAGTCTTATCAATGGCATCGTCATCAACACCATCATTACCACTAGAGATCAACAGTACTTTACTTTTCCTACCATTGTTGTAAGAATAGCCAGTCATTAATAGGTTATTATGTTTTGATCAGAAGTTAGGTAACGTTTGCTTACATCTTTCTGCACCATATGAGGGCGACATCTCCGCATCACTTGCACATAATTCTGGATAAACACACTCTTATTCTCCTTAGCGCCTTCCAGCATGGCATCAATGGCAATGAACGTACCAGTTCGTCCAACACCAGCACTGGATATAAAAGAAATGATCCTTTAACAAGTAATGCCCAGAATGGAAGAGAGGTAAGAGTAAGAGATTTCCTCACTGTACGTGCAGTTTAGGACAATGAAGTGATCGAGGCAAAAAGACACAATAACCATGCTCCAAAATCAAGCAAGTTTCATTGCAACCTTTATTAACTCCAAACCACATGCATGCAGGACATATATCTCATTATTTTCTTGTGAAAATACTAGCCCTAGCTGGTGACAGTATGCATCGAGGACAGTGAGGTCCATGAATGACGTTTACAACTTAACCAAAATAATACAACTAAACCAAAATAATACAACTAAACCAAAATAATTCTGATCAAAAGAAAAAAAGTCACTTTACGCTTCCCTAGACGCTTGTTTCTTTTTACGATAAAACGTTTGTAAAAAAAGCCCTCGTTGTGTCAAATTAAAGTTGCTTTAAAATCAAAATCCCTGACTCTTGTACTGATTTGTGTTAACTGCTATGCTCGGAACCACTAAATACTTTTGGAGTCCCAGGAAGCCTTTCATCTCAATTTTCTTTTAACAATATTGTTACAAGTGGACAAAGATCATTGGCAGATCTAGCCTTCCAGTATTACTATTATTATTATTATTATTATTATTATTATTATTATTATTATTATTGCTATTGCTATTCAGTACCTGCAGTGCACAACAAGTGGCCCGCCTGTAGCCTGGTGTCTAGCATGAATCTTTGATCGAAATCCCAGTAAAGCTGTGGAATGCTGTGGAACACCTTTGTCCGGCCAAGTAACGTAATGAAATTGGTGTACCTCACGTTTCTCGGAGTTCTAAAAATAATCATAAACAATTTTACTAAAAAGTTAAGGGGATGGAGGATGACTGCACTCGCAATTGATACTTTTATATATTTACCACATTTTGACAAACAAGCTAAGCCAAATTTTGAACTTTCATTGTTCACCTTGTTAAAACGGAAAATTAAACTGGAAAATCGAAACAAAATTTCAAGTTTTCAGAATCCTATATTTTCTTTATCTTTTCGATGGGCTAATCCAGCAGATGCCATGGAAAATAATCCAACGTAATGTGCTATGCCATGACATCTCTGTAGCTCGTATGACGTCTCATCTGCAAATCATCACAAATATACATCGAATCGTGTCTCTAGTATGCATAATAACGATACACAAAAATAAAACAACGCTGAAATCAATTTTTTTCTCAGTAACACAACTGCATTGTCATTTCAGGCACAAACATCAAGCATAACCGAGCATCCACATGACATCAACTCTATTTAACTTCGAATTTCAGGGTATCTCCTAGTACAGATGCAAGTATCTCCGGAGATAATACACCAAAGGAAAATTAATTGATACAAGAATAAAATTAAAGAAATAATCATAGAATGTGGGACAAAAAATGACACTATTAAGACAGGCAGTCAAGCAACATCTGATAGTTTTCTCACCTTAACCAACATCAATGTTCGAACAACATGATCGGCAAAGCTTTCAGTCTTGTGTAAAGTAACTGTTATAGAGCCATACTTTGTAGTACTTTCAGGCCAATACTGATCACACTTGGCCTAAAAAAGCAAAGAAACAACAGAGCTTTTTTCTTTACAAATTTCAAATAGATGTTGTCGCGATCAATGGACAATGCTACTTGAGATAAACTATTTTAATGATACTAGTCAGCTAAGTACATTGTGGGAGTAGGCTAGAGCTCAGTCACTGCACGCCCGTCACGTCTAGTCTACTACAATATTAACAAAATCGTGTTCCTTGTAAACATTAATCATGATGATCTAACGGTTGTTAAATATTATCCCTTAAATGTCCCTGTCAAAACTATACCTCACTTTTATGTTCTCGTAGGGTTACGACTAAGAAAAACGTAAACAAAAATGTGCTCTATGTACACCTTATAACGTATGCCAGGAGTATGGGACTAAAGAAAAACTTCCTTAATTCCGAAGTCACATACTCGTATCGAACTAAATACATTCTACTTACAACATGCCACTAAACTCAACATTTACAATAGACCTTTCTCTCTATCACTATAAATAAGCTGGATTGACTACTTGTTCAAAAGCTTACCTTTCCTAGTTCAACCAGGTTGGTTAGCATGACAATGGTAAGACAGTTCTCTTGCCAGATCATTCGCCAGAAATCACTGCTTGTTGCTACAGTTGGACCTAGGCCGGTTGTAAGAAAGAGTAGCAAATGTCAGAAGGAAATTATTTAGTAATATATTTAACGTTTTACCTGGCCGGATTGACTTTTTAACCATTTGATCTCGTAACATTTGTTTTTATTACACAAATAACAAATCTACGCACATAATGGGCTTCCTTGTCTTATAGATTGATATTTTGTAAATATATTTATAAATGGCAAAAACAAAACAAACAAACAAACAATCAATTCCAGCGACTTGAATCAGTTTTACAAACTACAGATCTTACATAAGTGACTTTCAAAAGAGAGACGACAACCAGTTGTAAAATGGTTGGACAATCTCTCTAAATCTAGCATTATTCTTAAAAAGTACACATTGGATAAGGAACCAGCCAACTTTGATCCTGACCCCCTCCCCATCCCTGTTCAAAGTTGCTGCTCGACGAATGGAATGAAATGTCGCCATTCCGACGACTATTCAGAGGGGAAGGGGTGGTGACACAAGGTATATCTATCACAACGTGCAGATTTACCCTGTTTATTCAGGTTGTTTCAACTGCCCAGCTTCGAGGCTGCTGAATTTAGAGACTAAAGACGCGTCCGTAGTGTTTGCTTGGATCTGAAGTAGAATATTCGCAATCAACAGTAAGAATATGAACTATTTACAACTTCGTACATCGTTTCATTATACTTTTCAGGACTTTTCAGACTGTACGACTGTACAGCTGAGTAAGTCTTACTCGTCGAAACTGGTTACTGAATTTACCTTGTGTGGCAATGTAACACATTGATACCTCATCATATGTCTGAGGAGAGAGATTGAATAGACAAGGTTACGTTACAGACTGATAATCGGACTATCATGCTATATATTATTTGTATATTTTGTAGAAAATCATGATCTTAAGGTCAAAAGACAATCAAGTAGACCTGTTAATTCACAGTCCAATGGTTCATAACGAGGTCACAGCCAGGCCTTATTTTCCAAGGACTATTCAAAGACTTTTCAAGGAAAATTCAGCAATATTTAAACATTCGTTTCTTTTAGAATCCTCATGTCAAAATTTGCTTTGGTAGGTGGCTGGATATAAAATACATAATACTCAAGACCCCAATGACGACAGGACTACTTCACAAAATAATCGCTTTACCCCTCCTTTACTGATCTATATCAACGTGCTAACATCGTCAAGAAGTCAAGAATAAACTGGAAATAAGCGGAATAAACCTCACCGGAATATAACTAGCGTTGATGTAGTCAGACTTCGGGTCACCTTCTATTTTCTCCAACACAACACGAGAATGGTCATCTGTTGAGAAAACGATGCACTGCATTGACGTGGACGTTGTGAATTGTGGACTCTTAACTCGAGATATCAAAAAGAAGTGAATCAATTGTAAGGTTATGGCTATTCTATCCCAAGCCTTTCAAAATTTGTTTTTGTTGAAGCTTGGAATTCAAAGATAAGATACAATGTAGGTCTGTTTCTCTGTGGAATGTATAAAGCCGTATAGGAAATGAAGTATGGTCGAGAGAGGCACGGTGGCGTACGGAAGCAAACCTGTCATACATTTCTACTTCTTCTTACTGATTGGCATTAAAAGGACTACAATTAAGCACCAGGCCGTACTTGTTTAAAGGACAGCAATATTATCCAATACTAAAATCACTATCCCGTGGATAGCATAGTCTAGTGTAATCGTCCAGCTGAGAATATCCTGAAAAGGACAGTTTTTGGCGCCTGATGTTTAACTTGCATGGCCTAACATCGGCGAAGTAACATATCAAACACGAAAATCCGCGTTTGACCACATTTCCAAACAATTAGAAGAGGGTTGAAAATACGACGCGTAGCGGAGTATTTTAGACGAACTTCGAGGTGTTTGGAAATATGGTCAAACACTGCCTTGAGTGTTTGATATATCTTCTCAATCGAGACTAAAACTAAGGAGAAAACGGAGAAATAAAATCGTGAGAATCTATGCTAACTAAGATTGTATATCCAAACAGCGTCACGGTCATGATTTCGTTTGTTTAAACTTGATGAATTATTAATGAGTTTGAGAACTACCGATATTCCCTGGTGTATCAAACCACGATACTAGAAAATATTAATGAAATATACTCACAGGACACTATGTTCCCATAACGGTTCTTAGCTCTGTTGTTCTTGCCGATTTCCCAGGAAAACTGCAAACCTCCTGGTAAATTCTGCAAGATTGAAATGCAAGTTTTACTACACTTTTACCATATCTTTTTACACAATTCAAGCCAAATTTCACATAAAATCCTCCCAACACTACTTGAAAAGTGCAGCCGCGGGTTTAGCCTAGTATTCAGGAATTCTTTACTTTATTATCAAGCATCCTGTTACAATCTCCCAGTTCCAACGTCTTTGACAAAAAGATAAAAGAAACTTTAAACAACGTTGGCTACATTTACAAATTGAGGCATCATCAGAAACAGACATTTACGTACATTTACGTAAATCTGGCAAAGTAAGGAAATGATTAATTTGCAAGAACTGTTACCATACCTTGGGTAACTTTGGCAAATATGAAAGGAATATTACGTTGAATATTGTGTTTTGAACGTTAATTTGACGGACGTTTGTTTGAATACGTAGCAAGTGTTGTCACGTCTTTACGTGAAGCAAATTTTGAATGCATAGTTATTACTTACTTTATGCTCTTCCAACATATAAGGCCTTAAGGTGTTAAAAAAACATGGCTTTGGTTTCAAAACTTTTGGGTGATTTTCTACAACTCAGATGTACAACACGATTTCCATAGGTGATCATTGTAATCAGTTATCATAAGAAAGACAACTTCCATACCTAATTGGAATAAGTTTACAATAGTTGTAACTTCAACAGTTTTAAGAAGCCCGACAACTTTACTTAAAAGGTATTACGAATAAATTTCCTGTTAGATAAAAGCGGTCACCAGAATAACGCTAAGAAAGTACTAAAAGGGAATGCATGTTAAGTTAGTTAAATGATTTATTACCTTAAATTCCTCTCGCAGCACAATTGCTCCATTCTCTGACTTGTTCCTGTAGTATCTCGCAAACTCAGCCACAGGAATTGGTTTGGGTTTACCATCTTCAGCCTCGCTATAGATAGCTTCTTGCTCCTCAGGGGGAGGTACTTCCTTGTCAACAGCTAAATAAAAAGTAAAGTAGATCAGGAAATTAACGCACACGTGTATGATATAACTAACAGGTGTTAGTATCACCCAACTAGTGGACTAATGCAAATCCTGCATTTTAATTGGCTACGCTACTAGTTGACTACTAGTAATAGTCCTTGAGTAGCGAAATTGGTGCAATAGAGCGTGACGCTTTCTTTCGTTTTATTCCAAAACAAATATTTCTTCAACTTGCATTTGCTAACTTTATTATTGCCTTTTCTGTTCGATTAGTTGGGTGATAATAAAACAATTAGACCCTTCGCCCTCAAGAGCCACGGGTCAATGTGCCATGAGGCGAAGCCGAATGGGCTATTGACCCGTGGCCTGCTACGGGTCTATACAGAGTCTATACGGGTATATATAGAGTTTACATGTTAGTGCCTTAAGACCTATAAAACATCCCAATAGTGCACTCTGCACTAAAAACGCCACAATAGAGCAATTTTATTGATACACAGCAAGAAGATTGTAGGGCCGTGTCATTGTGTAAGACAATGTGTAAATATAATTATGAAAAAAGTGTGAAACCAACAGATATAATATGAAACCAACATATCACACTTAAAATCTCAAAATGGTGGAAGGCTAGCCAGTTGGCAAGGATCAATCTAGTGCCAGGCAGGAGGATTTGAACCCTGGACCTCCGGATTACAGGTCCAGTACTCAAACCACTACCTGGCCATACCGCCTCTATGCTATGATTGTGAAAAAAAGGGCAGCTGTTATGGTCAGTTCAGGTATTAGAGGATGATTATGCATATTTAAGTTAAATGATGCTACCCAAAGTTCATGAGAAATTACACAACCAAGAAAGACCAAACTGAAGTGCTCAGAGAATTAGTATTAAGGATTTGCCAAGGCAAAAATATTTACAAATGACGTACTAAATATTATGTATATTGAACTATTTGCAGGGAAATTAATTTTATTCTTATTTCTATGCAAGATATTTTACCTTTTGCAGGTTGCTGGAGTTGAGCCACATTCTGATAGACCAAATTTGATGTACTTGCAGTCAAATCTGGTGAATCATTTTTAAGCTCATCAAGTTCAACAGGAGTCCTTCTAGCTCTGTCGCGTGTTGTTTCTGACTGCTTCCTCCTAATTACAAACCAACACAAAATACAGCGTAAGCTGTTTTTAAAGTTAAAAAAATAAATAGAAAGAAATTACAATATTTAGAGAGGAAGCCACATCAACCTCAGCTGGTTTTCATGCAGGTCCTCTATCCTGGTCGAAATGGAATTTGGAGCTGCTGGTTTTTGTGGACAACTCAGCCCACATATGGCACCAGGCCGGAATCGAATTTGGGCCATGATGCCTACTTGACTGCGTATTCTACTGGAAAATTCACCTAGCCAAATAGGAACATATGGGTACACAAATGTGTGGGTTTCCGGAATACAATCCGTTTGGACATCAACCTAGGTTACGTGAATTGATTTTACTGTACTCAGCATGGACAAGGCTTGACCATGTGGAGAGAAATGAAAAACTTGCCACTAAAGGCCAAGGCAAAAACCAAAGGCTGTAGTAAAATGTTGAATACGGATGAATAATGTTTACTAACTTGTAGAGCTTGACGTAATGCACATACACACCGTTACATTTAAACAGACATAGTTTGTTATCACAGATCAGAAGTGTCAAACTGTGCTGCATAAGCTATAAGATGACTCACGATTCTTGACTTCACCATGCATGAATGAGATCTCTTCCACTGATAACAAAGCACTCTTAACACACGAAACAAATAATGAACACACCTCCGATACCACAACACTGCAACTACAACTGCTGGTGTAATAAGTAGCAACAGGACCACAGGCACAGCTATAGCCGCGGCATTAGGAGATTCCGAACTCTTGGATTCATCTGTTGCTCCAACATCTTCAGCAAAAATATAACAGTTAAAGCCCCGGTAACAGTAAAATGTATGGAAAAGAGCCCCGATATAACAAAACCTCAATAAAGCGAACATGTTTTGCCGGTCCCTTAGCCCTTTCTTATATCGAGGTTCCACTATAATTATTTTTCTAAAACCAATATGCATTTTTACAAGTTGGGTAGAAGGTAATGCAAAAAATAAATATTTTGGTGTTGCTTTAAAACACTGATTGATTTTCAGAACTTGAACCACAATTAACCAATAAGATACAACACGAGACCCAACCGTAACTTTGTGAAATACAATTGTACTGATACTGATACAATTGTACTGTTTTCCTGCGATTGGAAACAGAAACCCATAGGGGTTTCTTTCGTCACCCATCTATGTGAACTAGATTGATTTGTTATTGCTTCATTGTTTCATTTATGATTGTTGTAATGAGCCATTTTGGTTTCACAATTCTGACTAGAGATTCATTGCTACATATATACATGTAAATCCTACGCATAATGATTACGAATGCTTACCTTTGGAAGTGATGGAAATTTTGGCAACCTGGCTGCTAACTCCAGCCAAAATCCCCTGAAAAAATGTACAATATGACAAAAGAGATATTAGCTTCTACTTCAACCTTTCAGTGCTGCAATCAATGCAGCGACAGAATTTAAATCCCTGTGACTAAGGTTTTTTCTACATGGAAGCAACTAAACAATTTGTGGAAAAGTAAAGTTACAAGACCAGTTATAGCAGGACTGAGTGGAATACTAACGATGTAAGATCCACTCATGAAAAAATAAAAGAACAAAAGTTTTCTTCAGATTTTAAAAATATGTATCTGAGCGTGACATTTTACATATTTAAGGTCACATGCAATACTAATTAGGCCTAATATTGTATCAGTTGTAAATAACTTTAAAATATATGTTGACAATTTCTACATGTATTGCAAGTGCCAATTTTGTTTATAATTTAAAGAAATATTTCTCCTCTTCATCAATCCATTCATCAATCAATCAATCAATCTTGATCAATCAATCAATCAATCTTGATCAATCAATCAATCAATCAATCTTGATCAATCAATCAGGCAATCAATCTTGATCAATCAGTCAGGCAATCAATCTTTATTTATAGAGGGTAACACCTAATAGTCAAACAACTAATAATCAAAAATCTATTAAAAACCTAAGAAAAATTATTTAGAACCTACTGGTAAATGGAAGTCAAAAATGTATGCAAGATTAGCTAAAAGGTAAATTCATACACATTTGATTGTCATAATTATTCACTTGCACATCTTTACCACCTCTGCGGGTACTATTATTACCTCTATTACGACTCACAACATGAGCAGCTCTCAGTTGGCTTGATAGCGTAGTCGGAAGAGCACTGCACCAACACTGCAGTGGTCATGGGTTTGGATCCCGTTGAAGCCAAATTATTATTATTATTATTATTATTATTATTATTATTATTATTATTTATTGTAATAATAATGATAATAATCAACTTTATTTATTGAGGGTAGCACACAACAGTAATAACTGTGGCCCTCGTATAAATATTTACAGAATAAAAAAGATGACGTGTTAAAAATTAAAAATATATAAACTGATTCTCAAAAAAGCAACGATTATATAAAAAAAATGGATAGGTTATGTTTTCAAGTGCTTAAGGTGCATACATAACTGAGATGACCCCTTCTCTTTAAATCTTTCTCCCGCATTGTAAATATATGATTTTCATTTATTTGTTACAGGTGTTCAAAAGATAATACATCGGAAATTAGTTGATTTACTTACGTCATTGTCTCGGGTCACAGCTCTTTGGAAGATGACATACTCTTCTCCTCTTTCAAGTGCTTTATTAACAAAACCTTCATACGTCTTGTCATCACCAACAGTAAATTCCCAAGATTTCTCGTACACTGGAACATTTTGAATCTCAGCGGTAATGTAAAAGTTCAGGTTTTCTTTGTTGACATTATTTGAATCTTTCAATTTTGAATCATAATCGTCTGGAAGTTTTTCTGCTCTATCAACAACTTTCAGAACTATAACTTGATAGGCACTGAAATGCAAGAGGAGTAATAATATTAACATACCTTTGATTAAATGGAAGCCTCGGCAATTCTGCCAAAAAGTGTAACGCAACCCCAGTGTTATCTATTATACCAATGCAATGCAACGGGATGCAATATAGTGAAATATAATGTAACTGGTGTAAACTTGTATTAAGCTTAAACCGTTCCACAAACATGTGTGATTTTAATCTTCTGCTGTGGCATATAATGATCACAATTAGCTACGAGACAAGCAAAACTAATTAAATTCATCAAATTCGAAAACAAAGTAAAAATAACCTAAAAAAAACAATGAAGCCATAACGAATTCGTCATAAAAGTAAGTGTACTGGAAGTTTCGGCATAATGGTTGATGAGCCCGCAGGTGTTGAATGAGGTTGAAATAATCAAACGCTCAAAAAAATCAATTCAGTCTTATCATTTTGGCTCACTATTTTGTGAACTATAATGCATGGAACTAATGGAACTCTCACAAGCACGCAAAAATGGAAACTTCAAAGAGGCAACCTGAACCATTTACAAGTCAGTCATCCCCATAGCAACGGCTGGCGTAAAGGGCGTTAAAGGTTCTTCATAATTGGCTAAACGAAACAATGGGTAAATAACACAAATAATGTCCCTAGCCCTAAGAACAAAAGAGGTTTAGTTTAACAAGAACAAATCAAAATAGAGGTTTTAAAGAAGTACAAGTTAACTGACGTCAAATGTGACTGCGCTACGTATTAGATAACATACATCTAAATCATATATATTTCCGGGTTCTGTACAACACATTCAAATAATCACCTTATTGGTCCATTCCTTTGTTCCACAGGCCACAGATAAATTCCAGCAACTGACTCCGAGACAGTCACATCAGTCACATTACCTACAACTGGAGCTATCGGAGCTAACAGGAAAAAAAAAGAGACATATATTAAAAGATTTGTTTGTCATTTAATCAAGTTAAACAGTAATACTTAATTTCAGCAGAGGAGATTTTAAGCTCATAGTTTAACCACGTAGAAAAAGGCCTCAGAGGCACTTATTAACCAAACATAAACAAGGATGGACAAGACTTAAAAAGTGAGACGGGTTACTTAAGATTTTGTTTTCTTTTTTAAGTTTTTATTCATTTTTTTTTAATTTCTTATTTTTATGAAAATGCACCAGCTCTGTCTTTGAGATGGACCTTTTCTGAAACTAATGGTTAGATTTGCATTTTTCGGAAGACATGCACTTGGAAAAAAAATGAATGTAGTGAGCTACATGGTATTTTATGACAGAAAAAAGGAAATTACAGAATTTACATCAAAGTCTCTATTTAATACTTACTGGCAATTTTCGTTTCAACTTTCAATTCAATGGGAAAACTCTGCCCACAAACAGACGTTCCATACACCTGGAACTGGTAGATAGAACCTGGTGCCAAACCAATAACTGTGTATTTTGTTAACCTTTCTACATTTGTATCACCTGTGTCTTTAAATTTTTTATCGTAAGACTTTGTTCCAGAGTACTTCACCTGAAAATTTGAACATAACAGATTCATTTGAATGTCAATGACACTGTATCTCAGAAATGCTAAAAGATACTTAACAACATTGAAGCAAAACCTCATAGAAAACGAGGGCGAGTAGTCTAATTGATTTAGTAGACACTCTAAAGATTACAGCTATAGTCAAAATTGGTAATAATTTAAAAATGAACTGATGAGTGCAAGTACACAGATGGGAATTTCCATTACTATCAAATCAGTCCGTTGGCAATTCCTCAGAAATGGAAAGTTAAACATTGTTTAAAATCTAGAGACCGAAATAACTTTGAATCGTCATTTGACAGAAATTAAGTTACATTGTATGATTACTAGATTATTTGCTCTTGATATCTATGGGATGATATTTACCTCTACCTACAGATTCATCAATGAATCTCAAGTTCATAGTCTAATACTACTATTAATTAGACATAGGAAAAGGAAGGTACATGGCGTTTCAGAAATTCTTTCACTGTTTTCATCAAAAATACTAAACATTTCAATAGAACTTACAATGTAGCTCAGGCCTTCCTTTGTGGTAACTTTTGGTTCTGTCCATTCAAGGGTCACCTCAGTTGATCCAGAGTTTGTTGCTCTTAAGTCACTGGGTGCTTCCGGTTCTTAGGCAGAATGGTGTATAACATGATTCAAAGACATGTTTTGAACATAAATGCTAGTTCAATTAAATAACATGAGTTACAAGTTAGATTGGGGTGATGCAAAACTCTATCGAATCCTAACTAACACTGTTCGGGTACTTCAAATAATACTGGAAATCCTTGGACGGATTTAACTTACCAGTAGTAAACGCTTTCAGTAAAGGTAAACATGAGAGTCTAGCGAGGCCTTTTGACATGCTTGGGGCCCAAAATAAATAAATAAATAAATAAACAATTTCCAGGTTTACCCTTTGAGTATATACACGTACTAGCCCAAAAGTCATTCTCACTAGCCCCAGAAATTTGTCTCTCACAGTTTTTCTGTAATTAGGATTTCCTAAACAATATTTCCCCCCAAGAAACTTCACTTGGCTGTCAAGCACATGAAGGACAGAATACCCAAGCCCCAGGCTAATGAACATGGCTTTCTCTGGTTAAAAATTGTAACTGAAATGTTCTCATCGCCATGCATTGTACATGTACAAGTATATGGACAAGCACATCATGACTGTACTCACTTGATGTTTCCAATACCCTAGGATGAGTATAGGGTCCAGGACCTGCTTTAGTGTGAGCTCTAACAAACACATTGTATCGGGAACAAAGGGGCAAATCATACAGGACAACAAATGTTACTGTTGTATTTAATGTTCTGCTGCTACCGGACGATCTTTTTCGGCGTTTTCCTCTTGATAACAACTTTTCCTTGACATCATACAAGATAACTTTACCATAACTCTTCTCTCTTGCTAGAGGCGCCCACGAAATGTTGAAAGTGGTTTTGTTGTAGCTAACAAATGAGACATTAGCTGGACCAACGCTGGGTCCTAACAAAAGGAATGTAAATAATAAACAGTTAGTTACAAAGAGAAAGTACATAATCATTTGAAATTATTGCCTTGAAACACTCGATTGGTCGGCCGGTCAGTCTGTCAGTCAGTCAGTTCCTCCCTCAGTTAATCAGTCAATCAGTTTATCTGTCCATCTGTCCATCCGTCAGTCAGGCAGCACGTCAGTTATACAAGGTAAAAACATCAGGCGTTAATAACAAAACTAATTAATACATCCTATTATCATTATAAATACAATCGGGAAAAAGGAAACTAATAATTTGAAAATAATAATATCAATTAAAGTGAATAAAGTAAAACAAAATGCCTGCTTTCCTTGAAGGCCGTGTTTATATTATTTACATGTATTAGTGGGAAGAGACCGCTGCAGCGTTAAAACAGGTGAGAATTTGTGCTTGCCGCAGTTTGACATGTAAGCTGTTCCACAGCACCACACCATTATAGCTAAAACTGTTCTTCAGAAAGTTAGGGTGGGGCAGCGGAACAGCCAGTTTGCCCTCGCAGTCCCTTAGTGAATAAGAATAAATTTCACTGTGGTCATGATCAGTGAACTTCAACTAGAGATAATCAGATGCAAGACAATTTAGTATTTTATAGACCATTACAGCTGTTTACAGTTTTTGTTGAACATTTTTCCAGCCAAGTCTTATAATGAGATCATCGGCACTGGCGTCACAAGAAGAAGAAGTCAAGATTCGTGCAGCGTGATCTTGTAACTTTTGAAGCTTTGTGCTACGAGGTTTGTTGCAGTTCCCGCACACAACACTACTATAATTGAAATGAGGTTGGACTAAAACGTTTCAAATGTCACTATGACCCATGACACCATGTTTTATGGTTATTTACTGGCAAGGACCATTCTTATGATTCCATTTGAATGCTACCATACAATTTCCATTCTTTACACAAGACTAATGTTCAAAATCCAAAGCAATGTCTCTTGCATTTGGGAATCCAGATGTCTATCTGTCGATAATAATTGTATCTGCAAAATATACTTAAAATGGAAACTGGACTCACTGTACTCCGGGACATTTGCAGTTAAAGTAGCATTTGGTCCAGGTTTTATAGTCACAGCTCTGACATGGAACTGATAAGTCAATCCACCCAACACATCAACTGTGTAACTTAACGCATCTTTTCCAGAGATCTCTTTTTCTGTATTTCCATCGTGACTATAAAACACAGTGTAACCCCTGATAAGTCCATTTGGTGCTGCAGGTATTTGCCAGGTCAACTTTATTCTTGGACCATTAGACATGTCTGGGGCTAGCACAATGTGAGCGAGGGACGCAGGAATACTAGGTGCTGGAACAAAAAATGAGAGTTAAGAATTTACAAAAAATTGATTGCAACAAAATTCTTACCAGATCAGTTACCGTGTACAAGTGCATTGTTGAGATGTACAAGTTAAACAAGCAGGAATTTTTGAGAGCACGAGAGAAGTAGATAGTGTCATAGTAATGGTCCGGCCTGAGTTTTGCCCCTGCTTCCTTGTTAGTTTTTAAACACCCCTGCTTTTGAGACATTTTCTATTAACAATTAATAGCTATAATTTCAGTAGAACGTACTTAAAACTGTATTACGCGTAAGTGTAGCCTGCGAATGCAGACGTTTTCAAGCAAAACCCTGATATACGTCTGCGTTCGTAGGCTAGCATTAGTGAGGAGTTTACTGTTTCGTGCTTACTCAAGGATAAATTCATGTTTCATGCAAGGGAATGAAATAACCCTCTCTAATGTTCATATGGGTCACACACTAGGCATAATCACGCATGTGTGTGTTTTTAAGGGCAACTCCTTTCAACGGTAGTTATTAGTAATCCCGCAACTCCTACGATCATAGGACCAGCTACAGGCTACCATTTGACTGCCTTTGGGGCAACTTTCTGCAATCTTCTGTGCAAGTCATTACCAAAAGAAGTGTTTTACCTTTTACCTTCATTGTTAGCTATGATTTCCAAGAAGCAAGTTTTCAATGTTATAATGTTGCTATAATTGTCACAAGACCAAATGACTGATTTTTTTTTTATCACATTGTTGTCGTCATGATCTACTTGTCTTTTCAGTGTTATTAGATTCAGCTCAGTTTTTCAACAATATTAACCCTTCTCAGTTGTTTTAGGTACTGATTATTGTGTCTGTAACGCCTATGTAGCTAAATGCTGTATCTAAGCTACATTGTACACTGTATTTTTAATTATATTTCGTATCGAACCTGCACTACCTTCTACCTTATTGTGCTCAACTCTCACTCTGCATTTTGTACTGAAACTACAAACTTTTGTTTCGCAGCTACAACTAGCTTCAAGTCTACTACAGTTATTTTTGGAACTTTTTCCGTAATCCACTTTCTGTCATTCACCGTCCCAACTAGTGTATCTCGCGAACTTTGAGCTTTGATTTAGTATGCCCTTAATCAACCTATCAAGTGGAGTTCGAATTATCTATCACCTCGAACAGCACAATACCTCTGATTGCTGAGTTTCTGAGTAAGAAACAACCTAAGAATCTTTACACAGTTACACTCCTCAAATATGTTTTTTTTAAAGACAGAAAAAATTATATCAAAAGAAGATTTATAAAATTAAGATTCCACAATGTATAAGGAGTTAACCTAATTAAGTCAATTAGGAAACGAAAATTAAATCTTTTACCATCTTACAAACATTGCTCCAAAGTAGGAGGATCACGTAGTAATTTATGGAAGACAAGTAAGTAAAATTTGTTAATAATTAACACCAATTTCTTACCGTCTTCCTTTGTCGTCTCAGATTTAACAGTACTATTTGGTCCATCACCAGCAGAAGTAAAGGCCAAGACTTGAAATTCGTATTTTGTGAATTTAGATAGCGTAGAGACATCTGTAGTGTGAACCGCTTTATCGTTAATAAGCTTCATGGTTTGTGACCCTGAAGAGTCTTTCTTTTTGTAAAACAGTTTAAATCCTTTGATAATTCCATTCCAGGTGTTTGCTGGTGGTAACTGCCAGGATGCTGTAATAGTGGTGGAGGATTTTACAGTGACAGTGAAGCCACTTGGGGCAGCTGAAGGAGCTGTAATTGAACAA
>Ga0126339_10000188_pt1 | contig 28015 bp, 15 predicted proteins | sample OrbTmetagenome_2_FD_92532 | JGI IMG/M metagenome (GOLD analysis project Ga0126339, IMG submission 92532) | Coral microbial communities from Petempiche,Puerto Morelos, Mexico - Orbicella T R C metagenome | ecosystem: Host-associated > Invertebrates > Cnidaria > Coral | place: Petempiche,Puerto...
TACATGCCCATCAGGTTAGCTTAGAATTCAGATGTTGCACATTGGTTAGCGATTTTGACTAAAAATAAATTAGTCAGTTTGGGATCTCTTTCACAGTGCGTCTGAGCCACATGAATGGGAACCCTGTGCTCGACTACTGTACATGTAGCTTTCCATCTCAGGGAAGTACATGAAGAAATACATGTACCTCTAGCTGTCTTGTGCTACATGTACATGGATGAAGCTAGCAGACAAGCTGTGGTATCCATGGGATACTTTGGCCTGATTTAGACTCTGCTTGTTTGTCACAGTCATTTTAGCATGAGAGCCAAGAAGGGTTAATGTACTGTATCTGGAGGCAAGTGTACTGACCACGAGGCAACTGTGCCTCCACACAGTTTTAATAAAATGATTGTAATTTGATTGAATTTTTTTTTTTTTCAAACAGGTATTAATTCTGAGGGTGTAGAGTTGGCAATAATCATCAGCTTATCAGTGGGCCTGTTACTCCTTCTCATCCTCCTAATAGTTGTCATTGACAGAAATAGGAAGAAAAATCAAAGAAATCGAATGAGAAATGAAGTTTTGGAGCAAACACAAAATTTAAGACCAAGTGAGTGGTAAAGTTCAGTTATACCCAAGGCAAAGCAATATTTCTGATTTTTTGAAACTCACTGCTAACATTAATCTGCCTAGAAGGGATACATTCCCTTGGGATTATCGTAATCCTACCCTAACAGGGTGTCACTGAGTGGCAGTGCTCTTCCATGGGAACTCCATATCATAAGCCATGCTCTGTGTGCAAAGAATGTCCTGTTCGATAGCCCGGGGCTATTGGATTTTCCTGTTGGAATAATGGATTCTGTCCATTACCTGCCCAATGGGCAAGTGATTGAAGTTTCTTTGGAAAATTTTGGAGGATATTCTATGTACAGAAGTACTGTAGGAGATGAACTGTTGAGGGCTACTGAGTATGATTTTTGGGCTAGTATGTCGGTTCCCTAAAGTGCAAGCTCAAAAATTTGTTTTCTTTGCACCCTGTATACTATTTAAAGTAACTGTTGTACTCTGTACATGTACAGTAGGTAATTTTGAGAACATGGGAAAGTGGTGTGGACCAGCTGTACATAAAGGCGTCATTTTCTATCCCAGTGAGCCCCACCCCACCTGCGCATTTCCTTGAGGCAAGAGATCTGAAGGTGAAAAATCATTGATCTTAAAATCTCAAAGAGTGATCAACACCAAATGTCTCATAACAATATCCATGCATTGTTAAGCATTCATATTTACAGGTGGTGAGAATAAAGAAATTTATTAATTAGGGGATACAAAATTTTCTTGTCTTATTAAGTAACTTCTTTTTTGTTATAACCTTGTTTCAGGACCTCTCAATAACAGACTTACGTCCATCAGAGAAGAAAATGACGATGGCGTGGAACCACCTCCCCCCTACACTCCTGGGAGAGGGAGATACAGTTTTCGAAAACCACACTATGCATCTCCTCAGTTTACACCAAATGAGCCACCTCCCCCTTATGAAATTGACTCAAGAGAGGCCACAGATGTATAGCAGAGGCTGATGGCTCTCTTCAGTTGTATCAAAATATTTATTTTAACCGCCCCAGCACCAACTCTTGTGGGGTGAATGACATAGCTAGTCTGAGAAAGCAACCAGAAGACCAGTCAGTTTGGTTCATTTCATACATAGCTGTTTGTTTGAGTTGGTCTTGACAATGCCGCAATGTAATTCATGACTGGTTCTGTACAAGATGCAGATCCGAAGAAAGGATAAAAAGAATTTGGAAACCTGCTGTTCTGCATTAAAAGAACTATTTGAGTGAGACTGAACGATGGTATCAGAAACCATAAATCCCATGGTACTGGAGAATTTTGCCCTCTACAAGAAGTTATCAAAGACACCATAGGGGCTGAAAGGGCACTGCTCCTAATAATGTATTTAAAACAATTCCAATCCATACAGAAAGATGAAGACCACATCAAGGAATGCAGTGTTCAATTCCCAGGGAGTTGTCACTGAAGACGATGCAGGAGGGCTGTTTGAGTTTTCGATTGATCAGTGCGGAATTTGTTAACAAAGCAAACCTTTTTGGAAGCAAATGGAAGTGGCAAATGGCTGCAGTGTTTTTCCCAAGGGGACATGGACTTCTGTTTTGTTTAAAAAACGTGAACTGATATTTATACTAGAGAAAAAACAGGACGTTTGTTTGTACAAAGTTCTTTTCTATGTTAATTTGATACTTTAGGACTTGGTAGAGAGAGGTTCAATCTTGTATAATTACTTTGTAGGATCTTAAATCTGCTCTCTGTATCAAGCAGCTCAGAAGTTAGTAGTTAAGTGCAACAAAGGGCATATACAATGTATGCAGTATGTATGCATGTATTGCGCACAAGCCCAGGCTGACATGATTTCCTCAATGCACTAGCTTTTAAGTGAGTCAGCAAAACGTGCCTTTGTTTTATAGTGAGGGTGGAAGAGGTAGTCTCCATTACGTTTTATAATATGTCAAATTATTGTCACATGTTGATTGGTTCTTACTTATGATCTGTTGGAGGACAGATGCATAGGTGATGTCATTAACACTTTTTTTGTTTCTTTAATACATTTTTTAAAACAAGTGGATTCCATGTTGCCGTGCATCTGTTCATTAACAGATCACAAAAGACGTCAAAATGTGGTAAGAGCATCAGTGCCACTGTTTTGTTCTTACTACCTTTTGATGTCATCTGTGATCTGTTGTTGAACAGGCACATGGTAACACCACAGCTCGCCACAGACTAAATGCTGGATTCAAATCTGAAGACATACAACAGCTATTTAGTAATGCATGTTTCAATTGAGAAATAAGAGCCATTTAACATTTTATTTATTTATTATTTAACCCTTTACCACCCTCAACTAACAAACAGGAAACTTAGGCTCTGTCATCTCTGCAAAGAGTATTGAATAGCGACGCCTTAAAAGGGAGTGTCATAGCTTTCATTTCTTCTGTCTGTTTTGTTTGCTCTTAACCACTCTGTATATACTTGTATTTTGGACAAATTTTTATTGACGAACGTTGCCTGTCGTGACCAGGAAGGGGACTTCTTCCTAGTGGTGAGGCTTGATGTTATAGTTTTTTAGATAAGAAAGAAATGCAACGCATGAAATGCTATTTAGGATATTAAAATTCAGTCGCACTCTGAACATTGGTTGAATTCCCTTTCTACCCCAACTCCAGTGAATATACTCTATGGGGGTTACTGACGCAGAGGAATTCGGGGAAGTGTCAACAAAGACGACAGGAAGACCCAAAAACGTGTAAGGGTTGCCATATGCTATTCACTATTTAGAGCTGTGTTCAAGGATCTCAACTGTGGTTGGGGGGGTCAAGTGAAAGGGAACTATGTAATCCTAACTCAATTGATCAATTGACAAGCCTCGATCAATTTTTCAGTTAACGCAAATAACAATCGAGTTGGGGGAGGGGGGGGGGGGGGTGGGCAGCTTGTAAACATGTGGCAGAGAGTCTAACCGCAATCCCACGAAATGCCCAGGTAGAGACAACTCACTTGTATTCGTGATCTCTATCGGGTATTACGTCTCTCACTGAGAACTGTACTTGGATACGATGGGTGCATGGCCTATGCACGCGATGCATGCCTATATAGCTGATTGTGCTCAGGGATCATACACTTGTTACCTCATGGGTAATCCTAAACGTTCTGGTCTCATCTGCAAAGTTGGAGTCGTGGTTAGGTTTGTTTGGATCAAAAATGAACAGTTCAATATGAAAATACCTTGCATCAATTAGAACGTGAAAACGATTTATATTCGTTTTGATGTAATTATATACAAACTGGAATCTTTGTGTTATCAAACTAAGCAAGAGTTTCGTTTTTGAACGACAACGTAAAAATTGAATTCGGTTTTTTAATGGAAAGCTCACAGAGGATTTGCCCCCATGACGGCATTCCCTTACTAGAGACGTCTGTATACTGGAAGAAAAAATTATGCAGTTCTCCTGTCGACCATCGCTGTCGTGTCATGCGACCAAGTTTATCACTTGGAAGTCGAACTTCACAGAGAGTAGCTCGAATGTAACGTGACCGTCTTTCTCTCTTGAAAAGGTCACAGTACAAAATAACGGATATATGTCGCTCCATAAATATTGCTTTTTTTGCCATATTCCTCTGAAGTTTTTATTTCAATAGTCTTTTTGTCGCTAGTTTTTCCTCTTCTGTCGTAGGGTTTTGCCCGATCCTTTGAAAGCTTCAAATTCCGGCTTGGTCGATTCTGCTTTGTTGTTCAACTGTGGAATGAAAAGGATACACCGGGTTATTAAAGGTGCAATTGTGACAACCAAAGGACTAAACGTTTCGTTACAAAAGCAACTAAAGATAACTTTGAGGTAAAAATTATGATGATTGCAAAAAGTATAAAGAAAGAATAACTTTTCAACTTCTTTGGAATGCGAGCAGTATTTCTCTCACCATCATTGGGCAAATACTATTTGTAATTTTTTATATTGCTTTTGTGATTGCATTTTGAAATATAAATATTGTATGTTAAGTTAGTATTGTAAGTTATGTTACGATATTGTTAATAGGCCATTTCCTAGTTGCCTTTTCCTCTGTGTCAAAACGGGTCTACGTGCGAAACCATTCATATGTAGTGTTTTAAGTAGTGCTGATATTGTATTATTAGTAGCTGTAGCTTGTAAGTAGTGTTCATATTGTATTTGTGTTGTAAGCAGCTGTAGCATTGTAAGTAGTGTAAGCGGCCATAGCATTGTACAATTAACAAAAAATTGTCGAACAAACGACGCGTAACACGCGCGAGAGAAGAGCAGGGTTGAAACTACAGCGCAGCTTGCTAATGCAACAGGTGCAGTGTTCAGGGGCTACTCGTAATTTCCTGTACCTGTGAGTTGTTTGATTTGTTCAAGTTCCTTTTGAAAGTGATCTTTCCTTTCTCAAAGTCGTAATTTGGAATTCCTCTACAATAAAAACAAAATAGGAGAAGCACGTTAGAGCTGCCTTGCCTGCTTCATCGTGTTAATTGGTAAAGGAGAACGATCTAAATGTGAACTCTGTCTAGGGATTAGAGGATAGGCAACTTGGAGTCACTTTGGGAGAGGGGGACAATCGGTTTCCAATGGTAGCTGAGGATCGACTTTTTATTTCTACACAACAATACAATTAATACTTAAGTCTTAAAAGCATGCCCATTCATACCGTTTGATAACAGGAGGTCCCATAGGGACTGGGTTAGAGGGCACATTGGACTTCTTTTTCTTGCCATCCAAGCGAAATCCTGAGCCAGTGAACGCCTTCAAACATGAACAAAGGTGTGTGATTTGAACTGAACCAAATTCAACGAACAAAATGGCTTTGAAGAGAACTAGGAACACAGATTAACGACAGAAACAAAGACTGAGGCAGAACTGAAACCATCATTTTGACGCAACTCAACCTTTCAGCTTCTTTGATAAAGAGCGCCTACTTTCCGCGAAACTGATTTCTATTCCTCCGACGCAGAACTTTAAATGCTGCCCTATAAACATATTGGGAATCTAAAATTCTCTGTTTGGTCATTTACCATAAACGAACTGTTTCTTTGTGCAGTTCGCATTTAATTCCTTCTGCAGTAAATGACACCTTCTCATGATCAGCCACTTCAATTTAACTGAATGATTTTGCTTTTTCTTAAGTCGCGTTATGTTAAAATACGTTACTAAACATTAATATTTCCTGCACTAAGGCAAAGGTGATTACCTGGAAACCATGATCCACATGAGGTTCATCTGTGTGCTAAACGGAACCAAACACACCAAACTATTATAATAATATATATGTTTATTTAGCTACCATAACAGCTCACATGTGTCGCATTCATTGTTTGATTGAAAGAGCGAGCGAGTGAGAGAGCGAGCAATTAATTGATTGATTGATTGACTGACTGACTGACTGACTGACTGACTGACTGACTGATTGATTGATTGATTGGCCTTATTTACTCAGTGGGTGTTAAATTTGTGGAATTTTTGATGCATGCATATTCAAGTTTGACACATAACTATTTTGGGGGTTGTGCCTATTAAAAACTGTTCTGAACAATGCATATTAACAAATTTACCTCTATCCAAAAAAGATAGCAACAATCGAACCTCAGTTGAAAATGTCAATGCCATTCTCTATCTAGATCACAGATCATTAGCTGCTCTTCAACAAAACGCCCCTCTAGGGCACAAGTAGTGCCTCACCTTATCCAAGGGCAGGCACTAGCGTCATTTTTTTTTTTAAATTGTGCTATCATTTGTAGAGCTTATTCAGAGGTGACTCTCATTCTTAGTAAACACTGTACCTCTTCTTCCTTCTTGTCTTCTCTTCTCTCTTGTCTTTCTGGCTCAACATACCCAACTGGAGGAGCAAACTCAACCTGGTGGAAAATTGTTGAGCAGTGTTACAACTAGAGCTCTCTTGTGTTGACCCTTCTGTTAAAATCTTGCTGATAAGCCGATTGAACCCTCTGTTTTTCCAGTGCAAAGAACCCTTTGGCTGATGTAAGGCCTGGCTAGAAGGCAGGGTATTGCTAAAATCAATTCCTCTTTTCAATTTTAATTACCTGCATATCACACTCAATTATTGACACTGCATTTCCAGGTTTTGTTTCCAACACTGACAGTTCATAGATCTACAGACAAACAAAATAAATCAAAGAAATAAAGTATGACAAAGTGTTGCTGATAGAATTTGATTCTCTAAATAAACAATACTGGTCACTTTATTTGTCTTTATTTGTCTTTGACTGAAATCACTCACCCTTTCATTGTACTTGATGGCTATTATATCACCTTTCGTCAAACAGGCAAATGACCTAAGTGCATTCTCCAGGCTGTATGCAAATATTTTAAGGAAAACTATACATATATTAATTTAACACTGATGAACAGAAAATGTTGCTGATTTAAGCTAAGGCTTAAACTAGTTTGTAGAGTGTGATTGTCTGTGATAGCATAGTAATATACAAAGTTAACTGTAGAGTTGAGAGAGAATTTTGCCGGGTTATAACTGATGTTCAACTTAGCTAGAGGAGTCATCATGTCTAGAGATGTTATAAATAGCCTGAAAATCGTGCCTGAAACTAAGATGCTCAATATCAGTCAGAAAATGTCTCTCTCGCAATCTTACACATACTTTCATTGTTCCGCTATTTGTCCTTATCATTACAAGACAAGTTAGAATAAAAGTCTTAAGATTTCATAGTAAATTTACCACAAAGTTTAGCAACTGTTAAAGGATACACTGCTTTTGGATTTGTAATATCTAGAAAGTCAACAGACTGTGGTTGAAACTTGGCATAAGACGCAACTGGTAAAGAAGCACTCTCCACTTGCAGCAGGCCACCTTCCTCAAGTAGAAGATTGCGCATCATCTATTAAAGAAGAATTAGTGACTTTCTTCCCCTTTCTTTTCCTACTCTTAAGTTTTACTATATAATCCATGTGTAGTAGGAGAAAGTGTAAGCTGAGTTTTTAATGGAACATGTATATGTGGTTGATAAGATACCACAGAGTGACCACTCACCCAGTAAGGCAGGTAAATCTTGCCCTCGTCAGCTACAAACTCTAGTACTCCACAATGAGTGTTTCTTCCTGACCTTGAATTGGAGAGTTTAAACAACATGGGATACACAATGTGCAGTCTTGCTGTAGAAATGAAGCAAACATTTTTTTAGCTAAGGACATGAAATCCAAAGCCATTTTGATTCTCATCTGGAATTACTAGCATAAAGAAGCCTCAATGTATGGACATGAAATAAAACTTAGCAGTGAAATGAAGCTATGCAGTGCACTACTCTAAACTTTCAATGTGGTGGAATAACACCTGACATTTCAAGGATTATGTTTTCTGTCAAAAGACCAGAATGAACAGAAACTGCAATGTTTAATGCACTCTCTTTTCTCCATGCATATCTTCTTTGAAGCGTATACCCATTATAAGAATGCAACTTTCTTATCTTAGGGACTTAAGTTTCATTCTCCAAGGGATACATGTAGGAGGAGACAGGGAGGTGAAAAAGGTTTTGCCCGAGGAGCACATCAAAAGAACCCCTGCCAGAACTGAACCTGAACTTCTTGTCAGCATGTCCCATCACATGCTCTGCAAGCAGGCAAGATAAAGTAAATCTTGCAGTCAGTGCACTGTGATCAGCTACCTGAACGGGCAGAATGGGGCTATTTTTCTCACTTATTGCGTTCTTTATGCCATAAAATAAATCCTTTATTAACAAATCATGTTCAGTAAAGATGCTGGATATTCAGGCCCTATTCTTTTTTTGCATTTTTATCAAGCTTGACTACGTCTCAGTCTATGAGAAAGTGAAAAAAAACTTGGCCAAAAATTATGTCCAGCCATCTTGACCACATGCTTGGTTAATAATTCATAAATATCATGCAGGGCATAGCTATACAGACAAGACAAGTAATTCCCTTACTTAATTGATCCAAGGCTGAAGGAGGCATTATAACTGGAAAAGAATAAAATTAAAAATACTCTTAAATTAATAATAATTGAAATGAGTTGATTTGCAGATCTGTTTTCAGAGTGCTCAATAGTAAACTAGAGCATGATTCTAACAGATGACGAACTGATCAAACTGTTTTAATAATAACGTACATGTATACAGCACGCTCTGAAAGATAGTTCCCATCGTGATCCCCTAAATGACGATTTTTTTTAATGTCATTGTGACCTGTTGGCATTGCAATGTATTACCTATGTAAGGAGAAACTACAGTAGATATGACTTATAACAAATATCCATCTAATATTTTCGTTTGCATGCGATTGGTCTAAACACGTCATGTGACTGAATATTCCCCAGCTAAATCTGAGTGATGTTCCCCAATTTTCAAAACCGTGCATGTTGCAAAAGATATTTGAAGGATAATTAACACAATTGCCTCCATTTGAGGTGAAAATATTTGTCCTTGGACATTAATTCCTTAAAGCTCACAGTTTTCCTCAAGCTATGCTCTCAGAAAACTGTTCACTTTTCAGAACAGGTAACATCCGCAGACAAATGTCCAAGTACATTTCAGCACCAAATTGGTGCTATTATTCATTTAATATGTAGACATGAGTGTTTCACTGGAAAATACACCACTCATAAAACTCACAACAAACTACATCCAGGACCCGCGTGTCCTCACTAGTGAGGATACTGATGACGTCATTTCCGGCTTTCATTCATGCATACAGTCAGTTTGTTATTTGTTGCTCAGATAAGTTAATGTGGTTCATAAATCGTAGGTTTGTGTTTGTGGCTTTTAAATAGCTACATGCTGTACAAAGTATGGCCAAATCAAGTGATTCATTAAACATCGGAAAACAAAAACAAAGGTATCATCATGAGCAGACGTTTTTTATAGAAACAGTCCTCTCCTGTGTGAAGATGTCCTCATAGTGATGTCAGCTTACATGAAGTAGGTAGTCCATATTTGAGTATTTTCAGTTCTTTACGGAAACTTACTTTTACCACCACGTTCCACATCTTCTCTCTCGTTTCCTGGGAACATGACAACTGAATAACAGCGAAACTGTGTATTGAATGTCCTTGGCATAGCAGCAAACATATCGAAACCAAACTACGAAAGAAAAACACTTCAAAGCTAAGAGTCTGCTTCTTTAGTAACAACTGCGTCCGCAAAGAAAAGGCACATCTTGGCTTATAAGGATCGAGAATCTCTGCCAAACGACTTACCATCTTGTCAAGTAATTAAATTTAGAGACAAAAGTGAGGAATGAATTTAAAAAATTATCGACTTTGGAGTTTCTGTACGAAAGAGGAAGGCTAAATTGCTGAGTTACCGCGCCTTCTTTACTGAACGACGAGAACCTACTAACGATCGGCGTGATCTGTTTTCGTTAGGAGTAGAGCAGAAAGAGGTCACGGGAAAAAAAGGGAAGGTGTCGCCTCTAAACTATGGTTCCCTCTTTGAGGAAGTCCTTGGTTTGAGTGCAGAGCGTGTATAAAAATTGTAACTATGTTACGCTGTTGCGTTTCGCTACCGCCTTTTAGAAGAAATTCAACAACGCCCAGCTGATGAAGAGGCAGGAATAGTTGATGGTTCTGACTGTAGACACCCTGTAGACATGGTCCGAGCATAGAGTCACAGCTGAAGTGCTCTCTTATATTTGCGCAAATTTGTATGTGGAGTAAGAGCGGGTACGAAACAGTTGTTAAATTATGTATGAACTTCCTTCTCGGTTATAATTATAAAGCCTCGGCGAAAGGGGCTGGCAAGTAGTCACAAGTAGCCGCAAGTTGAACTTGCGTAAAGACTTGCATTGGGTGGCCAAACGGACTCGCAAGTTTCCTCGCAAAATACACGCAAGTCGCACAATTTCAAGGCTACGGGCTTAAATATATCCTGCATTTCATTGGCTAAAACGTTGCTATAACAACGAAAGAACGTCACTCAACTTGCGTTGACTTGGATTGGGAGGCCAAACGGTGAAAACCTTGCGTCGACTTGGGCGCAAATCTGATCTCGACCAAAGTGACCGCAAGTCATCGCAAGTTAACGAAAGTGCACGCAAGGCCTGGCCAAACGGACTCACAGTTGACCGAAATTTTCAACCTGCGTCCACTTGTGAGTCCTTTTGGCCAGGGGTTGACGCTTCACCAACAAGGAAAGGAAAATAAATTAGAAAACCCAAAACAGGGCACATTATCTTTCGTGCGCGTGGCTTAGGCAATCACCGAGATAAAGTAGATTATCTAAAGTTTAATTTGTCTAAGTGACTAAAAAATCTTTTTGTCTTAATTTAACATGAATGAAACCCATCCAAGATCAGGACCTCCCCTACATATGATGTTAGCTATACCGCAAGACTGTTTTAAACAAGACTCTCTCCGTTTTAGAAGTGACGTCGCAGTTTAAAAGGGAAAAAAAAATACCAAAAACATAGGGCAGTTTATCTTTCGTGCGCGTGGCTAACGCAGCAAGCCCTATTTAAGATAAAGCAGATTACTGGCCACAGTTTAATTTGTTTAGGAGACTAAGAATCTAATTGTTTTAATTTAATATGTATGGAACCCGTCCGAGATCAGGGGGATTCGCCTACTTATAACGTCTTGTTAGACCACAAGATTATTTTAAACCCAGACGCGATTGATAAGAGTGAAAACCAACATCGGGATATCAGTTTGTCTGAGCAACATAATCAAATTATCTCACATCGCCAAAGAGAAACAAAGTCGATCTCGTACTGTTTAGCTTCCGTGTTTGTCTGATGGTGGGCGAAGAAGATCTGTACTATTGTGGATGTGCAATAGCAGTCTCCATTTATACTGGCAAGGATATCTGAGCTTTATTTTCCTTCTGAAAACCCTTTTAGGAACATAGTCTGTTTCGACACCAAATATAAATCTATAATAAAAAGTAGTAAGAAAAAAACATTTCCTATAATTAACTGACTAGCCTATTTTGGTAGCTAGCTGTTATCACTGAAAGGTTTCGTGACTGATAAATACTGAAAAAAACGAATTAGGATTTTGAAATGAAGCGTTAACTTTTTATCTAAAGCATTAGTGTCGTGGGAGCCAGTTGGCTCCTTGGTTGAGAACCAGAATACGCTAATCTTTTTTGTATACACGACACAAGTGAAACCGTGTCAAAATGTCTTTTGTATGTAGCCAATTAGGCTGGATTTTGACATGGAAAACTCCACCTGCGTTAACCCGAGTGCTATCAAGGAAATATTCAATTACCAATAAGAAATTCTTAAACTGCGCTCAGTTGCTAATAGCTCAGGCTATAAAAAAGATTGCGCTGAAAAATTAAAAAAAAATTAGTGGAATCGCACAATAACCCTTTCTAACTTTTTTTTTCTGTTCTTCATTTCTTCAGCCTGTTGTAACTGACGATCATTTGTTTTGTGTGTGAAATGTCTGGACTTGAAAAAATATGTATATATTCTTAAACTGGCCAATATTTACACATCTGTAGGCTCTTGAATTGCTAACAATAGGCTTACGTCATCTCTATAGCTCTGCGAATCAGTTAGAAATTTTTCTCTTTATCTGTTGTTCACCTATTGTGTAATTTTGCCACGGTGACGCAAATTGTCAATTCGTAAGCTTGTGTGATTTGTCACCGCATGCAAAACGAGACATTTAGGCTTTGCCCAGTATGCTCCAAAGCACTTTAATATTCAAATTTGGTCTCGTATTTAATAGATAGTCGCGTCAAGTGTACTACATTGCAAATGCTTGGCGTGAATAACGCACATATAGGTTGACCTATACGAACAGCCGGAAAAAATCGCAGAAGTCTCACGACAGGAGAATTGTCCTTTGAACTGACAAATCGATGTGTAGCTAGCGCCTAAGCCTTTACCCTTTGTCAGTTAAGGGTCTTCGGAAAGGTAAAGTCATTATTTTTAACGGTATTTGTCAGTAACTTAATATTTAGCCCACAAAAAGGAATAATATTTTTCCTAAAGCCATTCATGTTTGCTAGCACTGTCAATATGTGTAACTAATTTATCTGAATTATATTTGCTGACGAGAGGGAGAGGAAATGGCGTTGTTAAAACAAAACAACTTCAGGTTAAAAGCTTTTTTTTCGTAAATCCCTTATATTAGTCCTAAATATTTTTGCCATAAAACCAGGCAACAGTTTGATTGGCGCCTTAAACTGAGATAAATAAGTCATGAAGCTTATATTTCGTTCTATTTCATCGAATACATGGCAAAAATATTATCTCTGATGCCATGTTCTGATTGCAGTCACTCTATAGTTTGTTTTATTACGCACTGAATAAGCTAGCAAAGCCAATGTTACTCAAAAGGTATTTTCGTTGCCAGTCAACAAATTCGGGTCTGAAAGTGATTTGTTTCTCTTTTTCAACGCAGACAGTAAGCCGGTCCACACAAAATCATGCCTCGATTATTTTAGACGCATACATAAATTTTGTGACCAATCGTAATGCATTTGAACAACATATATGAAAAGGTTTAGGTACGCTGATTATCAATAACTTTGAAAGAATATTAAATTGAATGATTGTTTGGGGGAGTGTTATGCTCCTTAAGATCATGCTCATTTGAATACGTGAGAGTTCTTTGTGTTTAGAATCTTTCATTTCAGTTAAGTAAATGATAAAAGCCAAAGAGGTCGAATTCGCTGAATTTCGTGTTTAGTCCTTCTTAAGTTGATCACGTGACGTCGAAGGCTGTGTGCGCTCTGTGATCAAATCTCACCTCAAATACTTTCGTTCTCGCAAACTTGATAATCTTGAGCCATCAACCAGACCAAATAATGTAAATCCTAACTAAAAAGACTCAGGAAAGGTACTCATGTATTTTTATTTCGCTCTAAGTTATGCTTAAAAACAAACCTGGAGCGTTCGAGGAAACAACACTATCTTTTGACCAGCTGGAGATGCAAGTAAAATCAACAAAAACAGGCGTTACTTGATATCCGCCTTTATCGGTCACAGAACATATCTCTTCTGAAACGTTGACAATCAGCTTGCTCAAAATAAAACCATAATACATCACATGTTTATTTGAAGACTTTTCGTTTAGCCAGACCAACCTGCTACTTGAAGCATTGATTATTTTCAACGTTGTTCTTTATGGGCTGTTTTGTCTGAGTTGCACGACGCGTTGAAATGTACATGCAACTGCCTATATTTTCACTCTGATAAAATTTCCTTGACTATCTTTCTTTCCACGATCTCTTCACAAAATATTTCTTCAACCAGTCCTTTGGAGAGACTGAGCGGAAGTTAAGAGACCCTTCAGAACGAGGCAGACTACCAGAGTCCTTCAATTTTCTCCTTGGTCTGCCAAGTTGTCAAATTTTCTCACGTCATTTCTTTCGTGATATAATCGATGGATGAAAATAAAAGAAGAACTGCTTGTTATCTAAGCTGAAGATATCTATAATAATGCACATGAAATATATTTGGCTTTGCATGAGGTGCTGACCTGCTAGGAAGTAAATAAGTTGTAAGATTTAATCTCAGGCATTTAATGTAAGGTCCTGTTGGTAAAACTAACAGTAGAGACAGAAGAAGATGTTTTTATGTCGGCAAAACGCTTGAATAAGCAACATCGAGATCCTCATTGGCTGAAAGCCATGCCAAACCGACATTCCTTTTTAAAGATTGACAAGTTTTTGACGCGGTGTCAAAAATTGTCGTGGTCCAATATTGCCGGCGTTTCGTTATACCGTGAGATCACGAAAACGCGAAAGGTCGAACCTATACAGATGACACTTTCTAAATCCAGAGAAAGGAGATTCATCTTTCATACTGCGGTAAAATTTAACGTAAAGTACTTAAGAATGGAGAAAGCACGGTAACGTATTCCCTCATCAAGAAGCGCTCAATCTCATTTCTTCTACTCATCTTCTAAGCCGAGATATTTTGCCGCGGGGCATAGATTTCTGGATACAGCGCTCAACATCACAGATCAGGTAACCGCGACAAAGAAATTGAACGTGTCGTTTAATGCACATTAACTTTGTAGAAGACAAAATAACTCATTTTCGCTTGCGTCAGTTTAAACTATTTAAGGTAAATGGACAAAAGTTCGAACTCTGAGAACATGTTAGTGTGACGTCAAAGGCCATATTGGTTTATTAACTTACTATTTCCATGCAAATTGTAATTTCCTCGGTGTATAAAAAAAGCCGATATGGCGACTGTGGTAAAGCTCTGTCATCTTCTATGCTAATCATGATTTTCGACTCTCTCCACCGTTGTGCGAGGCCCTAGTAGGCGCTGGCAAACAAATGTTGCTAATGTTTCGAGCGTGGGTATTGTGGCTCAGTGAACCTGGGTTTGTTGTATCCTTGTCCATGTATGGGAGCAATTAGTGGAAACAGCAAGGAAAAACATGATTGAAGTAGCTAAGTGGTAAGCGTTTCGTCCGATTTTGGCAGTCTTCCATAATTGCATAAACAAAAATATCACAAATAGCCGTGATATCGTGTTCCTGAAGAACAAAGTCTGTAGCACTAAATTGATCCAAAGGTTAGTTAACAATTGAACAATCACCTTACATCCTTCCGTTTTTCAAGCAATGTATGAATCATTTTATGATGCAGGCCGTGGTCAGTATGAGGCAAACCGAAACACTTTCCTCAGCCAGTTTGGACGTTTTGCATTGGATTTTTTTAGGGGGACAGTGGGATAGTAAAACACTGCTAAATACATAGGAAAAGAATTTTACCATATGGACATCATGCCTCAGTCATAATTTCTCTCTTGCTACGGCCCGGTAATGCGTTGGTTAATCTGTCTAGTCACAGTTGTGTTAAGATCGATCCTTGGCTTGGGTTCGAAGTCTCATCTATTGTTCTCAGCAGTGTCCTAAAAGGCAAATTCACGCTCAAAAGGCATAGGACTAACTGAGAAAAGAAAGGCAAGTGGTACTTCACATGCGTAAGACTGTAGAAGTTTCAGGCTGAAAATTAAGTTAGTCTCTCGACTTAAGAATTCGGATCGTGTTTATAAAGGGGCAAGTTGTGGTTATGCGCACACAACTGTAACTTTATTTGGGGAGATTATTTTTCAGATATGTCAGCAATTTCTGTTGCGTGGCCGTGAGGTTAAGTGTAACAGGGATTGTACCATGCTTGTCAAATGTTTAGTGAACGGGCGTCAATGACTTCCTGTCGATTTGTTGAACACCTTGTAGTCTTACATCGACAATAGGCCACGGTCGATATGATACATCAGTATTCTAACATGGCTTCGAGGGTTTCAGGACAATCTTCCACATTTGGTGGTGTTTTCTTTGTATCCAAGTCTCTTTTGGAAATTGAAGGACAAAAGAAACTTTAAGAGAATTGCAATTTTGTCCTGAAAGCCTCGGAACCATGTTGGAATATTAAGATATCGAACGGGTCCTATTAACAGACTTTCGTGAGGCTGATCAGTTCATTTTGGCACATCTAGTTTGACTTCAATTTGCGAGCAAGTCTATATCGTTGCTCATTTTTTTATCACACTGAGTGGCATCGCGGTATTTGCAAATGACAGAAAGAGAGTTTGCTGAGAGGAAGAATGCAATGGCTATAAATTATTATATGTGTGAAGTATTAACTATAAATGACAGCAAAACGGTTTCAATCCTTCTATATATATGTAGCTTACCGATAACAAGGCTGCTTGCGATTTCATACTGCAACAACAGAGAACACCACCAAATTTTGCCGCAGAATTTGCATCATAAACTGCAACTGCTGAAAAAATTCACCAATTGAAATCTCGAAGAGCTGGGCCCATAGTACCCGATTGTCTCTATATCGATCTAATATCCAATCAGAATTATAGCTCGTGCATTCCGACAGCGGTCACGAGATTATGTTGTTATATCAATACTCTTGAATGAAGGCTGGAGGAATTATAAGCATTGACGATAAGTTGTCGATCATTGTCAGTGGCACTGCTGAAGGAACTGTACTAAAGAAAGCTATCAACCACAAGGGCAATGTATTGATGCGATAACAGATTCTCACAACAAACAATCAAAGATTTGTACAGTAGTCGGTTGGGAGAGCCAGAGGTAGTACAGTTGAACCTCCCGTAAGCGCCCACCCAAAATGTCAAGCCTAGGTGGTCGCTTAAGGAAGGTGGTCGCTTACGAGAGCTTAGAGCAAAATTTTGGCTCATTAGCATATGGTAACTGAAGAGACTTACCTCATGTTTTAAATGTTTTATTCGTGTGAAAAGTCGTTTTCGAGAAAAATGCGGTACTTCTCATCTCCGTCTCTTGCACTACCCAGGAATGCGATAATGCTAGAACACCTTATTGTCCAATTTCTGCTCTATTGTCTGTAGTATCTGTCAAGTGGTCGCTTACGGGAGGTTAAAAACAAAGGAGAATTTCAAACTTTTAGTTCTACAAGTGGTCGTGGTCGCTTACGAGAGATGGTCGCTTACAAGAGGTTCCAATTATAGTGATTTGACTTGGAAACTTTTGGTATTTTGGAAAACTGGTCGCTGAAGAGAGGTGGTCGCTGACGAGAGGTGGTCGCAACCAGAGGTTCGACTGTAGTATCTCTAGTTTGAGACTGGGCTCCAAAACAGACCTCAGTACTTTAGTTAAGCAAATAAAATCGGACAGAAAAAGTCGCGATATTTGCTCGTCTGGAAAGCAGAAGTCAATAATGCAATGCGTCTCGCGAGTAACCGGTTTGTTTAAGGATTGCTACACGCGCAATTGGCCGGTGCGGAAATTCAGAACTCATGCGGTTTCTTTGGTTATTCATTTATTTATTTTCAAACGCAACTCGGTAAAGGTAGTGAGCGGGCTGATGGATGTGAAAGCAAAAAGAGGTGGATAAAAAAAGAGACAGGACTGCAGTTCTATTGGCTAATGGTGACATTGTTGTCTTTATCCCGTTACTCGCTTCGACCGTCGACGGAAACATCTATTTGCCAGTGATTTGCATATTGCAATAATAATATGTTCGTTGGTCGACGTTTCAAGTAAGTTGAAAGTAGAGTCAGTTAGATGCGACACCGCACTGAACAGCCTAGCCTTAAACTCCCAAAACCAGTACATCCGATTTTTGAGCTCTGCAAGAACACTTCGACCTCGACTATCCCATGCTTGCGATTTGCGCGGGATAAATAATTTCCAAGAAACAAAAATCACGTTTCAGGTAAGCTCTATTTCAAAGGCTTTATTTCACCGAAAACAAAATGAGTAGCTTTATTCTTGAATCTATCTTCTCCTAGTACACTTCATAGAACGCTCTACTAACAACAATACACTGCTTCGAAATTAGGCCATCTCCGAAAAGAAAAATCCCTCAAGCTATAATTCAAAAAATGACAGTGAAGAAGCTCGACACAAGCTGTAATTATTATATTTTACACCGAATGTAGGTTGCCCGATTTAAAGATCAAAGTTACTTGAGTTATCAAGCGAACGATTTAAGCCTCATAAATCGGGCATTTCATTTTCTCAACTTAATTCTGGCATAAAATGGCCATAATATTACAAATAAACTAGAGATATGATTTGTTCGCACGGGCTTGCCAAGTTTCGGCCGGACACTCGACAAATGCTAGTTGCTATGTGAAAAGATTCGGTGGATATATATATCAATGTATAGCATGGTTAATGTACAGAATAATTCTTTAATTGTTTGGTTTTGACTCTCACAGCCCTGTTTGTTAATGTTTAGATCTCATTTGATGGGGCAGTAAATGGCCGATCCGGTTTTCAATTATTCCCTCGCTGAGCAGGCGAGCTAATACAGGGGCCGCGAAAAAAAAAAGGACCGAGCGCAACGCGTTCATATAATATTCGTACGGAAAACTCATTTTGAAATTTAAATTTGGTGACTTTCACCAGTTAACACAAGGATTACGTATAAAGACAGCCGTCGATCAAACACAGCTTTCAGATTCTGCTTGTTTTACAGTCGGTAAACAGACCATAGAGTGTATTTTTTAGCTCAAGTTGTCTGTATGGGCGAATTATGTGCTTCAAAATGTATATTTTAATTTACGCTGCAAGCTTAGCTCTGTTCGCCTTGTGGGGTATTTTTGGGAAAGCAGGTGTACATACATTGATGGAAATTATCTTCAGACAAGGCGCCTTTTTCGATTAAAAAAAATTCAGGCCAACATTTGACAGATAGCCTGCGTCCGCACTTAAATTGGGCCCAACCTTCACGGCAAATTAAAATTTCGAACTAGAAGATAAAAATCTCTACACGCTAGTATGGGATAAGTTATGTTATCTCCGCTCTTGGTCTCTTTACGCCGCGATTCCAAAGATATCATTCGTCTGTAAAAACTGACAGGTGCTGTTCAACCACACGCCGTACACACACACACACCAACTCTTTCTTTAAAACAACTATTAAATGAACTTTATCTCCATTTCTAACAAAGGGCTATTTACAGCAAGGAATTGTCTCTGACAAAGGCATATTGCTGTTTGAAAATTTACTAGTTTAGAAGCCATCACCCATGCTGCCTTGGAGGTGTTTGCGCAGAAAAGCCCAAATTTGCATTTGAAAAATGAATTTTCGTTCGGCCGCTGCGAGTTCTCTTTTTTTGGCATCGTATTTTAATTGAGTTGAGAGGGATCTCGGTGATCACAGAAATATTTCACGCAAAGCTTAAGAGACAAACAGAAAGTAAAAAAACACAACGATATTTTGACGTAGAAATTCCGGACTTTGTACGCCTTCCGAAGTAATTTTTCCTGTTTCTTATGCAGTTATTGTAATCTGCAGGATAGAAGGACGGTCTTAAATGAATGAAATGTTTGTTTTTGTTCCAAGATATTACATTAGCATATTTATCATTCAAACCGACACATTAAGCTTTTAGGGTAATTCAAACCATTTTTGTTTTCTTCTAAGCACAGCTCTTCTATTTACAGTCGGCGAAAATAATGAGCTCCTCTCGGCCTACATTGATTAATATAAGTAAATCTATAATAAAAACCTTTTCGATTTGATTTACAAAATTCATGATTTTTTCTCTTTCAGTTTGTATGTACACTTCACGATAAGATATGCAACGGCGGAGAAAAAACTCTCAACGTTCCTTTTGTATTAACCAGCTTCTTAGCACTTTTTTTCGGCTTATTTGACTTGCACTTCCTTTCAATTGCTCTAATGCCAATATCCTAATCATGTAAATTAACCAGCTGGGCCGAGACCACCAATAATTTAAGGGGGAGGAGGTAGGCTGGATAATGATATTTATCCAAATTATTTTAGCTGTAAGTGACGCGGCCCTCAATCACGTGACCACAATCAAGTTAATTCATTTTCGCATTCTGATCCAGGATCAGCCTGCTTAGGCCCAAACTTAGATTTACGAAAGTCTACAGAAATTGAATGACTTGAGATTCGTCTGAACACAACATATTACAACTACTCGATCAGCGTACATAGTCGAAAATCTAATTTTCAGTCCACATCAGCATCAAGCTAGTCAAAGACTTCTAGGTCAAGATTGTACGGTATCTACGAAGAAACTTGCCTTTCTTTGTTTACAAAGAATCACGTTCTTTTTATTCAGACGCTCGAAGTCCTCTGTGAAATGTAAATTTTTAAGCCTTGAAAAATGAATCCCGTCTTGTCACCTCTTGCGTTGTTCACCTCATTCTTGAATCAATGATATCAAACTTGTGAGAAAATGCGTCCCTGTTTTTCCATTCAGTCTTTTTACGCCCAGAATTTCATTGAGCAGTTTTAAGCTGGTATGTCAGTATGAGGCCCAAGACCTACCAAGTTACCAACCAGGTAGCCATGTTTTCCAAGGTTATTGAATAATATTTTGTTCAGACCCTATTTCTTTTCATTTACGGCTACTGTAGTCATCTTATGCAGAGGGTCGCTTTTGTAGCTAATTGATAACGAGCGTTTCGCATTGCAAAGAATTTAAGTGTATCATGACTTATCAGTTTGTTCACTGCGCCGTGTTCAAGTGTGAGAAAAGTAGCTTTAGTGCTAACTGAAAAACAAACAAACAGTAGTCACAGGGCTGGTGGCCCAAGCATTAACTGACTGCTTACGACTTGTGATCAATCAACAACAACAACACCTATAGATCGTAAAGAATTTAGTATGGCAGTTCACCTATCAAAGTACAGCGAGTGAATTAATGATCCCTAACAACCCTGTTTTGGAATTTGTGGAGTCTTTTGTTCGTATATTGATCAGTTATTAAAAATCTAGACAGCTGTCTAACAAGTAGCCCAGGCTTTCGAGATACGTTTTTGTCTCCATAGCCCTCGATTCCATTATTCAGCGGACCTCTGCATGAGACTCCTTTCTGCAGCCTTACCGTAATCCGAACTCTGAGTACAAAAACGGGTTCTTTGTATTGAGATTTCACAGGAGTTTCACTGGCTCTTACTTTCTTTTTTTGTTCTCATTCATACCAACAAATCTAATGTGTTTCCTTACTGAGTTGGAAGTTTAGTAACAAAGTCTTTGCTTACTGCTAAAGAAGCAATCTGCCTTTATCGTCAAAAGTTTTGATGGTACAGGAAACTGCGAGACACAAATCATTTTCTCAGTTCCGAGTTGTCGTATTTCGAAAGCTATTAGGAAATCATTTAATTCGACATTAATTGTGAAACATTATCTTTATCTTGAACTATTATTTATATTTAAGGAAACACAAACATTGGCGGTCGAGCTACAATCCACGCAATGTTTATTGTAATCAAAAATAGTTTTCATCAACCCGAACTGTTTGTCTCATTTAGCTGGAGGTTATTTCTGTTCGTCCTTGTCCACTCGAAGTTACGTTGCGCTAGCGCTGCGTTGTTTCAAAATTGCGAATTTGTCTTCGTTGTACCGTAAAGCAGTAAACTTGTCACAAAGTAGTTCAAAATCAGTAAAATTATTTATTACTACTTTGGGACAAAACATTGAAAAGAAAAAGCCGTTTTGAAGTAAGTGATATTTGATTTAGTACCTTAAATGAAAGCTTTTTGCATCCATAATCAAAATAGCTTTCCTAATTGGAAATTGCTAAAGGTTATTTATGCCAATTTCGTTTTGAAAGAAAAAAATAGCATATCCATGACAGAAAACGAAAAGATAAAGTGAAAGAGTTAACGAAGATATATCGAAATTTGTGATAAGAAATTTACTTTTTTGTGTTTTTGAGATAAACTGGAAAAAAATCAACATTAGCAGAACAAGAATTTTTTCCAGTTGTAGGCAGAATTGTTCTAGGCAATTCAAGATGACTTGCATAATTTTTCTGACAGCCATGTTAATTGCGTCAGTGGATATCCGGCCCTTTCCTTTTCAAATGATTTTTCTTTTACTGACAAAAAGCTATGATTGGGCAGAATGCGGAGCGCAATGAAATGCTCTGTCGAGGCGGGCGCTGGTAAATAAACATGCCTGAATAATACGAGTGCATTCTGTCTCCTAAGACAAACATGTCTTGTAAGTTTCTTGATATAATCACGTCACTTTTGTCCATATTAAGTACATACTTTCGTTTTTGCATATTAAACAGTTCGAGGCAGCGAGATCGGGGCGACTAAACGTTGCGCCCACCAAATCCGCTTGAGTTCTTGCTCGATTCAAGGAAACGCCGTTTGCCACATCGTAAGGTATTTATATCCTCAATTATTTTTATCTATAAAACTCTTCAAACTGATGACCCCGATTTTCCTACAAAACACAACAACCGATGAAATATGACATCTAAACGCGACAGTACAAAAAGCTCCTTTGCAATGGCGATTGCTCGGCCCTGGAATGAATTCCCGGCAAGGCTCCTCTCATTTTGTCCCTAGGGTCAGTCAGATATTACTTGTTTTCATTTAGTGCTCGGCTTTTGTAGAAAAAGGCTTTACAAGACACAGACATGTATATAGCGACCATGGAGGCTGCCTGCTTTGACAGTTAGCTAATGGGTCTTTGTATTGTCAGCTACAAACAAAACCTAGCCATTGAGGCAGCCAGTGGGTATGCCTTTATAGACTTCATAGTAGCTCGCGCTGTATTTATCATTCGTGAAGCAGTAAAACCAAAACTAGTTCAAAATCCTTCGGCTTTACTTGTCGACCGGGCGTGCAATATCATCGAGTCGGTTTATTTTATTTCTTGACTCTTTTTGTTTGACCTCAAGTTTATAAATCAATATATTCATATTTTCACCTTAAATTTTCGAGGAGAAACCATGTTGCTTTGGGAGCACTGAGTGCCTCAAGCATTTTTGGTCCGCTAAGCACGATAACGAAATGCGATCGAAGAAGTTTCTGGAACTTCCAAAATTTCCATAGCGTCTGTTTATTAGCTTCTCAGGCAGCGAGACCGAAAGGTGAATTATGCTAACGTCAATCTGATTACTTACTTTGACAGATCGCACCCGCTACAAATGTATACATTTCCAGATGTTTTGAAGTACTTCCAGACTACTCTGCATAACGTTGCTGAAAGCCGCTGTGAATGAAAATCCTGGGGTCCACTGTGCCTCATTTCTGCTACAAAGAACTGTGGCTAGAGAGCGTCATTTTATTGGCCGGTTTTTGCCTCAGCATGTGCCTGCCTGCGATGTTGCTTGTATTCATTGTTGTCGTTACTTTACTGTACGTGCGGTACCTCCAGAACCAGCAGGAATTCAAACCATGTTTGTACTACAAGAAGTCGCGCATAAGCGTCGTTATAAAAAAAGGTTGCAAGCGACTGAATGAAGACTTCAGGCCAACATTTTGGGCGAGGAATAGCCATATTCAGACACTTCTGCCCTGGATCTGTTCCTGGTGGCAGGAAGAGCTGGAATTTAATCGCGAATATTTACAAATGGCGGACAAAGGAGTGGTTGCCTTGGACTGGCTGGCGGTGGATGACAAAACGCTGACGAAAATGAGTCCAGTTATGTTACTTATACCCGACTTAACCGGCGCGGCTACAGATATGGCAGCCGCCTGCACAGAGGTTTTGGCGCGAAACTTTCGTCCGGTGGTTTTCAATCGGCGCGGCCATGGCGGGACATCTTTATCAACTTACCGTTTGCAAAGTTTTGGAGATGCGCGTGACTTAGACGAGGCTGTGCAATTCATCCGCCACATGTATCCATATTCGGAAATATTTGCCATCGGATTTTCTACCGGCTCAGGGCTGCTACTGTCCTATTTGGGAGAAACTGGTGCGGCAACACAAATTAATGCTGCAGTTTGTATCTCGCCCTGTTACGATGCTGAAGGGCTGTTTACCTCTAAAAGTGCACCCGAGCCCTACAACTGGCTTTGGACGTTAAAACTTAAATCTATCTTGCGACAGCACCCGTGCTTAGGAAACGTGATCAATTACAATCTTGCACTCCAAAGCTCGAACATTAAAGAACTGGATGAACGCGTTTTCGTGAAACTAAATCAGTATAATTCCTTGGAAGAGTATTGGAGATACAATGATCCAATGCGCAACGTCACAAATATTACCATTCCTGTACTCTGTGTGAGCGCGCTGGATGATCCCATATGCACTAAAGATACGATCCCCTTTAGCCTTTTTAAAACCTCGTCCAACCTCTTTTTGGTAACTACAGACAAAGGAGGTCATTGTGGATTTTTAGAGAATGGTATTCCGTCCTCTTGGGCGAACAAACTCGCCTGTGATTACCTGGAGACAGTGTTTCATCAAGGGGTACCGAAACAGCCCGAGGAAAACCACATCAGTTTCTTTCCTGAATTTAATGGTACAAGAAATCGAAGTTACACAACGTAGCAAGCGATATATTTGACGCTGTTATTAACTGATGTAGCCAGAGCTACGTGCGGTTCATCTCAAAACATTTTTGTTGGGCACGTAGAAATAAATAAAAAACGATTTCGTTTCAATAAACGGAGAGATTATAGAGTTTTGAACCTGAATTAACTTTTAATTTATATGCCAATCGCCAGGCTGACTACTGCAGACTTCATTCTGTAGTCATTTAAGATATCTAATTGAAATCCCGATAATAAAACTACAAAATATTTAAAGGTGTGTTCACTCATATTTCAAGGTATCACCACTTTTTTGTCCGCCCGCCATGTTTTATATTCCTCTTTACAGTGGGAGCGCATTATTTGCAAGTTATATTGATATTCAAATGACTTCGCATAAGCCTTGTTTACTTTTTACAAGAGTAATTAATAGACTTACGGCAGAAAACAGTGATCCCAAAGAGGTTTAGCGTGACTTAAATGGTAAAAGACAATTATCCCTCCACTCACCAATCTAGCTGGCTGAAACACTTATTCAAGGTAAGCTCCACTACAAGGAGCCCCCGGGATGGCATTGCAATGGAAACTGGTGTGTTTGTGGATGGATTACGTTTTGTTTGCGCTCCAAGAGACGAGATTCTTGACTGAAAGAGAGCGTTGACAAAGCTTTTGACGGATCAAATCACTGCTTTAATCAACTTCCCTCAAACTGAGTCTTTTGCGAATTGTCCTTTTGACAAACCCATTGTTTAACTGAAAATAGCAGTTCTCCATACTTTACCATACACTTCTTGCAGCGCTTGGTTTGAGAATGTGTGGATGAATCAGGATAATATCCTCAAGATTGTGTTAATGCTCGACAGTGGGTTGTTACTGAAAGTCGGCCCGATCTTTATATCGCTATTCTATATGGGAAGTCTTAAAAGAGGTTAAAATTAGTTCTCCAATAACACATATATGTCAACGCAAAGTTAAAAGCTGATGGTTCAAGTGTTAGCGAGTCCTTGTCGCAGCCAATAAAATGTGTGTGTAAACGGAGGTTCGACCCATAAATCAATGGAATCAAAAATGAATGTGAAGAGGGTATTTATTGTTTTATTTTGTACTAAATTTGACGATGCTAGGAACGGATAGCCGTTACATGTATTTGAATTTTAGCCTCGTTTGGGGACGTTACTCTATGGTCGAGCGCGGCGCGCGTGGAGTTGTGGGACTGATGTTGATAAGAAAGGAGACGCCTGTCAGTCGTACACCTTGTTCCGTTTCTTGTCGAAAGGCATTATTGCCTATGTGTGGATGTCATTTGCCAAGGAATAGGCCATTTCCGAGTTGCGTTTTGCCTCTCTGTGTCAACACGAGTAAACCATTCATAAGGACGAAAATGTGTTCCCCTAAGGATCATTTTCATGCAAATCAAACTCATATGAAAGGTTTTGCTCGGGGACTTCTTTTGAAACAGACGTACAAGGTAACTCGAAAATGGCCTAATATTGTTAAGAGGCAACTTCAACATGTTCTCGTTTGTACTCAAGCACGCGACGCGCCGGTACGAAAATAAATTTTGCAATATTTGTCATAAATTGTATTAACAGTTGTCGCGTGCATTTTAAAATTGTTTGTCGTATTTTGCAATAACGAAGCTTTAATAATTAAGAAATAAAAAACATGTACCGTGTTTCTATCGAGTTATAGCCCCAAGAGTGGAAGTTTGGGAGAACGAGAAATGCTGTAGGAACACGAGCCGCAGGTGAGTGTTTCCACAGCTTTTTCGAGTTCTCCCAAACTTTCACGAGTGTTTCTTTAACTCGATAGAAACACGGAGAACATGTTTTCTATTTCTTTTAGAAAACACTGCGACGAAAGAAAGGAAAACAACTTGTTAACTTTGATTATCAAAATTTAAATTCTCTTTGCTCGCGCCATTATTACGTCAACAGCTCGTGCTAGTTCTGTGTTTCTATCGAGTTACAGAAACACGATTTTTAACCAATCAGCGCGCGAATTTTCTTAGGACTGTTTTCTAATGCAGATTGTAATATGTTGTCGCAATCTGAAATAATCCAACCTGTCGTAACCTGTGTGAAATTATAACGCATTGCCGTGTTTTGTAACCACCTGGAAGATAACACGTAAATGTTATGTGTTAACTGGTGATCTCCGCGAAAAATGGTCTAATCAGCTGGAACAAAGAAGGGAACTCTTAAGCCAACCAGCGATCAAGCCAACCAACCAACCAGCCAACCGACCATCCAACCAATCAGGCAGGATAGAGCTTGCTTTCAAGTACGGTTAACCTTCCATAAGCATAGGGAAACTTTTCCTCCAACTTCACGTTAGCATTATGCTAACTCAAATTTATCTCTACATTCTGTATGTTGTTTCGGTGGACAGCGAAATATCAGAAATTAGTCTTGAGGTGGGAGTCTGATGTCAAGTAATTTCCATATCATTTGAAATGTCAGTTTATCAGCTGCAATCTTGCGTTACTAGTCAAAATACTGGAAGGTAGCTTTGTGAAACAGGATCCAGCTTTTTCTTAATTTCATTTTTGTTTTGATATAACACGCTAAATTCTGTTTTCCCTAAGGACTTGAAAAGGGTAAACAAACATGTGAAAAATTAAGAGCTGCCACAGGTTTCATGATATTAGCTCATATTCTCGATCAATCCAGCTATAATGAATTATTACAATTTGCCACAGCCCTGTTTATTACAAACTGCGTCAACGTGGTATTGAATTGCAAGAATTTACAAGGCGTTCGTTATTGGAAAATGTGACAAGCACTATTAAGATCTATGACAGGTATAAAAAAGCGCGCGAAGAGTTAATTACAATATAAGAGGGCACTATAAAGCGAGGTTATTACAGCTAGTGACAGCACGTACGTTTCTAGACCAAACTAGCTAGAGTTTGAAGAAAAATCGTGTTTATTCAGGTAAGTGGGGCTGGGTCAGTCCTTATTGAGAAAACCCCCTACATGATTAGTGCTAAGTCTTTGGTTCTCCCGAGGGAGGGGGGTCCCAAGCGAAAGGAACGAGGTTGCTCGTTTGAAAAACTGAATTAAACTCTTCTTAAGCTAAAGGTGACCAATCTATGATTGGATAGATAAAGAGCGATGGAGAACAGAGTTAATTTTCAACTGGCGGACCAGGCCGAAAAGTTAGACGTGATATCTAATGAGCTCTGAATTGAAAGCGTTCAATATTGATAGCAGAATCTACTTTATTTCTTGTTTGATTTTTTTACCTTTTATATTGGTGCGCCAAAGAAGGTCGTCAACATTTCCAACATGGCAGCTGCATACTAGCTACAGTACTATAATTTTCTAAAAATTATTTCTTAAATAACTTGGATGTGGAAAGCGCTATGAAGCTATGATTTTTCTTTCCGCCCTCTCTAAAACGTATTAGTTTTCCGATTTTGTTCAAGTTACCAAACAGTTTTAATGGGAGAGGGTAATTTGAAAATCTCTCTTCAATTTGGAGGTACACCCGAAAATGACGGTTCCGAAATAATGATCTTTCAAGCAGCCGAGACGGTTTTTCCAAAATTCGACACTTTAACAACGCGTTCCCTTGGAATTGAAATCCTCAAACTAAATCAATCAATCAATCAATCAATCAATCAATCAATCAATCAATCAATCAATCAATCAATCAGTCAATCAAACAATCAATCGATCGATCGATCGATCAATCAATGAATAACCAATCAATCAATCAATCAATCGGTCAGTCAGGCAGTCAATCAATCAATCAACCAATTAACTGATCTTTCAATCAGTCAAACTTTATTTAA
>Ga0126339_10000189_pt1 | contig 28007 bp, 10 predicted proteins | sample OrbTmetagenome_2_FD_92532 | JGI IMG/M metagenome (GOLD analysis project Ga0126339, IMG submission 92532) | Coral microbial communities from Petempiche,Puerto Morelos, Mexico - Orbicella T R C metagenome | ecosystem: Host-associated > Invertebrates > Cnidaria > Coral | place: Petempiche,Puerto...
GTGAAAAATACGCAAGAGAATCTCTCAACTCTCACCATTTGATCACGCAACGTGACAATATCCACGCGAGAGCCCCTGACATGTGCGTGAATCCGCGCGGATATATGACGTCAGGATGGCGCAGTTTGTTCTAAAAATGGAAAAATTGTCCCATATCATAGGTGCGCGCGAATCCCGAGACTTACGGTCTCCGTCCCCGATTATGGCTCCTGGGTCTACCCATTGTATTTTTGGACCAATCACAGCCAAGCCTGCTGGAATCAGCGCGCGTATTTTCTTGGGGTAATTTTTGAATATCCTTTGATATTGGAAGTCTATTGTATCCTTTTTTCAGTATGTACATATTTTAGCACCTGGATAATGATATATCGATGCATATTAATTCCATTCTTGAATCTAACTAAACTACCGTTGAACGGTCGAAGCGGTTCTATTTAGCGTGTATTTTTATCAAAACACTCCTTTAGTTGTGTGTAACTTTGACCTGAATAAAAAATTCGCTCTGCATGGGTGCGCTTGAACTCTCTTGAGCATAGATTTAAAAGAATACAAACGTCCCTTCAGCGCCATAAACCATGCAAGCACAAAGATGTTACCGACCTTAGATGCAAACCAAACGTTTTGATCATGATCTTCTGGTTGATATTACAAAACCGTAGCTTTTAGCATTTTAAACTTAAACAGGAGAAAATTGCTCTTTTTTGTTGTTATTACCTAGCTAAGCCCTGCTCCTTAAAAGGAAGTAATTGCATTTTCATGACTTAGAATTATAATTAAACTAATTAGTAGAACTCAGTTGATGCAAATTTGGGTAACCCGGTAGAAAAATGGTTGATAAATTTTTGATACCATGCTATTTTGGGGGAAACTAAGAAGTGTAATGAACTTGGAAGTTTCCCGTTGTAGTAGGTAGAGACCCTACGCACTGTTAACGCAAAATAAAACATTGAAAACCAAAAAAACTTCTTCAAGGAGACATTACCTTCATCAAAGGTCTACTTGGGATGACTTCTCGGGGTAGAGGATTGTCGCCTTGTGTGTAAGTAGTGACTGGTTGCTCCACTAACAAACTTTTAAATGATGCAATAAAAGTTTAAACGAACTGCCGGTTATGCAGTCACCCGTGGCTTTTTTCGGTCTTCTCGAGCTGTAGAAGATGTCTAGTCACGAATGACCTCGACAACCAGAATGTGGAAAAATTAAAATTGATTGAATATTTACCGTTACAGTCACTGGATTTACAGGATTGTGTTTTGGTTTCACGGTTATTGCTCCCATTGAGGAACTGCGAAGCATGTCGCCTCTGTGGAACTTATTGGTGACTAATTTTTGAATAATTGCTGCGCCCTTTTCAACTGAGTGGAAAGCGTAACTTGAAACTAAGTATTGTTCAAAATACTGAGTTAGTTTTTCACTTTGATGACCTTGTGAAACACGTACAAAGACGAGGTGGTAGAATAGTCTTAAATGCTGCCCATTTGTCCACCGAACTGGGACACTCTTACGCAAGAAGAGTGTTTTTTAAAAGTATTTCTTTTCGGTTTATAATTAGGTTGCTTTGTATTAGTTCCACTGGGATAATTAGACCTTCATATACAACTCCTTAGAAATATCACACCACTTGACGCCGACCAGTTTACTCGAGGCTGTTTGTGCCTTTTGTTTGAAATAGCGTGTGACATTTTCTTATATTCTCTGGCTTGTAACCTGTATTCAGCGTGTCTCAGATTCTTGTAAATAAACTCGATTATTGCTGGCGGCTCCCTCTACTATTTGTTGTTTTATTTGTCTCCTCTACGTATCATAGAAATGTTTTCCATGCGGCTGAACGAAGCGACACTGAATAGAATTATCGTCTTTTGTCATCGGTTAGCTGTAGCGTGTTGCTTGGTATTTTTTATCGGTAAACGATTTACCGTAAATGGCTCCCGGTTGAAGAGCCAAATAACGTTTTTAGCTTTTATTACTTTTGCATTTTAGACACTTAATATATATTCTAGAGTTTTATTTTGTAGAGGACGCTCCTGAAAACCACCTTTAGGTGATTGGAGGCCTCCTCTTAAAATATTAGCTTATTATTATTATTATTATTATTATTATTATTATTATTGTTGTTGTTGTTGTTGTTGTTATTATTATTATTACTCATATCAAACATATATGCAGCGTCTAGATGAGTTAATAAACAAGTCAAGTACTGAAGTAGCAAATGCTACACTCCTTAGCTTATGAATATTTCTTTTAGAAAAAGTGAATTTTGGCGCCAACTACTTAAATTGATAATGCCTATTTGTATCACGCATTTACCTCTTCTCATCAAACTGTTTAATTAGCAAACTGATTAATCGCGCCATGAATTTACACGTAATTATTCATTATTTGGTTTTTTCTAGTTTTCTAGCTATAACTTTATTTACAAATGAGTATTAATGAATGTCAAACTTAACTCATGGACAGCAAAATTACAAAGCTACTCATGATTGAGAAATATGACTGAGGCGTGAAAACAATACATTTTTTTTAGAATACCCGCCAAATATTTGAAACGTCTCACAATTGACTTTGTCGAACCCAAAGAGTCTAGTCAGACTTGTAATGATTGGACCGTTTGCCAACGGGACTCGATGAATGTTCAGACGTGATTCTAACACGTTAACAACTGAGCTGCAACTGTTAAGTTCAGTCAGTTCAGTCGAGCTTCTTTCATGAATTTAACTCGCGCGTTTGACTCCAAAGTCAACGATGCGTACAATGTAGGTCTAGTGTGCTACTGTATACAGCTGGGAACACAGTACTGATACAATAAAATACAAGTTATATTGTTTAATACTTACTTAATCCTCTTGGTACGCGTCCGCACATAAGGCCGTATATTGTGTAATTTAGGTGTGATATCACATGATAAAATGATACACCGCCTAATTTGCAGGTATTCAACACAAATTAAAATTTAAATAAATATTATAATGTATGAGTAAAATTTTTAAAAAAAGTTTAAGTCAGGATCATGAAATACAATCAAATGAACGACAAGAATGGTGATGTGGCAATGAATACTGAAAAAAAAAATCCAACTTAGATCATGCTCTCTTGTCTATTTTTACGTCTTTGATCAGAGCCTCTTACATCCGATCAGTTAGTTCAAAACCAGGCCTCTCTCTCCTATATTTCGCTCCCCCGTTTTCTAAAGCCTGCGAGCAGGCTCACGTTGGAGCACCAGCCGCAAGCGCGAAATCGACTCCTTCCCGCCGGATCGCTGTTCTTCGCCGCTCCCGCGTGTGACGCAAAGGTGAGCCTGCTCGCAGGCTACGTTTTCTCGTGCTGCGCCAACACTAACTGAACGCCTGGAAGAGGCTATATCTTTCACGGTTGTTTTACCTCATGCAGTCACGGCGTCTCAATTTTGTTGTCGACTTCACGTGTTTGTCCTTTTTTTTCGCCGTTATTTCAGTTATTCCGTGTATATTTGTTATTATAATTAGTTTCGCCAGTTAGTATTTTCGGTTACGCAACGTTTCATATTTTCGGACTATTCGTGTACATTTTTCTCATCCGTTGTTTCTATCCAGTTTTAGTATAAATCTACCAGCGTTCTATCACGAATGCCGTTCTCTGATTGGCTACGCTACTCACTATCTACAACAATCGAACTCAGAGAAAAACTTCTTTATCGATTGCTATCGATTGACAAAAATCGATAACAATCGATAATTCTTGTCTTCAGGAATATCGATTGTTATCGATTGAAAAACAAATCGACAATATATTAGGTTTGTATAATTAATAAATCTGTCATCAAGTAGCGTAAAATAAGTGCGACCCCCAGTTTCAAACTCGCCAATTTTTTGCGGATTGCCAAAATTTCGCCAATCTTCAAAGAAGCCGAAGTGCTGCCTCGGAAGCTTCTAAATTTTGGCAAAGCAAACAATTTTGTTTTTTTAACCATTAAAAGAAAGATGCTTTTGTTATTGTGTGTCACCTAGGTAGGTGAGAAAATTTAAAACATGAGCGGTAAGCTAAACATACCGCTCACGTTTTAAATTTTCTCGCCTAGGTGACAAAAACAACTCCTTGGTCACTCTTCGATACCTCAAAAAGTTTGCTCCCATACCCTTATTTAGTTAGGCATTATCTGAAATTATGAGATACCACAATTTTCTCGGGAGAAATTATATAAACCACTACAAGTTATGAAAAGATTCAATGCAGGCCACTTTTAAAATTCATTAAAATGACTCCGTAAACTCTTGAACCTAACTTGAGAACGACCGTTGAATGGTCGAAACCTTATTTTTAGCGTGTATTTGTATCAAATATCTTCTTGAGTAGAGTGTAACTGACAATTAAAAGTCTTTCCCCTGTTTGGGTGCGCTTAAATTCTATTGAACATGGATTTAAAAGAATGCAAACTCCTCAAGTGCCATGAACCGCGAAAAAACAAAGATGTTAACGATCCCAGATGCAGACCAAACGTTTTGATCTTCTGGTTGGCATTACAAGATCGTAACTCTTAGCGCTTCCAAACACAGAAAATTGCTATTTTTTTCTTGACATTACTGACCTAGCTGAGTCCGGCTCGTTTAAAGAGAGAAAATGTCTTTCGTATGACTTAGAATTATAATTAAACTTATTTAGTAGAACTTGCATGGTTAATGCAAATTTGGGTAGAAAAACGATGATACGTTTTTGTTGCCATACTATTTTGGAGGAAACTAAGAAGTATAAAGAACTTGGAATTTTGCTGTTCTAGTCGTCAGTTAGAGAACCTGCACAATTATAACGCAAAAAAAAAAGACATTGAAAATTGCACAAAACTTCTTCAAGGAGACATCACCTTCATCAAAATTCTACGTGAGATGACTTCTAGGTAGAGGATTGCTCCCTTCCGTGTAAGTAGTGACTGGCTGCTCACGAACAATTTAAGTTAAAAATGTAAATGATGCAATAAAAGTTTAAACGAACTGTTATGCAGTCCCATCGGCAACCAGATGTGGGAAAAAGTCATTGAATATTCACAGTCACTGGTTTTACAGGATTGTCTTTTGTTTTCACGGTTACTGCTCCCATTGAGGAACTGCGAACATGTCGCCTCTGTGGAACTTATTCGCAACTAATTTGAATAATTGCTACGCTCTTTTCAAATAACTTGAAACTAAGTGGTATTTAAAATACTGAGTTAGTTTTTCACCTTGATGACCTTATTTAACCATTTTCCCGGTCCATTAAATGAATGCTTCAATCAGTTGTTGTCCAGTTGTCGCATGATCAGTCTGCGTGGGTTCACAGAAGTGTGGCAACTTCTATCAAATAGTTTTGAAATAATCATTCGTGTAGGATTTCTATAATTAGTTCTCGTGCTTTGATTCCCACGAAGAACAATCAGATATCACATGCAGCAGGCGAGGACTCGAACACAGTAAACGTTAAGAAGCCCCAGATAAAGTAACTATCAATTGAAGGCAAGATCCCGGTGGAAGGGGAGACGCTCATATATGCGGTACTTTATAGGGTATTGTGTGAGGGAAGAATTTGCCGATATTCATAACCATGAAAAAGCCAACACTTAACAGTCAAGTGAAAGTCCAATAACCATGTTAACCACCTGTCTATCTGTATCATCGTGTAACACTTTGTAGTGAGAACTACCTGAAGTTATAAGTAGTTAATATTTACGAGCAGAATAACTGACTGCCTATGATGGGATAGCCTAGAACAACAATGAGCTCATTGGCAGCCAATAGGAGTTTAGGTTAACTAAACGAAATATTAGATCACTTGTTTAGAGTCTAGCATAAATGCAGGTGTTTTGTAAATTGTTCTTCGGTTATGCCCCTGGTGGTGGGACGCCGGATACCACTATCCCGTATTGATTATGTTTTACGTTCTGAGTACGTTACTGGATTAAACTCTACTGTTGGACCTAAGTAACTGTGTATTCTCTGTCTTCCCGTTGGTTTGCTTTGCTATAACAGATCCCGAAACCTATAGAAGTCTGACAAACTCCGTCGCTGCAAGCGTGTTAGGCTCGATTTCAACCGCTTTCTCGAGTCCGGTCTACGTCCCTCCCCCGAGAGGGGGAGGAGCGCGGGCTTCTTTCCCGAACAGCGGCTGGTAATCGAGCCTACAAGCGTGTTTCCCACTGGATTGTTGTAAGAAGGATAACAACTTTTAAGTTGTTATCCTTAAAAGCGGCCCAAAAACCTGTTATCACAATTGAGCCACAAAAAAATATGACAGGAGGATTTTTTTGACAAAGTAGAAGGTATTCGAAGCAATCGTGTTTAACGTTATTAAAAATTATGAAAGTGTCAGTTAATGTGTTGCTATTGAATTGGTGTCTCTTAAGGGTGAAAAACATTTGAAGCCACGCCCACAAAACAGGATCTTGTTATCTCTTAGGGGTTCTTTTCAAAATTTCCGCCGAGCAACCCCCTCCTTTTTATATGGGAGTGCCCTCTCTCCCCAGGGACAAGATTGCAAGTCCGCAGGATTTCGAGTTATCTGTCGCGGCAAGGTTGTATATCTTTTGTGTGAGAACAAAAGGAAACTGTTAAGGTCCTGGTTACCTGGTTATACTATGATATTCATGTAATTATTCTCTAAGCTATACATTGTTATATGAATGTTATTAACCTAGCACGAGGTCTGTACTGGAAAAATATATAAACGACCGAACAAACCAGTTCAATTAAGTATTTATTATAATGGCTCTTTTCAATAAAACTCTGCTGATCAATTTTTGCATCAATTGTCGGTAAGCGCTTTCAATGTGAAGCATATACTCTTTTCTTTACAAGAATAGTGTTTTTCCGGGCGAGGCTTAGCCTGTGTCACAGCCGCCTCCCCCCCGGAAAAAACAAAACTCGGCTGTGACACAGGCTAGTCGAGCCTGAATATTCTTATTTTTCTGCCGATTTTAGGCTGAAGATATGACGCTCATGACTTCTTGCAGAAATGTTATTTGCATTATTTATTTTAGTTTCACCTTCTTTATGGATTATCACATGAATTTGAGAATGTTATAGTTTTATTCCAAACTATTCTACATCATTTTGATTTTCAAATTGCAATTACATGTACAAACTTAATATTCCACTTGTCATTCTTTAACTATTCATCAGTCTTCTTTCCTATAACACAAAGGAGAGGATAAAAAGTAAGAAAGCCGATACCCAAGATAAACCTTGTTGTTTCCAAGGTATTCCCTCTTAAATTGTTAGATATGAGAGAAAAATAAGGCAAGAGCAAAAAATCACTGCTCTTGCCTCACATATGTATTTGTCTTGCAGTCAGCTCTTTGGTCATTAGCTTGTGTACATTTGCCCCATCCCTGAGTTTTTTGAGGGGAGGGTATGCATGTACCCAGACAGCCTATTTGGTCATATGAGAAGGCTTCCTAAGAAGGTTAAGTGTCACGTAAAATGCTCCCATTAAATTGTAAATATAGAAAGAAATGTAAATATTCATAAAGTGAACTTAAATTGGGGGAGCAGGAATGACCCAGTGGTGAGAGAGCTCAAAGAGGGTTTGAATCTCAGACCTGGTGTCATAAGTGGTTTGAGTTTGCTGTTGGTTCTCTCCTTGCTCTGAGGGTTTTTCTCTGGGTTCTCCAGTTTTCCTCCCTCTGCAAAGATCAAAACTTCAAGATTCCAATTTGATCTGGAAACAGTGGACGAAGAGCCTCTCTGTGGGATTCCTATTAATTTCAATATTTTATTTGAACTTGACCTTATGCATTTGTCTAAATTGCTGCTGGTTTACAATATGGTAATTACCTTGATTCTGTTTCTTCCCGCATCCTTCGAACCTGTTTCATGCCCACACGTTTGGCAAACCTGAACACAGACGTCAATGTACAAAATAAAACCTTGCTAACAGTATTTGGTGACTGGGAGTAGGACTGGTGACTAGGAGTAGGGCTAGTGTCCAGGCATAGGACTAGAGACTAGGAGTAGGACTAGAGACTAGGAGTAGGACTGGTGACTAGGAGTAGGACTGGTGACTAGGAGTAGGGCTAGTGACTAGGAGTAGGACTGGTGACTAGGAGTAGGACTAGAGACTAGGAGTAGGATTGGTGACCAGGAGTATTTCTATTTTAACAGCTCCCTGCTGATATGCAAGTCAATTGCAGGTTACAAAACCCCCACCCCTACCCCCACACCCCCTATCAGTAGAACTTTGTCTGTTTCATTCCCCGGAAGCATAGAATCTGACATAAATAGAAGCATTGGTACTAATGCAAGCAGAGGGTTTAGAGCATCATACTTTACAAATTTGCATGCATTTCATGTTTCTCCTGGGTGGAGAATGGTAGTGGAAGTGTTACATGTCCTGTCCAAGAACGCAACATGACTAGAAAGTACTCAAACTTAGACTGAATCTCCACTCCAACCTCCTAACCATAATGCCTCACTTCAATTGTTTGTGTTAAGAGATCAGAACACCCAGCACTGAATAAAGTAGCAGCCATATCGACTTACCAGTCATACAAAACAGGGCAGTATTGACTGATGTATACAAATAGCAGGACAGGCCTGAGAGAAATCCATACTTCATCAAGCTGATTTGCCATTGCTATAGCCATGAGCTGTGCACACCTTGCGGGTGGCATTCTGTTGCTGTCTCGTTGAACTGCGGCCTTCTCCTTGAATTGCTAAAAAGACAAATTTAACAAATATCAACTATCTCAATATGAATATGTTAGGGTTTAATTCAAGCATTTATTAGTAAACACTATTAATTCTTTTTAAACCATTTTTTGACAATTTGGTGAAAAAGTTTCCAAGTTTCTTTATTTGCTCATTGAAACAAAACAGAACAACTTCATAGACAAAGCAGTTAAAGCTTTCCTAACCAGCTTCTTTGGAACACTATCTATAAAGTTCTTTATGATAGCTGCTTTTTCAACTGTATGTAACCATGTCTTTTTAAAATTAATTAAAAATGCTTTGATTTTTTATTATATTTGTTCTTTTATGACTAACTCAACTCTGTCAATGACATCATCATGAGGAGAAAACACCTCATTCTAGATCCTTGAAAGACTATGGTGTGGTTTGACCAGTTCAAAAAATATGAGCTTATCCATGGTCTATTACCTTGTTGATATCTTCTGTGAAGGCATTTGCCACAACATCTGTTTGGACAGGCCCAGGGCAGACTAGGGTCACTCCAATGTTATGTTCATTAACCTCCATCCTCAGGGTGTTGAAATAACCCTAGAAACCGCAACAAGATGTGTCAATCTAGTAAATGAAGACATTGTATTGGGATGGGTTCTTAACTAATCCATGCAATTAGCAATGTTATAGTCCTACATAACATATTTATTTAATCCAAAAAAACACAGCTTACAAACCTGAATAGCAAATTTAGTTGCACTGTATGTGGCCTGACCAGGAGAACCTAACGAAAAAGAATTGTATTTCCCTCGCAGTTTAATACACCTATGTCAAGAACATTAGTCCTGCAGCAGCGTGAAAGCACATGTGACAACGTCAAAAGGTATTTTGGGCAGTGTTAGTTTTTTGCCGTGTTTCAGCATGACATAAAAGAAGAAAACAAATGATCATGCATACAGTCAACATTTCATTTTCCCTTAGTCCGACACATCATGAATTTTGATTATAACCTGTGATCAGGCAATCTTTTTCACAGCAGGGGAAAGGAGAAAAGAATAAGCACCAGTGAGCTACCGCTACCAAAAATACCTTTTATCTTTGTCGCATCTTATTAGTGCTTTAAATTTGTAGTCAACAGCTCTATATAAACTTAAGTGTAATAATCGTAATTAGTACTCACAAAGCAATGGAGACACTGAGAAAGTAATCCATTTCCTATATGAACAGTCGACCATGCTTTGTTAGTAATTCAACTCACCAATTTTGCCAGCCACACTGCTTGTGACAATAATTTGTCCCGCTTTTTGTTTGATCATGTGCGGCAAAACTGCCTTGGTCAGTGAAATTGGTCCAAAGATGTTGATATTCACCATGGCTTGGTCAACCTCCATTCCAGGGGTATCAAGCACTAGGCCACGCTGAGATCGACCACTGTTGTTCACCAAGATGTCAATCTATGAGTTCAATGAAAATAAAAACAGGAAGAACTAACTATGGTCAGTCACTCTAAGAGATGTCAACCTAAAAAATATTGATCAACATCATCCAATGATTTACATTGTTGACTGCCATGCCACCCCTCCCCCCCCCCTCCCAAAAAAAGTTGTTATTTAAATGAAGATCTAGAACTTTGCTGATCCAGCCACTGACAATAAATGTGTAAAATATCCAAAAAATCCCCCCTCCTTGAAAATGTCACAAATTGGCCTGAATAATGTTCTAACAGCAATCACCTTGAGTTCATATCTGGGAGAATTGGTTACTTCATGTACAAGAGACGGGAAGATTTCAGTCTGTGTAGGTCTGCAAGACCCGCAGATAACTCGGAGGAGGTGGCATGAATGCACTTCAAATTTCAAGTCAATGGGATTCTCTTTAATTGAAACCTTGTAAGGCCCAGGTTGAGGGCAGGTTGATTGATACGATTGATATGGGATAATTAAGTACACAAGTCACGTAAATTAAGTAATTTAGTAAGCATAATTATGATGAATGTAGAACTACTGCGAAGAAAAGTCATCATTAAACCATTATTATGATGATGATGATGTAAAAACTACTAAAACATAACTTTGAGATACAAACACACACTAAAACATAATTATTAAGTTTATTAGCTTGACTAGGAGTTTTCAATTGAATGTCTTCATCAAGTGTTAAAATTGGTAGAAATAAAGAAAAAAAAGCTTGCATCATCTACTCATTGTTAATGAAACATAATATTATTATTATTATAATTGCACCATATAAAATGATCACCATTTTGTGTCTTTGCTGTGAGTCCTCAATGGTCTGGAATTGAGCTGTCCTCATATGTGTGGGATTGACAATATTATTATTACTTTTATTAGTGTTATGAAACTCAATTAAAAGCTGCTTTATTTGATAATTATTTATTAAATAATAATTATTACCCTCTGAAAATAATTCATAACAGCCTGGGCAAGATCCTTGTGCAGTTTATATTCAGTAACATCCAGTGGAAGAACCAGGACATCAATAGTAAGTGATCTCTCTCTTGCAAGGGCTGGTAAAAATAAAACAGAAAATGCAAATGACACATTTATCTAGTGGCAGAGTTATAAACTCCTTTGAGCAAGCCTGCTGAAAGAACAAATGTCCCATAAGGAGATATCCCCTTCTCATCCCCTCCCTTAACCTCCCCCTCTGTAAGGCTCATAAATATGTGTATCCCATAGCAAACATGACACCACCTTCCCCTGGGATGACAGAGCCTACACTCTAAATTTTCAGCCATTTTTTCCTTTTTTCACACCTTTCCTCTTTACCTGGTTATAACTTTCTGTTTGGTATGAAAAATCATATTTTCTGAGGGGGTTGCACTGTCAGCATCATATTTTGATCTTTGAACACTTATGAGGGGACTGGGAAGAAAAATGGCTTTTTCAATCTGAGTGGGGTAAAGAGCAATCAGATTATTTCTGAGGGGGACATTATGTCTGCTCAGCACTTTGGTCCTCTTTTATTTGTCACCTGGGGTATTCCCTTATGTGGGCTGTATAGGTATGTGCAGCCGCAAAGGGTGTGGTTTTGGAGCTGTTTTGGTTTGAAAAAGGTTATAGATTTTAACAGAGGAAATATAGCCCTGAAAGGCTATATGCTTCTGATTTTGACCATTTGGTCTGATATTTTTCACTCTGACTTAATTTACGGCAAATTTATAACCCTTCTTAAATGTTTATGCGAATGGAAGGTTACCTGCGGTCATTAATATTAGGGCCCTGTTGTAATTTTAGAGGTCTGAGATGGGGGTACGGGTTTCAAGTTTTAGGCCGCACACCCGTACCCCACCAAATCCTGGGGAGTACATCCCCCACCCCTCCCCCCGGCGCGCCGGCCTCGTCAACGGCTCCGGGTGGGGTATAAAGTGGTGTATGTATGTGGGAGACCAAGCCTTATAAGAAGTCAGACCCTTTCTTAGTTACACATACGAGCAGGAAGATATTTCGAATTCATGAAGATCATAATGAAGCTTACCAATACAACTTTCTTTCACTCTCTCCAATTCTTCTTTCCTTCTTGCAGATAGCACCAATTTACAGCCACATTTTGCCAGTTCGTAAGCTAAATGCTCGCCAATACCGCTAGAAGCACCCGTGATCCACACCACTTTACCACGAAGTTTTTCCGCTGGTTTGGCACCGAACCTCTCTTTGAACTTGAGAATAATATCGCAGTCGAGGACAAAGTTAATGATCAGAATTATGACGATGATAACAACGAGAAGAAACATGACTGCGTTGTTGGAAGGGGATGATTGACTACTTTTTGTAAGTGGTCATGAAAAATCGTACTCAATGAATGAGTTGCCAGTAATCGGATACCCGTGTTTGCGAAAAGAACTCTGGGATCGTCAGGGGGCAAACATTGCAAGTCGGCACAGGGTAGGGTAACTGGAGGGTAGGGTGAGGGTAGTTTTTGAATCAATTTACATCTCCATAACCAAAGTAAAAGTTACCTCATAAATAGAATACGTTATCCTAGGTTTTAATATCATCTATCCAAATCTTCTCATAAAATAAAGTGGAAAGAAACCCATACGTTTGTACCGTCCACCACGGAGAAAAAAATTCAACTTGGTACATGACATAACGTTTGTTCCACTTTACATGACGTACTTCACTACACTGTCGGAGTTAAATATGGCGTCCGAGAGCATGGCTGATTTTGCGTGGAAACGTTTTTGAGATTTTCGTCAAGTACACCAGATAGATAGCTGATATAAAACGTTGGAAATCATGAGGACGCTTTTAAGTGCTAGATTTACTTCACAAAGCCGTCATTTAGCCTTACAATGGAGAAGAAATATCCCAATTCCAGGAAGACAGGCAAAGTTCACCGTAACCACGTGGACTCCTTTAGCTACAGCGTTTAATTCCCCACATCCGAAACAGGATCGTTATTTAGAGCCTACTGGTCTCTTTGGCGTAGAGGAACTAACTAGCACTTCTGGATTTTCAGTACTCAAAAATCGAACCTTATCTGAAGGTGTTACAATTGTGGATGAAATTCTACAATCTTCCCCAACCCCACGTCTTGTGGCGCTGTTTGACAAGTTGTCCAACACCTTATGTGTTGCAGCTGATCTGGCAGAGTTTGTTAGGTTGACACATCCCGATCATCAAGTGCGAGGTGCTGCAGAAGATACCTCGAGGGCAATAAGTGGCTATGTTGAAGAACTCAATACAACTCCAGGCTTGTACAATGTACTAGGAAAGCTTTTATCAAGCGACAAACATCAGATGAATGAAGAAACTAGAAGAGTAGCAGAGCTGTTCTTATTTGACTTTGAAAAGAGTGGAATTCATTTGGATGCGGAAAAACGGAGACATTTTGTGGAGCTTCAAGAAGCTCTATTAGTAATTGGCACCCAGTTCTCTCAAATGACGTCATCACCTGTCTGTGTTCCGCTGTCTCATTTTCCAATGGCTGATGAAGTTGCCCACTTTTATCCAGTAAGCGGTGATCATGTAATCATAGACTCTGCATTCCTTGATTCAAACAATGAGGAGCTGCGTAAACTGATTTACATGGCTTGTTTAAAACCAGAAAAGTCACAACTGCAGATTCTAGATCTTCTTCTCACGGCTCGACATCAAGTTGCTCAGGTGGTCAACTTTCCCAGCTATTCACATCATGCATTAATGGGAACAATGGCAAAAACTCCAGAAAATGTCATGGACTTTCTAACACAAGCAGCAAATATGCTTCGTGGTCCAGCAGAAAGAGAAATGCAAATATTAACTAGCTTGAAGAAAGACACAACACAAAATCCAACCGTGAAGTACATTGAGCCATGGGATCTGCATTACTACTCTGGATTGGCAAGGTATCAGTCTGTTAAGATGAACCGTTCAACCACATCAGCATATTTTCCACTTGGTGCCTGTATGGATGGGTTAGATATGTTGTTTAAGGACCTGTTTGGGATATCACTACAAGCCCAGGAACCAGCTGAAGGAGAGCTGTGGTCTTCTGATGTGCAAAAACTGCGTGTGGTACATGAAACAGAGGGGTTGCTAGGATACATCTACTGTGACTTCTTTAGCAGAGAAGAGAAGCTACCACAGGATTCACATTTTACCATCAGAGGTATGTGTGTAGTGTGCGCCTTTTAACTTCAAGAAATATAATATTATTTCTACAGACATTTTGTCAATAATTATAGGGCCCGATGGGTTGACATGTACATGTACTGGTCAGTAGAAGGCTGTGCGGCCCCACAATGTCACTTCTTTAATAGTTATACACAATTCAGTGCATTCACACGCTGAGACATTGACACTTACATGTACATATATTGAATGAATGAGAAGGCCAGATGGAAAATTATTTGGCACAGGGTTATGGCATACATAGTATAGGTGTTACAAATATTTGTTGTAGCCATTCCAATATTAAATACTGATATGTCTTATTGGCTGATCAGCGTTGTTACTTTCATGTTAGGTGGTCGTGTGCTTGATGATGGCTCGTATCAACTTCCAGTTGCTGCAATTGTTTGCAACTTTCCTTCACCTGGAGTGTCATCCCCTCCACTCCTTACACACAACATGGTTGAAAACTTGTTTCACGAGATGGGTCATGCAATGCATTCTATGCTGGCTCGCACTCAGTATCAGCATGTTACAGGTACAAGATGTGTCACAGACTTTGCGGAGGTTCCTTCTGTGCTTATGGAGTACTTTGCATGGGATCCAAGAGTGCTGCTAAGGTTTGCACGCCACTACAAAACTGGCCAAAGCCTGCCAGAGGAATTTGCACAGCGCCTTTGTCAGGGGAGAACTATGTTTGGTGCCTTGGAGATGCAGCGACAGGTGCTGTATGCAATGATTGATCAGATTTACCACGGTAGACACCCGCTTGATGGCTCAACTACAGATATCCTAGCTTATGTTCAGAGTCAGCACACAGTGATTCCACATGCACCAGGTATGCTACAGACTCTTGACACATTCGTGGTCATGATCAATGATTGAAAATTACTTCTGTCTACCTTTTCGTAACAATTTTAAGTAATTGTGGTTGTAAGAATCAAGGACTTGATCCTCTCATTAAAGGCATCTTAACTTTTGTCACAAGTTACAACTGTAACTGACTCTGCACACCCTTGAGGTATTAATAATTAAGCTTGACAAGCCAAAAAAGAGAGGTTTTAGGGTATTTTTACAAAAGAAAAATTGGCAGTTAGTCAGGAAAACAGTATCAATATTAATGACAGCAAGAAGGTTTTTAATGGGACTGAAAGTATTAAAATTGAGTTATGGGAGATCATGAAGCGTACTCAAAATAAAGTTTTTCAGCATTACATTTGGCTGTTTCTGCATGTTTGGATTATTTATTGAAGTCTCAAGAAAAGTTCAAGCAGTTGTACTCATAGAACTTTTTAAAGCTTCTTGCTTGTCTCTCTATAGAAGAGTGCCATCTCTCAAGACTCTCATCTCATGGGAGAGTGGAAACTTACTGTTCAGAGCCTACTGTAACTTGTTTAAGACAGTACATGGATACAGGTCATATTTTATGTTTCTTTGATTTGCAGGCACAGCCTGGCAACAACGCTTTAGCCATCTCAATGGTTATGGCGCAAAGTACTATTCATATTTGTGGTCCAGAGCTGTAGCATCTCGTGTTTGGCACCAGTGCTTTGCCAAGGATCCTTTCTCCCGAGAAATAGGTGAGAGGTATCGTCACACCATGCTGGCCTATGGAGGAGGAAGAGAACCCAACCGCCTTGTTGAGGACATGTTAGAGAAGAAACTGACAACCAGCGATTTAGTACAGTCTTTGTTGGATGATCTCAAAGCTTCAAATCCCTTTTATTAGTAGATTTAATTGCCAAGTGAACAATTCAAGTTTCAACGTTTTTACTTTAATTCTTCAGCACAAACTTGGCCAAGCCCTTTTTTTCCAACCAAATTCCCAAGGGCTAAACCAAAGTAAACTAAGGTAGTAAATAATGTTGATGAAAAATACATGTATTTACCATATTTCAGGGGAAAAAATCATGTACATTGTAAGGCCTGCCAATTTTGTCTGCTTTTACTTAGAAATAAAAGTACAAGGTTGGATCAATATGAACCAGTGTTCACTCAGGGCTTGAGATTGGTGCTGTCCGGTCATCCATGACAAGTAGATTCTCCTTTTGGGCAAGTACCTTTTCATTCTCACTTGACCTACATGAAAGGATCATTAATCATTAAGGTGATTCCTTAGTATCGCATTGCGCATCCCTACTGTGTACAATTTTCGCGTCATTAGCGCATGCACATGAGGGCATGAACATACAAAACGTAAGAGATTTCCCTCAAACTAAGCTTGATAGTGAAATAAATGCTCCTTTTCTCTTATATGAGCACGGTGACCCCCACTTTTTGTTTCATAATTTCACTGAGAACGACATCCTCAATAACTGAGAAAAATATTAGCAGAAATCTATGCCCGCTACTTTTTTGGCATATGAAACACATACTACAGAGGGAGACATAACGGGCCCAACAGCGCATGTCCAAATTTTAAAGGATAAAAAAATGCAGGGTATTTGAAGACATTTTTTCTGAGACGTAGATGAATAAACAATCAAAGAAAGTCAAACTCTGTGTGATATAACATGCTGCATTGAAAACTAATCAAACTGATTTGTTGTGCACGGAGATTACCAAAAGTCACCTAAATAACCGAATTTGTCAGCATTGAGGCGTGAAAACAAGCACGCCGGGTGACCCCCTCCTTTTACTGCGTTTCTAATATCTCCTTGTCCTGTAACAACAGCATACCAAGTTTCATCGCAAATCTATGGCGGGTTCTTTTACTAGGAAATCACCTTAAAAGAACAAACTAAGACTTAACGAGAGCAAGCAATATTTGAGAGATACTTGAATGTCCTAAGGGAAACCTGGAATTCAAGTTTTTTTCAAGCCCTGTCTCTGTTTCCTAGTTGAAATACTTCTAGACAATTCAAGAAAAAATATTGGTATCTTTATTCAAAACTTAAGGAAACTCATCAGTCATCAAGTAAATTATTTTATACTTAGATTTGCACTAGTTTGATACTAAGATTGACTCCAATGGCATTTCCTACGGTTATTAAGCAGTTTTAAAAGCCTCTGATTATTGGTAGTCTTTAATGCAAAGATTTCAATAGATGACCAACTCACTAGATGAGACACATGGAGTTATGCACAATATTTGAAGACTACAACCAGTCCCTTGACTTTCACTCATCTTCCTGGTGTTCGTATATTGATAGGGCAAAAGGCAAATTTTGCATGCCCATTGTCTCTTGTGTTCTCCATTTGAACACTACCAAGTCTGACTGAATGCAACCTACATAACGCAGAACATGCTCCAACGCATACCCCATGCAATGAAAACATACTTCAAGTAGTTGTGGACAAGTCTGAAATAATGATCAAGGCTGAGATGAGAGTATGTCAGTGTAGTTTTGGCTGACTGTGAAAAAGCAAAAGATTGCACAATGATTGCACAGTGATCCAAATCAGCATCTGCATTGAACACTGGTCCTTCACTGAGCCTAAGCATGGGAGCTACATAATTTTTATTCAAATATTGTTCTTCAAGAAAGCACTTTCAAGACATGGCTTTAAAAGCTGGAAGAACGCCACCAATGTGGAGCAAGATAGCCATCAGGCACAGGAATCTTCTGATCTTTGATACATGCTTCTAAAAACACCTTCAATCTCACAACAGGTCCACTCTGTGCCTTGTCTGTCACTTTCTCTATCTTGGGTACATAGTCTAACACTAGCGTGTTGAGCAACTTTCCAAATTGTTTTTTATACTTCCTCATCAGTGCATGTCCCGCAACAGCTAGGAATTCATAAAGAGCTGTAGCAGTGTAATCAGGTCTTGGCTCTAAGTTCAACATTCTCGACAGCCATGTCCACCCATTACTAAGTCCATAAGGGTGTTGGTTTGATTGTCCACTTGGTGGTATGGAAGAGATAACAGCTGCATACAGTCGCACAAGTCCAGTCATGCGCTTAAGGAACTTATCCTGCTCTTCAATCTCTCCCTCTGAACACTGATAACCAAGTGATGCAAAGTACTCTGCATCTGTCAGTTCAGCCGCTCTTGGGATGTAAAATGGCACTAGGAATGGGCACTGGTCATAGAATTGTGCCAGAATGAGATCGCCAACATCAGGAAAACTTGACCACATGCCTGTGATAACTGCAGCAATGGGAAAAGCTGAACTTTGACTGGACGAAACTTGTTGTGAACCCTGCTGCACCAGTTTCCTTGCAAGAAGCTCTTTACAGAAAGGCTGGAAATAAAGTTACATTGTAAATAATATTATTGTGGTCTTATGCGGCTCATATTTAGCAACTTACAAGTGGTATACTGGAATACAAAGGGAGCTGCCTGAGTAGGTGCAAGTTGTAACAAGGATCACTGTAATGTGCAGTTCCAGGAAATATACATACCCACCCCAGGGAAAGTCACTGAAAAATGCAAGAGGGTAGGGTATTCAAAAGTCAAAGTTTTCGAAGAAAAGTATGACATCCAGAGGGATGGGAGATGCATGCCAAAAACCTTCAGTGGGAGGATTTTTTTCTGGCTCAACAAATTAATTTACTATCAATAACAGTTCTTAACCAACCTCTCTTGCAAAGCGTAATCAAACTGTATAAAACCTTTTGTCACTGATTAGGACTTCAAGGCACTTACATGTACATGTACTGTAGTGAACTGGGCTTATACTTAAATTAAAGGTAACCTACCTTAGCTGCTGAATGCTTGGAAATTGAGATCTGTTTTCCTCCAACTTGTACAGATTGCCCAGACAGTAGTTTGGTCAAGCGCTGAATCTTGTCCAGCAGATGACTAGGTGACTGGTCAGAAATGGCATTGATGGGTGTAGTAACAGCCTTGTGAAGGTCAAATTTATACTGCTTCAATGATTTGTCTGTGTTCAGCTGCTCAGCAGACTCAACAATCTGAGTTTTGTAAGATGCTAACCTTGAATACTCCTTCCATGCTACAGCTGAGATACAAGAAGAAAGCTCTTTTGAGATTCCTGGCTTTGATTGTCCCTTGGAATCTGAAGTTTGACTTGTTACTGTTGATGGCTGGTTGCTTTGTTTCTCTTTGGAAGCTTTCAAGGCTTGCTGTCTCTTTTCTTCTTCTTCTTTAGCTTTTGCTTCTTCTTTAGCCTGGCGTTCAGCTTCTTCCTTAGCAGCCTTGCTATTGGCCTCATGAACAAGGGTTTTTGCTTTTTGCAATAAGCTTTGAATCAGGACAGTACAGTCCTGAATTATTTTCACATTCATCTCAGTTGCTTGACCGTTTTCATGAGCACTATCAAGACTGTTTTGAGTAACTTCTAATACTTCGTTCACTTCTCTCTGTATTTCTGACACGGATGGTGGTAACAATGACTGAAATTCACAACCTTGGAATGTTTGTTGAATTTTGACAGCGGTTTCTTTAACGCTGTTCCAAGAAACTTCAAGGTTCTTTAATTCTTTCTTTATCTGCTGTTCTTGCCTAAGCACTCTTAACCGTAATTCCTCTACTTCTTTGACTTTCCTAGCTGCTCTTTCTTTAAACTCTCTGTGAGATTGCTCAAGTTTCTGTTGACGCAGTCTGGCCTCTTCACTTTTCCTTTGTTCATCTTCCTGTAATGCCTGCACTGATTTGATAACCTCATCCACCCTCTCATTTTCCTTCTGTCTCAAATACTGATTTTTCGCATCGAGAAGTTTTTTTGAATTCTCCGAAAATTTCTCTTTTCTAGAATTCAGCCTTTCTCCTGCTTGATGCTTCTTTTCTATTTCGTACTGATGAATAGCGACATGTGTACTGTCGAAGTTTGCTTGAAGTTCTTTTTCAAGTACATGTAACTCATCATTTTTTAAACGTTCACTTCTCTCGCATTCTAAGTCACTTTCCACGCTTGAAGCGAAACTGCTGATAGAAAAATCATCACTGTGCCTTGTTTTATCTCTTGATTTCTCTTCTGCGGCATTTGGCGATAAAATATAACTGGTTTTTGCTCCAACAGAAATGGAAGACGGTGAAACAGTCGACAAATTTGAGGGCAACAAAGGTGGTTTTGAACATTCGTCCAAATTTTGTTTAGTCGGCTTCCAATCAGAGTCATAAGTTAAGCAACCCTTAGAGCAGGATGCTAACCCTCTCAGCACATTTAAAAGTTCCATAGATGAACTATTTGGCGATGCAGAAGGTGGCCTTCCACTGACTTGCGCTGAAGCCGCCATTTCGACGCTCGTTAACGCGTTGGACCTGGAATCGAATTAGCATTTCCAAATATGGATGAATAAATTCCCAACGTTCCTCAGTAGTTGTGAAAACTTCTCAAATTTTTGAACAAGGAAGGATTCTTTGATTTCGTTGCCGTTTGTATAGCTTACTTGACAACAATGACTCTGTTGGAATAATAACCCTCTTGGTCTGTATTTTTGCATTCTTATTCTCTTCTGAAACTTTGAATACACTGAATAAAACTCACGTGTAAAAAAGTTTGTTCATATTCACTTGGTTTACCCCCGGTTTACCCATGGCGACGTGGTTGCCAAGCGTTCTTAACCAATCAACAACAAGCCATAAGCGCCATCAGGAAATTAATGTACAGTTACATACCAAAACTTGATTCGATCGTTGCAGTGATTATACAACTTTAAGTATTGTTAGGTAGTTATTTCCCAAATGGAAGACTTGGTCGTTTGTACGTGCGTGACTTCGAGATGATACGCTATCGCCATTCGAAAGATTTCGCCTTCTAATATTCGTTGTTTGTATTTTGTGTTCGACACTACTTGATGTCAAGTACCAGCTGAATTCGACCGCATCGACAATGTTCTTGCCCACGATGGTTTTGAACGTTCGCTGGAGATTCCAAAAGAAACTAAACTTCGTCTTTCTGCTCTTCATTTGGCATATTTCATCGACGTATGGTCAAGGTTATTTTCCGAAATTAGCAGACCTTGCAGAACTTAAACCCATAACTTCAACGTCGACGTGCGGTTCGACAACTAGTAAATATTGCGAGTCTTCCATTAGACAGACTTCTTTGCAAACTTGCGTTGAGCAAACGTGCAAATTTGATTGTTGTGCAAACTGTGGTTCAAGTAAACCCGTGCCTTCAGATTTGGCGGAATTTTCGGATAAATTTGGTGTCACACAAGACGGTGATCCGAGAAATGGGACCATTGTCAGATCGTTTAGATTTCAAGGTGATTCCCATATACGGCCTCTTAGGGTTCCTGCAATAAACTACGTGAACCCCGGATTCACTATAAGCGTGTGGATTAAACAGAAGAAAGGAAATAAGGGGTAAGTTAAATAGAGCGACATGTAGGTTCTAGTTGTGAAAGGAGGAGTAGACCCAAGGCTTGCAGCTGTTTTCCCGGCCCGGTGTAATGTCGCATTGAGCTGTTATTTGATCGAACCCAATCAAACTCACTCCGATTGAGGTATCGAACGTAGCGGTACAACAGTTTGTTGTTTCATTAGAGGTTTAGTAACAAGCTGAATCAAAATTAACAACATAAACCTGTGTATAGATCAGGCTGTGGTTAGAAATCGAAGATTCAAACAATCGGTGCGGCGTTCGATTACCCATTTCTCATATGAGTCTCCAGTAAGTCTTATGTTCAGTTACCAAATTTAATTCACGGATTAGCATTGACGGCAGACAGTTTCCTGCATGAACATCGTAACCCACTCCCCTAGCCCTGTTGATATCATAATGTTTTTCTATTATGAGGCATCTTAGGAGTACGTGCCTTTGAGGACATAATCCCGCGGGTTTAATTACTATAAGGTGACCTGTCGTTTAGTCCTGATGTTTATATTCAAGACTTTATACATATTTATTGAACACATTTCAATCAAACTCGATCAAAGTCAGAATCCAGGGTATGCTGTAATGACTTTAAAGGAGCTACATCACAATTTACGGATCTTGAAGTTCGGCATTTGTAATCCGTGATAATCTTCTACATCCTTAACTATCCTTGTTTCCTTATGGCTTATTATTATCTCTTTGCTGTTTTTCTATCTTAAGTTAGTAATTACAACCATTTTACAGGTTTCCTTCAATTTTGAGGTATCTTAATTTGCACATGGCAAAAACGACTCAAAATGCCATGACTGAGCTCCTTTAAATTAGGTAAACAATAGACTGTTCACAGCCTCTCTATTTAGGCACGCAAAAGAAAAAGCAAGCAAAGCTAGCACAAAGCATTCAGGGGTAAGGGAGAGGGGTGGGGTGGGGTCTGTGAGTTAAGCTAGTAAGAAGAATAGAGAGACTAGACATCTTTGGAAAAATGTGGACTTATTAAGCTCCTCCCACTGTTATCACCTTGTTGCTAATAGTTCCACCCCTTGACCAGTTAATTAAACTGGACCAATAAAATTTGAGCGGTAAATTGCTTGTTTAATTGATTACAAGTATCAGTTTGCAAACAACAACAGGTATGTGCATTCGAGTGTTGAGAATGTTGTCCCAGACGACATCTTCAGCTCCAAAAAAAAGCTGCTTAAAGGGGGAGAAAGGCAAAATCAAGTGGCCCTCCTGATTTTCGTAGGATATGCGCTTGTTGTTATGCTACAGTATTCCCTTGAGGAATCTTGGCAAGACGTCTTACATATCTGCGGAGAATTTATTCTGAAGGTGTTACACAGTGTGGCACTCGTTTTACATCCAAAAAGGCTTCCACAGTCTTCCAAAAACAAGCTTGTATTTTGCTTCTCCAATCAGCTGAAGCACATCGTCCTTTGTTGACAAAATGATGGCAGTAGTCCTAAGCTCTTCCATCTCTTTTACATGTATTAGTTCTTTCATGATGCTTTTAAGTTGTGAACAAGGAGAACAACAACATTCGCACCAGTTGGATTTCTTTTACCATTCTATAGAGTTGATATATTAGACTTTCCTCAAAGACAGTTGGCAAAATTGCAACAACATCTTTCAACCAAAGAAGATTAATAGCAGTCTCTTTCCAGCTGCCCATCATCATCTACTTTTTTTGGCCACACAGTAAATAATTCTAAAAATAATAAATTAAAATAAGAATTGCATGAATAATGTTGAAAATTCATTAGTTACTGACATCTTTGTTTCAACTTACAGGACAATTATTTCCAAAGATGAAAACATTCCACCAGATTATGCCAATGTATTTCAACTTGTCATTCAGGATTATAACCTGATGTTTTACTATCGGCCGACTACTGGTAATGCATCTGTTGCCTCATACACCCTTCTACAAAGCCAAAGTGAAAAGCTTCAAGCAGATGAGTGGCATTTAATAACTGTGGCGGTTATTAACAAAGGACTGTCATATTACATTGATGGAGAACTCATGAATGCAAATGTTGCCACTCTGACTGGACCTATCTCTGATTCAGGAGGTGGTGTTCGAATTGGACAAAAATATGGAGGTTAGTGGTCTTGCCAAGTCTACAGTTCATGTTAAGCCATGTTAAGTGACAATAATGGTGGGAGGCACTGTGACCCAATTGTGGAGGTGGGGTGGCCTCATGGTCAGTGTGCTCATCTCCGGATCAAGCAGTCCGGTTCAAAACCTGGCCAGGAACATTGACTGTGTTGTGTTCTTGGGCAAGACACTTTGCTTTCTCAGTGTCTCTCTCCACCCAGGTGTACAAATGGGTACCCACAGATTTGATGCTAGGGGATAACCCAGTGTGATGGACTAGCATCCCATCCAGGGAGGAGTAGAAATGCTCCTAGTTGCTTCATGCTACTGAAACCAAAGTTGAGCGCTGGACTGATGGGCCACTTGGCTTGTATGCAGACTTTATCTTTTTTACTGTGGCCCAATTAATGGTTAAAACTTATTATTGCACTGCTTACTGGATCAAGTAGGAGTCCAAGTTTGAGCTCTGGCTGGGGAGCCATTCATTGCATTGTGTAGCTGGGCAGTACACTTAACTCTCACAGGATCCCATATCAACCTCCCTAACCCTAACCACCCCCAGATCATTTTTCTTTTGTACTTACCTAAATGTAAACACCTGATCTCTAACTTTGTAGTCCATCTTCATCTCCACTAGGCCACGCAAGCAATCGTTGCAAATTTGCTAAAAATTGTTGGTCTAATAATTTTATTGGTCTCCAGGCTCCACCTTCCCCTTTGACACAAATTAACCTACAGTAGGTTGAAAATGTCATTCTGACCTAAAGTCAGAACAAATTGACCTACAACAAGTATATAAAAAATTGTGATTGGGTAACTAGCAATTTGATCCTGACTGGGTTAGCTCTGTGATGTACTACATGTAGTTACATGTAGCATCCCATGCAAAAAGAAGAAGGTATTTAATACTAACTCCTTCCTTCTTACTAAAACTGGATCAAGCCAAGCCAGCAGGGTGGAATATTTTTGTTTGTTGTAGACTTAACCTTGTTTGACTTTTTTAGGTGACGCTGAGTGGCAGTATGAAGGGTTGATGCTAGACATCTTTATGTATGAGAGAGCTTTGACCAACAGGTAAACATGGAATTTAATCTTCAGTTGATAGCAACAAAAATGCAACAAATTGACATTTTTAAGAGCCTTTTCAGCCTGAGCTCATATTTAGTTAACCATCTAACTGACTGACTGACTGACTGACTGACTGACTCAGACTGACTGTCTGCTTACCTTTGAAAAATGGGTCTTTAGGTGCACAACCATTCACACAAATGAGTTTTTCTCGCACCTTCATTGTATAACAAATCATTTGAAGAACTCATTTCTATATTAAAGGTTGTGCACCAGGACTCATTTTGAAGTAATATATCAAACACAAGAGACAGTGTTTCATTGAGATATCCAACCACCGAGAAGAGAGTTGAAAATACAGTGCACAGCTGAGTATTTTTGACAAAATTCAAGGTGTTTGGATAGCCTATGAAACACTGTCTCGAGTGTTTGATTTATCTTCTCAATCGAAACAAAACCTTAGGAGTAAACGGAGAAGTAAAATTGTCAGAATCTATGCTTATTAAGACTGGGAGTCCAAACCTCCTTCACGCTGTGATTTTCTTTGTTTTAACTTGATGAATTATCAATGAGTTTGAGAAACACAGGTATTAAAATAGCAACTTGGAAATAGCTTATTGACTTTGTTGTAGGTAATGAAATTAACATATTGCAATATTTTTTCAGGGAAGCAACTGAGGCATTTACTGGTGTGCTCCCGTTTGCATATGTTGCTAGCAGTTGCCGTTGTCCACCTACTCATCCAAAAATAAATGTCGCTGAACCAGCTAAGTGTCTGAAAAACTTAGAAGGAGATCTCGATACTGTATCCCGCCTAGCAGACACAGCACACCCAATTGAGTTTGCTACTGATGGCGACACCCTAAGCTTCTGGCTGTCTGAGATCACAAATAGTGTAACCATTGACATAAATTTGTCTTATTCAGGTTTGCAGGTAATGTTCTTTTTTTTTTTTTCATTTTCAAATACTGAGGCTCCTGACTAGTGAAACATGTATGACATCACTGTGTCACCTTTAATATTAAATCATGAGGCTGTAGTTTAACTATTGTAAGCAGAGTTGTGTGGGGGTTATATTGAGACCATGCATTTCAAAGAAAATTGGTACAAAATTCACATGTAGAATTATTAATTAAATTAAATATGTCATAAAATGTTTTGTGAAGATTTTCCAAACCCCTGTACATGTGCATGCTGTTGAGAAAAAATTCCTTATGACAGTAATAGTTAGTAATGGTTAATACTAAATATTGTAAGTTATAATTTGAATTTATAATTTACTAATATAAGTAAAAAGAAACCTTCAGTGAGTGGGAAAAAAAGACCTGAGATCGGATACAGAATAACAACTTTTAGATCTCTTTCTCATCAGTATAAAATACCAAATTCTTAAATGTTAATATGTAGACAGACTACCATTTTTTACAGTCTCTGTAAATTTGATGTTTCATAATGTAACGCAGGCTATAAATAGCTTGTTAGATGACAACAGAGTTTGTTTCGTTTTCTAGGTCTTCTACATTGTTTTGACATTCTATGGACCAGTGCCAGGGGGACTGGAAATCTTACGATCAACAGACAATGGAAGAACTTTCCATCCTTGGCAGTATTTTGCTGAAGACTGTGTTTCTTCATTTAGCTTACAAAACAACGGTCCTCTTACACAACCTGACTCGGTCAATTGTGTCCAATATGTCAAGTGAGTTCTTTTATCTAAAGAGTCATTGAAAAACCTTTGTCAGTTTAACCTCTGTATGTCAACTATTGAACAATTAGACTAGGAGCCAAAGTTTTCTATGAGTGAATAGTCAATGAGGCACAGCCAAGTTGACTATCGCTCTTTAGCAATAATTTTCAGTTTAAGTGCAGAGTGCACAGGATCATAATGCCTATCAGTGAATGGAGAGCGATGAGTGTACCAATCAGATTTGCAGATTTCTAATAGAACACAGAGTGGCTACTAATTTCAGTTATTCTTGACTTAAGTAATTCTCCCTGTTCCTGAACTGTGCTTCCCATATTTTTTTCATGTTTTGTAATATCTGAACTCTTAAGTGAGTTTTGTCATATAATTGTGTCAAACCCTACTACACTGTACATTTATTTCAAGTCCATTTGTTTTCAACAATGATGTTACATTTTATATTATTACAGGCCATTGCTATCCAGCCGAGAGGTGCTTACTTTTCAGACAGAATATCCGCCACCCCAAGGTTCCAATATTCCCGTGCGGCCTTTTGGTCAAGGTTGCAGCAACCTATATTGCTCAGAAAGTCTGCTGCAGTTCTTAAAAGCCACCCATGTCAAATTTCGCTTCCACAATCACACTCTGGTACAGAATCCTCAACATAAATATTATGGCTTGGAGAGAGTTCTTGTCACTGGCAGGTTAGCACACCAACACATGTTCACTATGTTCTAAATAATGTATGTAATTAGCCTGATTATCCTGTGATTGAAAGTCAATCAATCAATCAACTCTAATTTATACACAGTAAAATTTAAAGCTGAGCAACAGCTTGTGGGACCATGTAAAACTAAAGATTTAAAAAGGTAAATAAAAGGGAAGTTTTGAAATACAAATTCCTATTAAATATTACATGTAAAAACAAAAAGTTAGCTGCCCAATAACGCTATATGGGAGGCACAGTGGCCTCATGGTTAGTGCACTCGTCTCCGGATCAAGCAATCCGGGTTGGAGCCCTGGCTGGGGACATTGTGTTGTGTACTTGGGCACGACACTTTACTCTCACAGTGCCTCTCTCCACCCAGGTGTATAAATGGGTACTGGTGAACATTATGCTGGGGGTAACCCTACCATGGACTAGCATCCCATCCAGGGGGGAGTAGAAATACTCCTAGTTGCTTCATGCTACTGAAACCGGAATAAGCTCTGGCCTGATGGGTCACTTGGCTCGTATACAGACTTAACCAGTAACGCTATAAATGAAGCATTAAAATGTGTTAAGAGCATTATTAAAGAGGACTATCCAGGACATTTTATATTTTGTTGCCTCTTTAGGTGTGAATGTTTTGGGCACGCCTCATCCATCAGTTACGTTGAAGGGAATGCTACACACCCGGGGTATTGTGTCTGTGACTGTCACTCTTCAACTAACACTGAAGGGGAAACTGTAAGTGTGTTCTGCTTGTGTTAATATGTATTTAATATTTCTTTTTATTGCCTGGTTTCAGGAAGTATCCATGTTCAGCCCAAGGAGGGTTATCAGAAATTCCAAGGGGGAGGGGGGTCTCAAAATTCAACATTGAGTTGGGAGTGGGGGGGGGGGGGGGGGGGCAGATCCAAACAAAAAAACCCCACACAGACGGAGAGACCCTTTTTCCGAAAAAACCACAAAATATTAACACCTTA
>Ga0126339_10000190_pt1 | contig 27972 bp, 19 predicted proteins | sample OrbTmetagenome_2_FD_92532 | JGI IMG/M metagenome (GOLD analysis project Ga0126339, IMG submission 92532) | Coral microbial communities from Petempiche,Puerto Morelos, Mexico - Orbicella T R C metagenome | ecosystem: Host-associated > Invertebrates > Cnidaria > Coral | place: Petempiche,Puerto...
AGTGATGCCATTGACTCTGGGGGAGAAGATGACCCAAGTGACGTCATTCTTGCATTCATCAATTCAGATGAGGAAGATGCCAATGAGAGGCCAAATGCCACACGCTCAGGGCGAGCCATAACTAGGAGATCCGAAATTGACATCTCTTTCTTTTGATATGTTTTTCAAACAACAGCTCTCTGTAGTCTAGGGATTGTAAATATTGTCTTCACAGTGAGCAAAAAACGTGAAGTAGGGGCATAATAGAGAAATATTAAAAAAAGTTGAAATCTAAATATTGTTTGTTCAATTTTTTTTTTGGGGGGGGGGGTCATCCCAAAAAATGACCGCTATAAGGGGGGGGGGGCATGTGAAAAAATTGGTAAGCTGAGGGGGGGTCATGCGATTTTTAAAGCCCTCCCTCCCTCATAAAAAATGAACGGTCCCTTATCCATTAAAACATAAACCTTACCATTAAAATATTAGTAGCATTCCGAAGGCATTGGTAAACTCCAAAATATTTTAAAAAGCTGTTTGATATAATGACTATGCTACTTGATATTATTTTGTATTCTTTAGCTCTGCTTGAGCCTGTTGGACGCTGTTGTGCGTTACTGCTGTCTGCCATCTAATGCTTTGTTTGAGTTCATAGCCACTGCTTGTAGAGCCGTGAACATTGAGAAATTCTGTCAGCACAGCTGGAAGGTAATTGGGGTTTGCATGTCGTATAACTTTGGGACTCAGAAAACCGTGAACACTTTAATTTGATTCTGACAGAACAATTGGGTACTGACTAATCACAATAAAGTTCAGGATACGAGAGGAAACCTCAAAACAAACTAGTAACCGTTGCTCTTTGCTGTTTAGTTTTCTCATGCCTAATTGGCTTTTTCCTTGCTACACAATAACAGTCCATAAATATTTCTGGTGTTTACAGTTTTCCAAGTCTCACATTGAGCTATGGTTGAACCTTTGATATTGCATGCCTTCCACTGACTGTATAAGCTGAATGTAGTTAAGAAAAAAAAACAACAGCAACAAACAAACAAGCAGATAATGGCTGAACACTTTTAAAAATTCAGTTAAAATACATATCAAGGGTTAAGTGATTGTCACCTTATATTATGCATTCACACTATCCACTTAGAGTTAAGACATATCGGCTATAACAAGAATTTCCCCAAGCAAATTAAATTTGACCTGAATTGGATTCAAATATATGTTGTACTGTCATTAATAAAAGATTTTAACATCAATCAATTTTACAGTACAGTGGAACCTCCAGCTGCGACCACCTTTCGTAAGCGACCACCTCTCCTCAGCAACCAGTTTTCCAAAATACCAAAAGTTTCCCAGTCAAATCACTATATTTGGAACCTCTTGTAAGCGACTACCTCTCGTAAGCGACCGCGACCGCGACCAGTTATAGAGCTGAACATTTGAAATTATCTTTTATTTTTAACCTTCCGTAAGTGACCACTTGACAGATAATAGAGCGAAAATTGGATAATAAGGAGTTGTTACATTATTGCATTCCTGGGTAGTACCCGATTTTTCTCGAAATAGATTTTTCACAGAATAAAACTTTAAAACTTTAAAGAGAAAATGCACATACACTGTACTCTACCAGTCTTAAAAGAGACAACCTAAATGTACTAAAATTACCATATGCTAATAAGCAACATTTTGACCCAATATGCAGTTCTAAGCTCTCGTAAGCGACCACCTCCAGTAAGCGACCACATAGGCTTGACAATTTTGGGTGGTCGCTTACGGGAGGTTTGACAGTAGTTTCAGGCCTCATTTGAACTTTTGTCAGTTTTATTATAATTCGTAATAAATTCGCATTATTTTTGAGCAGTTTTCAATTGATTGTTGTAAAACCAAAACCAAACCAATCACTCACCAATTAGGCTACTCTGCCCGACAATAGCAAACCGTAGAAAAACTAAAACTAAAACTAAGGTAATTGCCTGATTACTTTTGACACTCAATCGAAAAACCGCTCTATACCTTGTATTTTAAAACTAAGCTTAAGAATTTGTTTTGGATGTTAGATTATGCGAAATTTGCTTGGGACTCACCTAGGACATAGTGGAGTTTACACCATGTGCAGTATTATGGAGGACAGGTAGAGTTGAAGATCTCATTGCTCATTATAATATTAATAATAATTATTTAAGGTAAGTATTACGTACAGTGAGTAGTACCTAGCTACACACCCTTAACGTGCATTGGAATCTCTGTACGTATTGAATGCCCACTATGCTAGTTAAAGAAAATAACAGCCAATCACAGCTAAGCATATCGCTCCCATGCAATTCTTGCGAGAAGAAAACAAAGTCTAATTCTCAGAACAAAGGAACCTTGCAAGAAAGGTATAGCGAAGAGTGAATGTTTTAACCGAGAAAATACAAGATTCTGTGGTAGTTGTAACATCTAGGTTTACCTTTGAAGCCAGGACTTTGATTACTTCAGTTATCAAGTTACATGACATTCCAGAACCAAATGCTTATCTATATCTGTGATGCAGCATGCATTAAAGTCAACAGAGAAGTTGGTTTTAGTTTTCTATTGTAAAAGACATTTTCTACGTGGTCTTGTTTATCCACATTAACTTGAAAACAATATAGGCCTAGAATGTACAACATTGTTTCGTTCAATGCAGCGTTCTTTCCTTTTTGTCAATGTACAGTGACCATGGCTCAGATGTGATGTTGTTGCGAGGTTCTGTGTTTTTCATTGGAATGTGTTTGTGGGGCTCGCAGAGGGTAACAAACCTCAAGTATTCCAATTCAACTGTTTTGCCTTCTATGCTACAGGTGAGGCTTCTAAAAGTCAACAGGATTCAGTGATTCTGTGGCAGTCACTGTTTATGATGCGTGTCATTGTGATTGCATGACCTGATCCAACCTCAACAGTTTTATAAAACAAAGACTGTAAAATGCAGTGACTTATCATTGCTACATGTATGATGCCTGAAGCAAAATGTCTACATAACAAATGCGATCGAGCATGCGTAACATGATTGATTTATTTCCTTATGTTTGTGAGGTTTCTAAAAGAAACCTCTCCCTGTTTGCATGCAGGTAAAAGTGTTTTATAATGCGAAACAACGTCTGTTAAAGGAGCTCAGTCACGGTATTTTGTGTTATTTTGGCCATGTGCAAAATTACCTTCAACTTGAAAGAAACCTGAAAATAGTAGGTTGCTAAGATAGAAAACAGCTAAGAGATAATAATAAACCATAGAGGAACAAGGATGGTTAAGGATGGAGAAGACTGACACGGATTACAAACGAAGAAATTTAGGCTAAACTAGTTGATAAAGGTAAAACGATTAAGGAGCAAGGTGATTACTGCAATCCCATAAAGATCACTATCATACGTTATTGTTTTTCTCTAGGCTCTGTCATGTCATCACAGTTTAGTGGCCTTAGAAGTGACACTGTCGTTACAAAGGCTGGTTAAGAAGTATGGCCATGAACTTCATGTTGTGGCTTGGGATGCAGTGTTGGACATCACTGAAGCTCTGCTACAGCAGATTGAGGTATGGAATGATATTAGTGATTCTCCGGAGGGTATGACTTCTGTTGTTTCTTTAAAATATTAGAAAAGTGAGAGAAAGTCTGTTCTTACTCTATCTGTCCGTTCTGTGAGCTGTCACAATCGAAGATGAAGTGAATCGTGCAATCTCATTGATATAATGAGAAGTCCAGAATTTTTTGGTCCACTGACGTCTTTAAGCCATTTTATAACAGCGATTTTTTAAAAATATTTCGTAAAATAAATTTTTTAAAGATAGTTTATTTTCTGCTGATCTTAGGAGTATAGCCCAGGAGATAATGCGTTGATAGAAAATCTTCACACGCTGTTGACCAGTATAGAGGATCTTTACGAGTCCGGAAAGTTCAATGGCCCAGAAGAAAGGTTCTTTGGTATGGTAGAGAAGACCGCCAGTATGCGACCAGTAAGGAGCTCTGCAAATTCAAACAACTTGACCAACACACTAAGAACCAGCAAGCCTAGCCTGTTCCAGTCTCTCGGTCAGTGGGGACGACGAGCGGGGCGACCAGCGGGGTCCTCCGCCTTCTGTTTTTCCCTCCCAGACCACGCTCGTCGCCCGCCCGCTTTTTTGACCATTCCCACTTACTGAGAGCTTGGAACAGTCCATAGCTAACCAAGTATTTGAAAACTGAAAATTACTTGACTTGTCTTACTTGACCATAGGGTCTTAGACCTGGAAGAAAAGATAGACTTGGTTATAGTTAACTGATGATGTTATTTATGTCATAATACAATATGAGCTTAAAATATAACTAGTCTGTAGGCGAATTAGCGTAATTTTCTGACCTAAAGTTTAGAAGTTCCTGGAAAGAATTAACACCTACCCATTCCTACTTAAAGGATATCCTATTTAACAATTAGACTACGATCAGGAGTTTTCTTTTAAACAATTAGATTATGAGCTCGAGATTTCTATTTAAACAATAGAGTGTTTCTGTCGAGGAACTGTCGGCTGATAGTTGTCCCCCGGAAATTTGATGTTCTTAAAACAAGCGAAGCGAAGCGAAGCTTCGAGGGCAAATTTGCTAGTTTAAAGAACATCAAATTTCCAAGGGGCAACCATAAGACCGATAGTTCCGAGAGATAAACACTCTATTGTCTTTATTGTTCACCACTAAATTTTCTTCCGTGCGCCAATTCAAAAATCATATTGCATTATTTGCAACATTTTTAGATGAAAGACGTGACAGTCAGATGTAAAACTTGAAAAAGAAAACCGACAAACACTCAGTTCATACAATTTCAATTCCTTATTTTCTACAAACACGCTTGTTTACAGAAAATTTTTCAAGGGCACACTGCTACGTTACTCACTACCTATCACAGAATAGATAGACTATCTATCACGCGATAGAAATCTCGAGCTCATAATCTAATTGTTAAATAGAAAGCGGGGAGAGAACCAATCATATTCGCGGATTTCCAAGAGAGCACAGCTGAGTGGCTACTAACGAACGTTAGATTATCATTTCATCGTTGCGTTCAGTGTGTCGTTGCTGTCAGAATCTATAGTCCAGTTATACACCAATTAACAACACATTTTTATTTTTTCCAGGAAAAATCTCTTCATATTTTAGTTTCGTTCAAGGCTCAGACAGTTCATCCTGCGCAAGTGGGATGGCTTACGAACCTTCACAATTTGATGGAAAAGTACTTTAGGTACAGTGGTGTTACAACAATTATGATTTATTTGTGACTATGTTTGAATTCTCTCGTTAAAAAAACCCTGTACATGTAAGTTATCGTAAAAAAAAAAGCTAGCATCTATACGTGACAAGTGTGTTCTTTTCTCATCCTTGTTCATTCTGGAGATCAAGTGCCACTTTTGCACGTATGTCCAGAAATGCACGTAGTGACGAAATTGGCAGATTTGACGAAATTTCGTCAAACTGAGTGAACGTTTAATACGTGGCCTCGTGATCGGATTCGTCTGCGTGAGATTCCATGACAACGCTCTGGCAACCAGTTTTGACATGATCACTTAAATGCTCCCTAATGGGTTTACGTACATGTACGCATTCTGTGTTTTTCACGGCTCATTTCACTAGAACTAATTAATCAGTTTCAACGACCAAAATTACAGCACCGTCGACTGACAAACATTTTTTTTATCGACTTTAAAGATGACCTCTACTCAAGTTCCCTACACGTCGGTCAGAAACAACAACCTTCGCCTGGAAGATCACACTTTACGAACTACTGCTACTCTCGGGGTCCAGCCATTTACTGTGTCACTGTTTTCTTTATCAGATACGAAATCCGCACTAGTGTCAGAGTTAAAGTCCTTGCTGTTTTATCATCTGTGTTGACGTCGTATGTTCACTGGTACGAGGTAAGCTTAATAGTCGTGAGTACATAGCCATGAGAAACTAACAGTGCCTCATACAGGCTAGTGTGCCAAACACCCGCTGTTATTTATGACCTGGGGAACTTAGGAGAATGACTAAGAGAATAACGCGACTTCTCTGGGACAGAACTGTATTTGAAACAAACCAGTGGCATTTGATCCCTGCCAAATGAAAACACATATCGTAAAAAAAGAAAAAAGAAAAACAAACGAAAAAGAAGAGTGTATGTTGCTACTTTAGAATTTGTGGAAGGCTGGCTTGCTTATTGGTTAGTGTGCAGTCGGTCTTAGTTCACAAACCTCCACATTTTTTTAATCTCTGTTTGATTTTTATTTGTTGTTGTGTGGAAATTACGAAACGTGAAACTAGCTGGACTCTGGATCATTACCAGTCCGAATTCGTACCCTGGCCGGGGTCTCTGTGTTCTGAACCACCCGGCTTTTCAAGTCTTTCAAGTTTTACAATTTGTTTTGTTTTGTTTGTTTGTTTTTAGACCAGGGGGCAGACATCGGGAATTAATTGTAAATTCATCACCCTTTTAGGAAGAGCTGTTAGAGTCTGCAGTGTTGCCATACCTAAATCACATTGGTGAAGATCAAGATGTGACTGTCCGTAATGTAGCTGTACAAATTCTTCTGGACTTGTGCCAAATGGTTGATTCTCAGAAGTGTCAAGATTTCTTGGACATTATCGAGAAGGTATTTCAAGTTCGTCAAGTTCATTTATTCTCTCTTGTGCTATTTGTCTCAGGCTAAGAACTTTGAAAAACCAAACTGGAAAATGGTTTCTCAAACTCATTGATAATTCATCAAGTTTAAACAAAGGAAGTCATGACCGTGGCGGTGTTTGGATATCTGATCTCAATTAGCATAGATTTTTACGATTATAGTTCTCCGTTTTCTCCTTAACTTTAGTTTTGATTGAAAGTTTTTTTTATTTTTTTTAGTTTTGACTCAAGACAGTTTTTGATCACATTGACAAACACCTCGAAGTTCGTCAAAAATACTCCGCTGCGCGTCGTATTTTCAACTCTCTTCTAGGTGTTTGGAAATGTGGTCAAACACGGCCTCTCGTGTTTGATATATTACGTCAAATACTAAACTGAGTGGTAACAACACCTAGCAATACTGTGGAGTGTTTTTGCATGACGTCATGGCAGCCATATTGGTTTCCAAACAATGAAACAGCGGCGTTGTTGGTGTACCAAACCAATCCAGTGGGAGTTGAAATCTTTTTTACGTGAACACTTTCTTGTGCTCCGATAGATGTGTATGATTCCTGACCGCGTGAGTGAAAACGCTCTATAAAAGAGAACATTGATTTTGGTTTCAGGTCATCAGTAGACATGTGGAACTACAAGGGAAACATCCTCCTTTTGAGCAGCGGGAACAGGTAATGGACTTCCAGCAAGTTGCACTGCAAACTAGTAGTGAGAACTGTCGTTCGGTTGTTCTTGCAAAAAAGAGCTCGCTGTTTTCAAATTCTGGTTTCAAACAACAACTTTATTGATTTACAACAACGTAAAGTGAACTGCAGGATAAGTGACCCTCTGTCCGAAGAATTACATATCGACTAAAAAAGAGAGATTATTACACACGGGGTTCTAGTTTTCATCACACTATGACTTAAGTTCATTGCACTTATTTTAAGTTTTCAATACTACTAAAACAAATAATTTGAAACCTATGTTACCTTATCTCGCCTCCTGGCCCATTAGCAAGTTTAACTTGACTTTAAGCATAGGTGAAAACTATTGAAACAAATTAATTAATAAATCAGTCTTTCTAATGTTAAAAATCACAGAGAAATTGCACCATCATCGTTTGAGTGCAATCGTTGGTTTTTGTGAAGTGGTGTTTTTTTTAGTGTGGTACGAGTGCATTTAGCTACCAGTAATTTAATTTATTGAAATATTGCATGTTCTTATCCGATAATGTGCAGTTGTTGCAAGAGGAGAAAGAATTAAAGGATGTCAAGACGGCGATCAGTGGACTTGTGGAGGTCTTCAAGGTGGGAATTCCTGTTTTATTTTTTTTCTGTTATCCTGTTCCTGAACGTTAACTTGAAAGCCCTCGTTAAGGTTATGAAGAGTTTCCAAAGTTTATTGTGAAGCCAAAATTCAGTTTACAGATGTACTCACGGCCTTTCACGGACACTAAAACAAATCGTTTGGTTACTTCACGTCACTTTGGGAATCAGTCAGTTCTCCAAAGCGGCTACGATTTGCATTTCCGAGCGCCAGGCCTGATGTTCAAAATTTAGTCTTTATGTTAGAAATGACCCTTAGGACAAGAATGTAAGTTTGCGAAGATTGGTGACATGGAATAACCTCTATTGAGATGTCATATTGCTGTGAGTATATGTTGAAAAACAGTGTCATTTTCCATCATTGCTATCTTATGATTTCTCAGGTAGAAACCTATTTACACGTGAGATCGTTTTCCACCCACACCGCTATATTCCTATTTCATTTGGGTTTTTTTTTCCTTTCCTCCCCCATGTCAACCTTACGGTTAGTGTTCGGGCTCAGTGCACTTGATGATAGATTTCTTGCATCCCAAGAAAGTTTAATACGGCTGCAAGGTTTTCTCTTTGCACCAAATAGTAATATTACCAGAACTTTTATTCCTCTTTTTAATTAGTATTCGTTCATTTGTTTATAGCTGAAGTTGTTTCGTTTGCCTCATGGTCACGCTGTACGAACGTTTGAGCTGTTGGTGTCGCACATGAAGGCACATTATTCCCAGGGCTACAGTACCTACATTGCCAGTGTCATCAGAAACTTGGTATGCTCTACGTTTATCTTCAAAAGCGTTATGATATGTTGGAAATATTATGCTGCCATAAAATGTTGTGGGGATCGCTGCGCTTGGATTGGTCGGTTCAAGGTCATTATATCTCCGTAGAGTACGCGGTTGGTTCTAGCCTGCGAGTACAGATGGATTTGCAGCTTTTGTTTCACGCTGAAACAAAAACCGGAATGGATTTGCAGCTTTTGTTTCACGTTGAAACAAAAGCTGGAAATCCCGTCTGTGTTCGCAGGCTAGGCTACGTCACATGGGAGCTATATCGAGCTGTAATGTTCGCGGCTTGCGTCGAGTTTGAGCACGCGCAATTTCTTCAACATTTTGTAAAGGTGATATTCAAATTGATTTTCGTGCGTTGTTGAGCTACATTTTGTGTCTTTTTGTGAGAATTGCGGAAAGTTCAAGAAGCACTCGTTGACGCCTCGCCTATATTTGCACTTCTCTCATGTCTTAACCAAAGGTAGAAAAAACGCAAAAAGATGATAATTCCCCTTAGAGGAACATTGATGGTTGATATTAAGGAAGATTGAAACGGATGAAATTTAACAATTCAGTGTCTTTGTCTTGCAGGCGTTCGAGTGCTTTCTGAGTTTGCGGTGTGACTCCACATTACGGCTTGGTTTATGCGACACCAGCGAAGAAGGAGGCAGTGCAAAGTTTAGCACTTACTTTACTTGTTTGCCGAGGTAAGGTCTCCTATATACAGGTGGGAGAAAAAAGGAAGTGATCGTTGTCCGTAGTACCCGAGCAGCTACGAATATTCTTGTCCAATCAGAGTGCAGTACGAGCACTTTGTAAGCTCTCCGAGAATGGTCGTGTGTACTTCGTGCCATCTTGATATGTCATGTTACTTGATAAACTGTGATAAAAGCTGCGGGCTCCGAAAATTGTCAGACTGCCGACTGTATGATCACTCAATTCTGTACCATTGGAGCACCTACAGTATATAGATATGGGTCAATTGACTAGCAGTTGGTAATTTCGATTCTCTGAAGCTAAATGTTGCTTAGTATTTTAAGCTATCCATCTGTAAATTCTTTTTACTTAGTGTTGTTCTATTTCAGTGATTCTGCAGCATCCTCACATCTTGGTGTGATACCTTACTCGGATGTGTTTGAAGCTATTTTGAACTGTTTACAGTATGTAAGTACTTCTTCATCTTTTTCAACTTTCTCCTTACTTCGCTTTATGATGGCCATGGTATTTTGTACTTAGCAGAGTGGAGTAAAACGCAAGTCGTACATCCGTATTTGTAAAGTTGACTAATTAGCGTTTTCTGCCCTTTTTAAATAACTCCAACAGTTGGGATTTTGTTCAGTCGATTGTCGCAAAACGAATTTCATCAATTACGCATGTTTCTTAGCAACCACGCTTGCTATGTACATGTAACTATGAGCTCGATAATATATGTAGAGTGTTTCCATGCTCAACTTGTTCACCTTGTAGGAGTGGGACTGGACAGTACTGGAACCTGTTTTGACCGCGCTACCGGAGGTCCTACAAAATAAGAGCCTGATACTCTCAGCCAATCCAGCCCTGAACACGATGACAGCAGTACTCTGCCACATGGTAAGTAACTTTATTTTATTTTACCAGAGTAGCCCATTCAACAACGAGGCTGATATTTATAGGGGCCCTACGGATACTAGCTAAGAAAAGAAGAAAACGTCTTGCCCTGGCCTCGGCCTTTATTGTCCTATGCAAGCTGAATTCGTTGTGACAGGGTTACAGAGGACATTGCTTTTTCTCAAAAATGTGTTATTTGTTACGCAGGTATCAGAGCCTTCCTGTATCATTGATCTCCGTCGTGTTCCTCACGGTGTTGGTAGAGCAGGATTACAAGCTTTGATATTCCCGGTGTGTATCAACTTTTGGTAGTTAACTCCTTCGTCTAGAGAAGTAGGGTTATGGACTATTTATAGCACGTTCTAGTTATCTTCAAGAGAGGATGAGGAGTATGACAGTTCATCTCCCGTAATCCCTGTCAAGTTATTTTTAGACATGGTACCCAGTTCTTCCGCGGATGTTACCACGCTCGTTGCGTAGATGTTTTCTTGGTGGATGAAAATGCGCACAAAGCCGTTTGGGCTGTCCACCTGAACAAAATCCGCATCACAGGATTGTCTGTTTCTAGACACTGATGAGATTTCTGAAACCAGGAGCGATCTAAAAATAACGTTGGGAAGAAAGTCTATATCATAGGGGAGAAACTCTCTTACCCATCGTCCTCTCATGGTAGGTGATGTTGCCTGAAAAGAATTACGGGCGATATATCCTATCATGCGACGGAGAGCTTGAAAGTGGTTTGGTGTTCGGGGATATCCATAGCTTGTTTGAATGAGTGTGATCTTAATTAATACTGTGCAAGTCGTGTTTGTGGCGTATTAGCCTAGTCCACTATTACGAAAGTTTAGCATGTTGCACATGTAGGTCAAGAGACGCCATTTAATCATAAAAAAAATTATTACCAGTAGGTCAAAAGAACGCTCTACTATGAGTTCGGGTCTCGGAAAAATACTACGCAACTCGCAAAATATCTGCGGGTATTGTTCAACCATCAAATATTGTGTATATACATCACATTTACGAAGTACACCTTGAATACCCTAGTTTTTGAGGCATACTTTTTCGAGATGTGCACTTTTCAAGAAATGTCTTTCAGTTGTCAGGAATAAAAGCGCCATTTTCTGTGTCCTTATACGATCCTGTGTTGGCTAGGAGTTAAAACAAGCACATGCGATGGCCATATTTGAGACTAAATCGAATCATTGCGGTAATCGTTTGTACATCTGTATGCATCGTGATCTGGTGATAGACAGTCAACATGGTGTCTAATCTAACCTCATTCTTGTTATTATAGGTCTTAACGGTTCTCGCTACATATCACTCCAGTCTGGACAGAGGAAGACAGGTGAGATCCGTGTTTCCGTGTTTGTCGACATCATAATCGCTAGAACATACGACATTTGAATAAAGGTCTCATTTATGTTCATTCACGCAATTACCTCTCCAGCACCACCACTTAAAATGAGGCACAAACTCCTTGTGCTTTTTCTCGTCGCCATAACGTTTACTGTTTGTATAATTATAGTTTGAGTTGGTGAGGACTCTAGAGTTGGGTTTAGTAACCAAGTGTGCTGTACTGTGTGTTTCATCACTCACCCTGTGCACTATGGAAATGCAAGCAGTTATGAAAAGGTGAGCCAGTCACGTGGTCATAGTAGTGATGCTCTTTAGATTAGACCACGAAACGATGACACGAACCTGTATAGGCGAATCTTTGTTGACACTTTTTGCCTCATTAACATATGCTTATCGCTATCTGATGACGCTAATCAAAGAAAAACTCTGAATATTGAAAGGGCATAACAGTTTCAGTTATCTCTGAAAATTTGAGCCCAATACACGGAATGGTTTCGGAGAAATTCTCTTCTAAAACCTCGAAATTTTACAAAGAAATGTATGGCTCATTAACTTTTTTGCCACACAGCAATTTCGCAATTTTTGATGGCTGATATTTCCTTCAATATTGCTTGCAAAGAGCTGAAAATTGCACAAACTGCTCAACTTAATCAACTTTTTCAACTTTTGCATTTAGGTCATATATACGGCCACGGCTTCTCTGAGTCAAGTCGTATGCTAATGAGGAAAAATGTAAACAATGACGTCAGCAAAGATTCGCCTATACAACTTTCACGCGCGAGACCATGACAAGATTATGTAAAATCTGTAACACGTGAGACCCTGACAAGATACTGTATACAGCTTTCAGGCGTCAGATGTGACGTGACATTGAAATAAACGGCCGCATTAAGACAGTCACAAAAGCTGTCATGCGTGACAAAATGCTCTATACAAATGTCATGTCTGCGACAGTGTGACAAAGCTGTTGTCTAACACAGTTGCCTGCTCAGTTAGATCATCTGAGACATTTTTTGAAAGCACGTCAGGTTTACTTCTCTCTGTCATATAGGAGTAAGATAGCAAACACGAGAGACAGTATTTCAGCAGGTTTCCAAACACCGAGAACAGAGATATACATATGACGCCGAGTGAATCTCAGTTTTGGTTTTTAATAGTGTTGTAAATTACTTCTTATCCCCGTTGTTTTCTTCATTGCCCTGTTTTGATTTTGTTCACAGTCTTCTTCCAGCTCTTTTGGTCCGCTTGACCCAGATCTCCGCTACGGTTTCCATGGCAGCCCCTATGCTGGAGTTTCTTTCAGGTAAAGCCCCTTGATGTTTACATTTTCGCGACGGAGTTCATCGGCTAGATGAGATAACTACTGTCGCCTTTTAACAGCATGTTTAACCTCATTCCTGTGGGGAATACCACATATACCGTAAAATGGTAATTATAGACCCAAAGACCACACAGGTAATATGACATTTGAAAGGTACTGTTTGTGGAACACCGTAAACCATACTACCAGCCATAGAGGAAGACACAGTTTGAATTGAAAAGCATTCAAAATGAAAAGTAGAAAAACGTCGAAAAATATCTTGCTTCTCCTACTGTTGGGGTATACCCCTAAGCTACAGCTTAATTTGCAGCTCTTTATGTGTAGGTTATTGTCAGGTAACAATTTGACCTCAAATGTGTTTGGGAAAAAGTTGCAAAAATGAAGGGGTGGTTAATCAAGTGTCATATAAGAGTGGGGTATGATTTTCAGCTTTCAAAAGACAGATCTGTCCAGGAAAAGGGGATTTGATGCTTGCATGTGGAGGTCGTGAAAAATTCGACCATTCATTTTGCTTCAAAATTTTTGGTATAATTTGAGAGCCTGTTTTACAAGCTTTAACACGATACAGGGGTTTAGATATCTACGGTTTGAACCGGGCACGCTACATCGCTTGGACGTGAGACACCTCTGAAGGAATACCGTAACCTTAAGGTGTCAGAACCCAGTGAAGACACCTTTCTAAAAGAAAACTTACTTGTTTCAAGAATACTAAAGAACAGACTTACTTGCCTCAAGAATACCATGATACTTACTCCCTTCAATTTAGCCCGGGGGACTCTCATTTTAGAAGGTTGTGGATTCCCGTCATCTCGCTTAGGGGAGTAAATCAACGATTCTTTCCTCACTTAGGGTGCTCAGGACGAAACGCCAGTATCTTTGGCCATCAAAGTACATCTTAGAGTTTACTAGAAAAAATAATAGAATAACGCTGTCATTGCCCTTCTAATTGGTATGTTTTAGTGGTAAATAAAGTTCGAACCACACCCAGATTGGTCTCTTTTAGGGGTTTAATTCAAATTTTCCGACGACCATCCCCGACCTTTTCAAATGGGAGTTCCCTCCCCCCTCCCGGGGCAATGTAGTTTGTGACTGAAGAGTGTTTTGCATTTGACATTGGATGTTTTAGACTCGTAGTGCTATTTTGTTAAGCCTGAAAATTGTTTAGTTTATCGAGGATTTTAGATCTATCAAATACTTAAAGTGGTAGAACCCAACGAAAACAACTTTCTAAGGAACAGACCTACTAACGTTAAGAACCACACAAGTAGGCTGCGAGCAGGCTGTCATCGTTGGTGACACGAGCAAAGCTGTCGGCCAACGAAGCGCGAGTCGGCCAACGAAGCACGAGTCGGCCAACGAAGCGCGAGTCGGCGAACGAAGCGCGAGTCGGCCAACGAAGCGCGAGTCGGCGAACGAAGCACGAGTCGGCCAACGAAGCGCGAGTCGGCGAACGAAACGAGCCGGTCTCATCGTTGGTCGCATAAGCAAAGCCGTCGGCGAACGAAGCGAACCGGTGAGAATGCCAGGCCCCCCACCCGCTTTGATCTCTCGCTACTTTGCTCATCGACTTTGCCCCTGCCGCAACGCATGAGAACCTGCTCGCAGGCTACCACATGCACGAGGTACAGTAAAATTTTTTGGTCGGCTTCAATCCGACGCTTTAATATGCACAGTCTTAAATACGGCTGTAACAATCGATTTTTTATCTTTGCAACAGTCGTCTTTAGCACTGTGTATATAAATGCGTGTTTGCAGCAGCAGCTCTAAACAGATCCAAGAATGAGCGACACTGTCACTAAGAAAAGATACATGTAACTACGATCAGCGTCCGATAAGTTGATTTAAAGTTTCATGCGAACCGCCATTATGGATGCGAAGCTTTATGCTTCGTTCTTTTTTATATCACTCTACGAAACAACTTCGTAGCTGTTAAAATCAAAGAAACTGTTGGAAAAAGAATTTAAAATGCCTCAAAGATAAGGTAGTCAGTTCGTAAAGAATTACACGGATTTGCATTCCATCGAGTGGGACTCGCACTGAAACATTAGAGTGCTGAGACCGCGCAGCACGGACTGGAAATCATCTTTGAGAAACTCATGAATAAGTTTGTGTTCTTTGCAGGCTTGGTTCACTTGCCTCATTTGTATGTTAGTTTCCAGGACAGTCAGTACAAACACGTGTTTGCTATTTGTCTGCCTTACACCGATCCCTTCAGGTACGCCCAGTCCGTTGTTTGCACTCTATTTAGACCGGTGGTAGTCTGTTCTCTCTACGTCAGGCAGGGAGGTATGGGACGATTTTTTTCTGCAAAATGGCGCAAACCTGTAAGCCGCGTACACGTTCTTGGAAAAAAAATCTTAGAAATTTGCAGGGAAATTAAAATCGCTACTGGACGCTTTCTGGCACAGCTACATCCCTCAAATTGGATCAATGCTGTCCCTTGTCTAGTATCTCTACTTTGCTCTTAAGAACTGAATTGTTCATAATTCAATTCTGAAGAAAATTATTTGCCATCAGATTCCCATACAAACACTATGATTTAAGACGCTGTTGCCTACCCTTCAAGATGGCTTCCAAAACCGCGCTAAGGTCTATGAGGAAGTTAGAATAGCTAACGGTGGCGGGCTGGAAAGGATTGCAATGTGGAAGAACTTGAAAGAGGGATGCTTAAGTTTTCATTTCTGGCAAAAACTTATGTTGCAGTCAAAATGAAAAAAAAAAACGTGTGAATTTGCTTCTCTTTTACTTGTAATTCATAGTTTCTATTCTATAAATTAAGTCAACTTTAACTGAATTTATTATGTTTAGTAAAAAGCGAGTTAACCTTGGTTGATTTGGTTTTCGTGCAAATGTTTCTTTCCTCACTACAGGTATTCTCAGTACACAGTGACACTTGCCTATCACGTGATTGCCGCGTGGTTCGTGCGATCACGTGTGGCTTACCGCAAAGCATTTGTTGGATTTGTGAGCAAGGTAAGAGAGAGCCTGGACATCAGAGGTCACGCAGCTGTCGCTTGGGATATCTCAAACTCCTTAATGATTCTTAAAAATTCATCAAGTTTAAACAAAGGAAATCATGACCGTGACGGTGTTTGGATATCTGATCTTAATTAGCACAGATTTTTACGATGTTATTTCTCCGTTTTCTCCTTAGTTTCAGTTTCGATTGAGAAGATATATCAAACACCCCAAAGTTCGTCAAAAATACTCCACTGCGCGTCGTATTTTCAACTCTCTTCTCGTCTTTGGAAATGTGGCCAAACACGGTCTCTCTTGTTTGATATATTACATCAAATGAAATTGCAGCGGGATTCCTTGAAATAAAAAGGTCATTAGTTCATTTGAGTCCGAACTTGGCCTTTCGCCCAAAGCCAATGTTTTTTAGCCAAATGATCAAGAATCGCGGACTGTAACGCAGAACATGTCCAGTCAGCCCTCCGAGTTCTTTCAAACAGCTGGACATATCGTGTTGAGCAACGTTCCACATTTTCTTTGCTTTAAATTCAATTCAAACAGTGCTTCTAAGGTTAACTTTGTAATCTAGACCATTGGCTAACCTGTGATCAGACGATCTGTTTTCCTCTTCTCCGCCACCGCGTAAAAGAAAGTGTGATCGAAGGTCAACCAGTGCTTATCAAGACGTTTTTGTTTCTTGCCATTTCAACAGTGTGGTTAATCTGCAAGAATGTTTCTTTCGTCATAGGGTCTTAAATCAAGTGCTATTATCCCGGAGCGTTATGACACCAGACCAGACAGCCCTCATTTAGCAGCATCCAGATCCCGAAGTGGAAGCTCTACCAATCAACCCTCGCCCCAAGTCCATCATCGGTCCAATTCGCCGGTTGTTCACAAGGAGACTGACGCGGCGTGCGAGCTGCATTCTGAGATGAGTGAAGTGTGTATGGATATGATGGCTAGATACACTTTTGCTCCTTGTATGTCACAACCAAACAGGTCAGGATTCAGAAACTCTTGTACTGGTTTTGTAGTTAAAGTCCGCTTTGTGTCGCGATCGTATTAGCGCGACAGAAGGCACAACAATATCAGTGTTTCACTCAGTGAAAATTAACCAAAGAGCGCGCGAAAATTTCTGCAGTTATTGTCAAAATGATTGTAAGCGTTGTTTGTTGATTAGGACTAAAGCTGTGGAGTTCATGCTGGCTAATGGTCATTCACGCACATGGATGATTTCTAACACGATCGTGACGATAACAACCTCCGGTACGTACATTGGGCTGGACGGTGTGTGTGACAACTGCCTTGCGCTGAGACAAAGGACTGCGAATCATACACACAAAGAGAAGACTAAAGCGGATACAAGTGCAAAACAGAAAAACACTGGTGCAGATGGTCCGACAGAGGATTCTGCTTCCCAGACCTCTAGCGACCAAGCGCAAGGTGCGGTGCGAAGTCGTGTGACTGGTACTCAGGCTCCAGCGGGTACTCAGAGAAAAAGCAGCATCGAGGGGGCGGCCAAGACAGAGGAAAATTGTAGCAGCGTTGTTTCTGACCGTCGGCACAGCGAACCGTTTGTTCCTATCAATCTACAGAACTGTCAATGTGTGTGTCAAGGCTGGGCCGAGATCTTTATCCGTCGACCCAGCGGAAACATATCTTGGATCATGCGCATTCAGAATCGGGCTACGTTATCGTATTTGGATAGTGACGTCAGTACTGCTATTGTGGATGATCCTCAAATTGGTGAATGTAAGTTTGGTTGTTTTTCTTGTTTTTTAAAAACCACCTCGGTTCCCTTTATCTTTAAAAGATCGAAACTTGGTGACAGTATTCTGTTATTTTTGGCCCTTACCACTGAAATTTTCCCCATATCATTTAGCACCTTATTCAGACGAAAACGTTTAGGATTAACACAATTAAGGTCAATTAATGTAGGATTAAAACTTGTGTGGTATTCGAAAAAAAATGTGTATTGTTTATGAAGGTATTTTTCATCTTGCCAGTAGAGTCTTCCTTACATGAACGCGTTTTTGTTGTTATACTTGTAAGTGGGTGTTTTTGTTCAAATTTGACTTTGTTCAGTTTACGTTTCTTTTACTAACATCGAGCCCAAGTTGTCGCTCAGACAAGAGAATGCAGTACATGTAGTGTTTGTAGACTGACGTGAACAGTATTTTCATATTGGCCAACTTGAATAATGTGCGCGTGTTGAGCATTAGGCTATTTCTGAGTTATCTTGTGCTTCTGTTTCAAAACGTGTTATTGTGCAAAACCTTTCAAATGAAAATGAGTTTGATTTACATGAAAATGAACCTGTAGGAGAAACACATTTTCATATGAATGGTTTCGCACGAAGACTTGTTTTGACACTGAGCCAAAAGGCATCCCGGAAGTGGCCTATTCGAAACTCTGGGACCAACTGTCTTTGGACTTAACAACTATAACTTGGTTGTGACTGACTAAAGATTTGGAATGTCTTTTTGGATTGTGTTTGTATAAAGGGGAAAACTGCGCTTGATTCCAGCCTTAGCAATTGCAGGCCTTGTCTAGTTGGCGTTGACAATGACGAAGGTCAAGTTAAATAAAACGTTGCTTTCATTTACCTGATCAGTGTTTCTGCTGATGTTTCTCAAGCTTTTCCTCTTCTCTTCAGTTTTGTCTCCACACAGTGAAAAACACGGAGATGTGGTGAGCACCAGCACAGATAGCGGCTCAGTTATTATAGACATGGTCGGTCGAATCAAAACTTCAGAGAGAATTGGTGGACGTGATACAGGTTTGTCAGTTCATTGTGTCCCGGGACTAACTGGGTGTCCTGTGTTGTTGCTGTTGTTGTCGTTAAGCCAAGACCGGTACCGGCAAGTACTCTTTACTCGGAAACGGGAATTGTGTTCTTAAAAGTGGTGTGATTAACGTGCAATTGCTTCGGTTTTGCATTCCTAGACTTGGCGATTGGCACAAAAAACTTGGGCCACCTTCTCAACCAATCAGAAATAATACTAAAATTAATTGTGACTCGCCCGCACATGTATTCCCGCTCTTCACGCTGGCTATATACCTCTTATTAACCGAGTTCAAGGTCTTCACTGCAAGTTATGGACCGAGGTTTTTCCTCTTCAATTTACGGCTCAAGCTTATCCCGCCCTACGGCTCCTTGCTCACGAGACATCTTAAGGAATGCAATTGTTCTCGCTATTCCTTGGTAGGATTGTAAGACTCTGAAACTATCCGAACGTCCTCCTCAAGGATCTACCGAAACCGGCACTCGTTCCTCAAGCTACTATTGGCAGCCCTTCGTTGTAAGGTCGTCAAATTGTTTAACCTTCCTGTTTTCTTTCAACGCTAGCACATGAAGAATCGCTTCACACTCGTGACTGGCAGCTGGACAGTACTGATAGCACTGATGAAGGCAAAACCCGCGGACCGCCTCAACTAGACCCAGTCCTAATCTACACGCCAACCGGAAGCATGGACACTCCATCAAGCACACCAGCGGGGTCCATGGATTCAGAGGTCTATGAAGGAAGGGACAGGCTCCTTAGCAGGAGCCCTAGGAAGGGACCTAATGTTTTCACGGTGAGTCGAAATTTAAAGCAAAATGTTTATTAAATATAAACAGATATTCTGTGAAATGCATTGTTCCGGTGGTTCTTTTTATCACTTTAGATGAGAGAGTCAGAATGCTCCGACGTAAGTGGAAGCTTGGACATCACTCCAACTGAAGGTAAATTGATTCAGTTTTACCAATTGAAAGCTCTTGTTAATTCAGCGCTATTGGATTTGGGTTATTTGTTTGTTTGTTTCCATTCATCTGCCAAGGATTACAAAGTTAATTGTGACTTCTGTTTTGCTTGATTGCAGATGTCCCTCCGAGCAAAACCAGAAAACAGATGCACTTTGAAAAGGTAATAAAAATACGCTGGCGTTTAATTTCGATGATCAGTTTGTTGACATCCAGAGGCAAACAAAAGAAGTAGCAGTTACAACGATAAATATGCGTAACTCCATTCAGACGCTCTTCTGCATCCAATTTTCGTAGAGTCATTACTTGCTACTGTGAAAACTTCATGGCATTTTTCCCTGACGATTGCTGCATAAACTACATGTCCCTTATTATACTATGTTGGGAAAAGCCCAAAATCTTATCTTTTTTCCCACCAGCACTGTCTCTAAATCTACTTTGTAGTGTTAAGAGAAAGTAACTGAGGTGTCGTTTTGTAGAGTACCTCAAGTAATTTTAAGTACGCTCAATTAGTGAATTGTGAGCTTTGTATTGTAATGTAAGTCATGTTTTGTTTAGCAATGTAATATAAGTAACGCTCTAAGTGACTGTTAGTAAGTGTCCATTAGTATATGTAAGAATATGTACTAGAGATTACTAGTGATTAATCCAATAACTACAGTAGTATAATAAGTAGAGAGATGTTGAGTAATGTAAGTAGAGTAATGTAATGTAAGTTTAGTCCTGTACGAATGTTTTTTTTGATAATAATAGAAAGTTGAATTCAACACTATTTCCAGGAATCGTGGCAGCGTTTTTCCTTGCAATGAGTGTATTGTTATATGCAATTTGCCACACAATTTTCTCTAGAGTTGTTATGTCAGTTACACGATTCTTGTCGTGTAACCAGGCCTTTTAAGTACTTGGTTTCCCACTAAATGTCCTGTTAAGTCCTTAAATTTTCCTTGCGAGACAGCTTAAAATTCGCGACTGGTCACCTATAACTTGACGGTTTTCATTTTAGCCGGAATTGGGTGTGTCCCCCGCTGACCAAATCCCAGTCTCCTGTCTGCCAGGACTGAACAAACTGGAGCAAAAGCGAAGGGACGAGACCAGATATCTGTCTTCATCTGAGATGTACCGGGTAAGATAGCTCAACTGTAAATCTGAATGTGGGTAATTTTATTATGATGTGAGTAATTTTAAATGTGACAACTTTAGGCCACCGTATAAATTCTGTTGATCTTGGTGATGTTGTGCCTTTCTTTGCAGCTTGCAAGTGATGAAGAGAGTGTACAGTCATTTAGTGTTGAAGATAGTGCAGACCACACCGGTAAGGAGCGTTTAACAGATAGCGCAGACTGCCGCAAACCCTAGAGCAAGGCAATCACGGAGATAAGTAACTGTCCAGGGAATGAAAAAAAAAGGGTTCACCCTCCAACACCCCACTTTAACTTTCTTAGAGTTGACCCGCGCTAGTCATGCTGCTGTCCTTCCATGTTATGAACTTTTTACCTGAAGTGCGTCAGGTCATTGTAGGTCTGCTGGATCTACCTATATAAAGCACGTAACTTTTGTAAAATCTAGATCATCACCACGACAAGTCCACATTAAATTGGTGGAATGGAGAAAACCATTTTCCGAGCCTCTGGAATACATATCCTAATTTTCTGGGGTTGGGGTATACCCACAAATCACTTAGGTGGTATGTACCTTTCGTGCTCTCTCTCTTTTCCTCCACCCCCGTTTCCCCTTGATTTCAGTCAAAATTGAAATTATTTTGCTCTTAATTTTAGGGGAACAGAAGATGGAGACCGCAGAGACAGACCCCCCTCGACATCGCACGGTCAGCCCAGCTAAAAAAGCAGAAAGACCGAAATCACTTCCATACCACTCCCTGACCGTAGAGCCTCAAGCGATCAGGGAGAGCCCTGAATTTGCTCTAGATAGAGTTTTTCCTGGGCAGGACAAAAGCGCTTTTACCACAAGTCTCGACTCTGGCGCAAACAGAGGTCACCAGATTCCTTCGCGTTCACCTAAACTACGAGGACGTTCACAAGACCCGGACACTAGTGTCCAGACTCCTAAGAAAGTGAAGTTAAAGAAGGCTTCCAGTATCAGCTCACCAATCAGGAACAGAAGAGACTTGGATCATTCTGAGCACTCGCCATTTTCTTCTCCTCGCCAAAGAAGAAGCGTGAAAAGCAAGGAAGCTGAAGATAGGCTTGGTTATACTAGTAGCGTCCACGAACCGATGAAAAGCACGTCATCTCCAGAATTGTCTTCACCGCCCGCCTTTCCTAAAGGTAGCTGCAGTAACAGGAATGTTTTCCTTGAGACTCACGCCTGCAGAAATCAAGGGCGAATAAAATACGGTTCATTAGCTTTGATAATTTCATTCCGTTAATTTTTACTTGTCTCTCTAGTGGCAGCACATGGTAAAAGCGATTCTACCAAGAGACTGGCGTCTCGCTCCAGAATGATGCCCCTCGGCGGAGGCCCTCAGTCCACAAACAAGTCATCTAGATCAGCACCAACGATGGGAGAGCTCCCGGATGCTGGACCAAAGGAGCCCCCTATACTGGTGACCCCGTCAGAATCGTTCAGGTATCCCTTGGACCCTTGCTTTGTCTTTCTTCAGTTGTATCACGCGTCCTTCTTGGGTCCAGCCCACGAAAAACCTCAGCCTCTTCCTGATGGCGAGGTGAGTTAATAGTGTGCTCTACAAACTTAACGTATGGCTTAATTAATCAATCAATCAATTATGGCAGATGTTTAACGACTCTCTTAAGGTTAATCCTCGAAAGTGGTTTCATCTTTATCTCCCTTAAGTTTTAGTAGGATGTCAAGTAGACAAGAGAAGAATGAAAATCATAAAATAGGGTGTTCTGTCTTGATATAGCACCAAATTCTCATAACTAATAGCATAAATGTATGGCAACCTGCAAGGTGAATTAGTATTTTGATATTGGGCCTGGAAGGGTTGACAATTATCATGGAAACAATGGTTGGAAATTGTCCTTTTAGTGACGTTTTTGTTTTTCGATGTGACGGAGTGAAACAATTCTCCTTTTCCGTTTCAAATTTCTAAAATGAAAAGAAAAGGAAATGTCGACCTTGGATATGTAGAGAGTAGGAATGGAAAAGTGGGTGGAGAAGAGTTGGACATTTTGCGTTCGTGGAACGCAGCCGAAGTGATCGTATGATGTTCTTGGGCATAGCACTTAACTCTTGTAGTTCCTCTCTCCATCCAGGTGTATAAATTGCTAGTGTTGATCTCTAAGAGAAAACGGAAAAACCTATAGGGGATGGAGTGATTGTCGAATGGGCCAGCATCCCGTCTGGGGAGAGAGTGGGAGTACTACTGGCCCCTTCGTGCAACAGGGCTGGCAGTGTCGATCACTTGATACTCAAGCGTACACTACCATTATGAAAAGTGATTTCATTCTCCCTTGCCTAATATATAGGACATCATAGCCCCGGCCTTGAGAAAGACTCAATAAACCAGCCCTTCTGCCGTAGTGCCAGCCTTGAATTCAGTCTTGATTAGACGAAAAGAATCCAGTAGTATTTGTTGTGTTTCTTGGCCTAGGTTATTGAGCGAGCTATCAAATGCTTGGACCGCATTCCTCCGTATGATACGCACAAGATCGGAGTCATCTATGTGGGGCCTGGGCAACACGACAACGAGGCAGCGATCTTACGTAATGTTTACGGGTCTTCCCGCTACATGAAGTTTCTCTCGGGTCTCGGGACGCTAGTTCGGCTGAGGGACTGTCCGCCAGCCGAGATCTACACCGGGGGACTGGACAGGAATGGAGCGGACGGTGAATTTGCATACAGTTGGCAGGATGATATTTGTCAAGGTAAAAATAGTGTAGTGTATTTTCACAGGAAAGAGAATAAAACTTGTGAAATTGCAAGCTGGATAAAATAGTTTACTGAAAAAAAAAAAATTAATGACTGAAATTTCAGAAATTTTAGCGATAAAGTACACAGCCTGTCTTTAGAAATGGCCGATTTCAGGTTTTCTTTCTTTTTCTTTGTGGTGATAAAACGTGCGTATTATGAGCATGCAAGAAGCTAATTAGCTATGAAGTTATGATGTCTTTGTTGCTTTTGCCCTGTAGGAAAAGATCTTTTTTCTTTTTTGATAATATTTTTTTCTTTTTTCAGTTATTTTCCATGTGGCTACCTTGATGCCGACTAGAGACTCGGACCCAGGCTGCAACTCGAAAAAGATGCACATTGGTAACGACTTTGTGACTATCGTGTATAACGACTCTCAACAGGCGGTCAAGTTTGGCAGAATCAAGGTAAGATTTAACCTTCTGCGCAGACGCACTTTGAGCTTGTCACGCAATCTTTCCTCCCCTACGTTTGGAACAAGTGCGTGAGGGCCATAAGAATAAGGAGGCTAGGAAAATGGTGTTTTGTTTCCAAGTTATGCGGGCTTATCAAATTAACTGTCAATCCAGGGTTATTTCAGCTTTCCGTAAATCATAGTTTTGACAAGGTCTCGAGAGATCTCTATGTCGCGAGAAAAAAGCGAAATAATTCTTGCCCGTAGGATCCGAGGAAAGAGAAACGTTTGGACACTGTTCTCGATGGATGTCGTCCGGTTTTTGTATTTTCAAGGAAGTAAACACATTACAAAATAAAGGATATTGTATTTTCCACATTACTGCGAGCTCTGACGGATTTCTCCCCAACTCTAGGGCCAGTTTAATTTTGCTGAAGTTTTGATTAAACCGCTTGATAACGCATCCAACATGGTAACCGTGAGGTTCAAAGATGAGCTGAAGGATTTGCTCACTGACACAGGCACGCGAGTCATCTCGGACAATAACCTTCCTCGCCTAGTCAGGCAGCTTGTCGTACATATCAATGTGAGTAAAGACTCCTTATATTATTTTAGCGTGAATTATTGGCATTTGTTACAGATGAAGACAAGTTTTGAAGAAGGGGCCAAAGTTTCTCTACGCTTTCTTTGCTCATGATATGGTATATGTATGGTATTTATTTTCTGCCTGCTGATATTTCTTGTGCGTTACTGCGGGGCACACTTCGGAGTTGTCAATTACGGGAGTAGGGAGCCGGGAAGGGGTAAGGAGCACCGGGTAGGAGTAAGGAGCACCTGGTAGGGAGTACCGGGTAGGGAATGGCAGCAACAAAAGCGACAACAACAAGAAGGTAGTAAGAAAGTGAAGTCTACGTCAGGTCAGTGGCCCATTCAACCGGAGCTTGTCCTGGTTTCTGTAGCATGAAGCGACTAGGAGTATTTCTACTCCTCCCTGGGTGGGATGCTAGTCCATCGCAGCGTTATACCCCATCGTTAAATCCATCAGTACCAATTTATACACCTGGCTGGAGGGAGGCACTGTGAGAGTAAAGTTTCTTGCTCAAGAACACAACACAATGACCCTTGTCAGGGCTCAAACCCAAACCGCTTGATCTGGAGTCCACGGCGCTATCCAAAACCACCACAACAACACGAAGAGCTCAATGTAATATTACTAATGATTAGCGCAAACAAGACAAAAAGTGTTTGGGAAAAGAAACACAACACTACAAAGGAAAACATTTAAAACGGCCAAATGCACAGTTTTCAAACACAAGATGTTTGTTTTTGTGAGATCTCAAAGGTTTGTGCTTTTAACACCCTCTTACAGTGGCTGTTGTTCTCATATTTCAGATGGCATCTGTTATTCATCAAAGTCAGAAGCGGCCCACAGACGCCTACGGCTGTAACTGGCTCGAACGATTACGTCAGATTAAGCGCGTGCGCACTAAGGCAGCAGCGGAGAACTTCTCATTACCCAGCAGTCCTATCGGGAAGATATCTCCCCTATCACATGGACTACGCATGTCATCTGTACCGGTCAGCGGTCTCACAGACTTCACCGAGTACATTACGAAGTAGTGACTGTGGAATCATCCAAAAAAGAATCTGTTGGCCGAGAAAGAAGAGAAATACCTCGACAATTCACTTCAACTGTTGTCGCCTGTTTACTTGCCTAGTTCTGAAAAAGAATATAAAACTTCCAGGGCGTTAAGGCTATTATTAAATAATACGTGCACAGCCTGTGGACTTTTACAAAGAAGCTGCTTTGCAAAAAATGATAGAACCTTATTGAAGGGAGAAGCTTTGGTCTAGATGTAACATTTAGTTATTTAAAGTATACATAGGTATTTGTTCATTCCATACCAGATTGGTTTATAAAGCACATCAAGGTTTTTGTAGAAACAAGGATGGAAAAGAATAGAGAAAACGTATTAATATCAAAATGATATAATATATAAAAGCGTAATCAGTGATGTCAGAAAACTTTGATATTATTGTGCGAATTTCAGCGTTACTAGTTTAATTGTGTAAATTTAGAAAATTTAATTAAGAAATTATTGAATTAAAAAGATCAAATTTATTTCACTAATGGTCACCTAACTTAGTAGGTCAAGTACTTTGAGGGAGCAAGTGTTTTTTTTTTAATTATCATTTCTTACCGTTGAATAAAGTACAAAATAGCAAGGACAGAACCAACCCTGGATTCGAGCCCGGGCCACATTGCTGGCAGTTGAGCGCCCTCACCACAATGTGCCACTCCCCAATCGTCATATAGATAACGAATTCACCTCGTTTGAACAAAAAATCCACCTAACAAAGGTGATTTATTGGTTTTACGACATTAAAACTGTTTCATTGGGGTTAAAAAAGTGTGAAACGTCTTAATTTACTGAAAAGTTTTTCTACCTTTCTTTCTTCTCAAGCCCAGAATTGGTATTCCGCGTTGATCGCTTATCAAATTAATTTTATTAACCTGATTTCGGTTACTAATGACAGCTCAAAAGAAAAACACCTTTAGTCGTTACTCTCTTTCTTCTTTATGAGAATATGTTTTATGAGAATATAGAGGCTGAAACTTGCGAAGCTTAAAGAATATTTTAAGAATAAACCCGAAGCTGAGATTTTGAAAAGAATTTAATTTTGTGTGTTGAAAATTTGTAAAATAATACAGTACAATTATATGTTTTTAACTAAACGGTATAAAATTCTTCCTCTCTCTAAACAGCAGAACTAGCCATAACTCAGCATCAGCCGTACGTTTGATGCTAATGAGATTTCTGCAAGACGTTGTGTGGCGTATCACTCCAAAATTACTTTAACATCATAAGACACCAAATACATTCGAAAACAGCAATGACACACGCTATAATCTAAGAATATTCACAAGAATATTTTTAGCCTAAAATCGGCAGAAAAGATAAGAATATCCAGACTGCACTGGAAAGCAATATATCCTTATAAATTCTCGCGACCCTTACCCAGAAAGCGCTAATAATTTCGACCGTTTCCCTCAAATTGGTATTGGACAGTAACACAGCACGCCGGCGCCTAAGACTGGTAGATAGGTAGACACGGAAGGCTTGACGTAATATATCAAACACGAAAGACCGTGTTTGACCACATTTCCAAACACTAAGAAGAGACTTGAAAATACGACGCGCGGCGGAGTATTTTGACGAACTTCGAGGTGTTTAGAAATGTGGTCAAACATGGTTCTAAGTGTTTGATATATCTTATCAATCAAAACTACAGCTCGGGAGAAACGAAGAAAAAAAAATATCTATGCTAATTAAGATCAAATATCCAATCACTGTCACGGTCATGATTTCCTTTGTTTAAACTTGATGAACTATTAATGAGTTTGAGAAATGTACGTAAAGCTTATAAGAACTGTAGAAATTCGCTAAAATTGGGATTTACGGTCCGTGCACGGTTCGTCCACTCATTATTTTAAATTTTATAATCTATATTCAACAACAGTAAAAGCCAATGTAGTGTCTAATTTCACATTCTACCAATACAGAACCTTGTTTTACCTGAAACACATATCGTTTTGTTATATTTTAAATCAAAACCACTTTGCTTGATTAATGTTAATAAGAAAAACGTCACAATCTACAAAAATTGCCAAAATTTAATAAATAATCATTACTTTACTTCTGCACTATGACAATAAGCGAAAAAACAAAATCAACTTCTGTTTTATCGTTTTTCTTTTTATGTACAAATTTAAACAGAAAAACCAAAACGACAATCGACTTCTGTTTTATCGTTTTTTGTTTTTTGCCCAAACTAAAACAAATCAACAAAAAAACAAAAATCAACTTCCGTTTTATCGTTTTCTGTTGTTTGCCCAAACTAAAACAAATAAACGAAAAACATATATCAACTTCCGTTTTATCGTTTTCTGTTTTTTGCCCAAACTGAAACAAATAAACGAAAAACAAAAATCAACTTCCGTTTTATCGTTTTCTGTTTTTTGCCCAAACTAAAACAAATAAACGA
>Ga0126339_10000191_pt1 | contig 27943 bp, 11 predicted proteins | sample OrbTmetagenome_2_FD_92532 | JGI IMG/M metagenome (GOLD analysis project Ga0126339, IMG submission 92532) | Coral microbial communities from Petempiche,Puerto Morelos, Mexico - Orbicella T R C metagenome | ecosystem: Host-associated > Invertebrates > Cnidaria > Coral | place: Petempiche,Puerto...
CCCCTTCTTTTGGCCAAAAAAAAAATCGCAGAAGGAAGAAAAGAGGTGTATCGCGGGGGGGGTCGGGGGGGGGGGCCCCCTCGTTTTAGCAAAAAAAAAAAAACGGGGAAGAGAAAAAGGGGCGGGGCACCCCCCCCCCCCCCCCCCCCCCCCACGAACGTTTCGGGCATAGCCCTTCTTCAATGCATATGTGAAACCGTTAATCATAGTTCGGTTCGTGCGACTTTTCATTTGAAAGTAACGTACGGAAGCTAAGCAAGCGGAAACTAGGCGCGCGCGCGCCGTTTACAAGAAATTGAAAACATTATTTAGGCCCTCTGGTTACATAGCGCCGAGCCTAAAAATGATTTCCTTTTCTAATTGCTTCTGTCTGAAACTAACGCCCGTACACTTCCTTAGACCTCTTACAGCGATGTCTGATAGACTGAGCCCGGGAGATCAGTCAAAGTGCTCTGCGACCGGGAAACCACAAGTGTTCTTTTGTGCGCTTCGAAGACGTTCCCCGAACGTTCGCATAAAGTACGACCGGTGTCCCCGATGGTAGCTCCATAGTGTCCGTGCAGGTAGCCAATCACAGCGCAGGATTTGGTTCATTTTGCTCGCTCACTGAACTAGCCATATAATAAAGTTTAAATACTGTGACCGAGGTTTTTAAAATGCTGCCCCAGCAGGCCTGGGGCAGCATTTTCAAGCCCGAGGTCACAGATTTTCACCACACGGACCGACCCTTAGCCGGCAAATAACATGTTTATTATTTTTTTCCAGCAGTAAATTGGCTTTATATAAGTGGGTGTAACGTTTACGCCACTGTGTCTCCGAATCGGCTTACGTGCCGTCTACAAACCGTCATCCTGCGTAACAAATCTTCGCAACGATTAACTCAGACACAAAATTTGGAATTTAAGACCAGATACATTTCTTACAAATCAATATTTATTGCATTTAGTTCACCACTAAGTTCTGCATAATTGTTTTTCTTGTGTCAAATTTTGTGCAAAGAAAATGGAAGTCGTACTGCAGAAACAATGTCTCTCAGTCGTTGCGAATCACTTGAAATCAGGCTCTTATATCGTAAATTGAAAAGTAGAAAGCGAGGAAATTCATTAAGGGTATTCCACAGAAATTCTCTGAAATACATCAATGATCAAAGAGATACCTTGACTGAAGTTGACTCATTTTTTGGTAAAATTGAAGGTCAAGATAAACACAAGATTACGCTCCATTACAGAGCCGTGCTAGTCAAGCAACTCAACAAATAAAACACTCAACTGAATTTACTTACAGTGGCTTTCCTTGCCATTTTAAAGTGAAGAGATAAACTTGTGCAGATTAATCGTCGATGGAACTGTAAAAAGGCTGAAGATTACCGTTAGTTTACTCACGAAGATTGATCAACTCGACAATTTCACCCGCTGTGAAAGCGTTACCGTGACAGTGGTCAGAGATAGAAAAATCCGGACCGCGCTAAGAACCAATCACGATTCGTTACCGTGCCCTCTTAGAAAAAAAAAGTACATATTCGTTACCGTGCCCTCTTGGGAAAAAAAAAAGTATATACAGTGGGAATCTCGCTTTTTCGAACCCTCATTTTTTCGAACCTCCCGATAACTCGAACCAAAAGTCGTTTCCCTCTCCTCAGTCGAACACTGTAATTTTACGCCGATTTCTCGGACTCTCTGATTTTTTGAACCAATTTTCGTTTCCCTTGGAGGTTCGAAAAATCGGGATTCCACTGTAGGTGAACGAGTATTGACTAACAATAAACCTACATCGCTTCAGGTGTGAATTTTTTTTTCTTTCCAGCGAAGTTTCTGGCCACTCAGTTGGATTTTATATTTAGCTCCACTGTTTCTTTTCCATACAGATTAATTGTCGTTCAATGCTCGTTCATATTTTTTTAGGCTTAAGAATAGAACGGTTTTTCCCATACGAATCATTGTATTTTGACTGTTGCGTAACACCAACGCTCATTTTTCGAGTGGGGCTACCTACGTGTTTCACCTAAAAACACGAAATCAAAAGATGGCTTGATTTGATAACAGTTAAAATGTCATCCAAGTTAAATTAATTAGTTACGTTATTGGTAGGTTAAGTAAACTCGTAAGTTTATAGGTTAAGGTTAGTTACAAAGTTCGGAAGGGGCATTGCCTGTCGACGTTTCCGCTCCTTAACCAAGCAAACCATTTTAATTTTTTGTGTAAAAATTTGAGATGAGCAAATAATTATATTCCTGTGGCAATTAAACCACTGCCAAGATGTATAGCCGTTATTTTTGGCTTTATTTCCCTCCTGTCTGATGAACACCAAACGTTAATTTTTCGATTGTACCGTCTTAGGGGTCCGTCTTATAATATTAATTTTTTTTTTATAAACGTTGTGTTTTCTTTTTGATTTTGTCGGCATTCAACCAAACTAAATGATATGTACAACTCGAACTCCAGTTTTACCGTCTATTTAAAATATAGATATATTATGATTTTTTTTTTTTTTTTTTTTCCACATTTTGAGTTTTATCTTTTAGTTTTACCTTTTTGGAGTAGCTTGGTTTACATTTTTACTCAACCAATGTTTCCCTGTCCGATATTCGTTATTTCAATATGCAAAACGACAACAGACTGAGCGAACTTGATGAATTAATCCAGCGCCATTTTTGTACTGCGGGCTTTGATATTGAGTGTCCGTAGTAATTACAATACGTAGCAGGAGAAGATGATCCACCAAACTTTTAAATTCATAAATTTCATCTTTTGACATGCAAATATCAGTAGTATGGATAATACCTTGTGAAGGCGCAAGCTCAGATGCCACACGGTTACGACAAGGTTTCGTTTTCAAATGTCTTTATACTGGACAGCGTTTTTGAATGTATGTGTTTATGCTCATTTTAGTGTGCACAAAAGGAGAAAAAAGCGTTAAATAGCATGCGCTTTTAAAAAACAAATTGGTATGGACGAGGCTGAAACTGAACCTCAGTCAGTTTTACTCGATCAGCAAATTAATTTTTGTCTTAATTGGCAAGACCTGGCTGTAAGCCAAGTTAGCCAAAAGAAACAATAAAATCCATCGACTGTATAATTATAAGTGTTGTAAAAAATTGTTAACAACGAGGGTGTACATTACGCGGAATATTAACCCCACCGAGTGAATTTCACTACCTCAAGGTTTTCTCGCCGGCCTTAACAATTGAGGCTATTGATTCTCCTGTGCTTATGATATCATGCATATTTCCCCGTTATCCGCAGCTCGTTAATACAGTATTCATTAACTTGCAGTTAATGTCCCTGGCAAAAATCCTTTCAAAATACTAATTCCCCTCAGGGTTTGATTTTTTATCCAAATGAAACGCCAGTTTTCATATAGCATATGCCCAATCCGAAAAGAGTTTTTCAACAATCTCGAGATTTTTGACGCAGTCATTCAATCATACCGGTAATGGAAAACGCCAAATATTGGAAAACTACATCGTTAAACTCGTTATTAGCCTAATAAGTCTTAACTGGCACACGTGCGAGAAACCGCTAAAATGATGCCGTCTTTTCAAAACATGAGCATTAAGAGCCACAAATGCAACTGCGGCTTTCTTGAAAGCCAAAAAGATTTCCTTGCCGAATAATAGAAAGGAAACTGTAAACTACTTAAGTACTTAAAGATTAATGACAGGAAATGATGGCGTCGCAAATGCGATCAATATACTTGCATCGTCAAGAGTAACTCCAGAACGAAAGACAGTGCCTTATCACATTTTCCAAAAATCAAGGGGAGAGTTGAAAATGCGATCCGCCATGGAGTATTTTCACAAAACTCGAGGTGTTTGGCGAAATCAGTTGCCTAATATAATCATCTCAATCGCAGCTTGAACAAAAGAGTCAACGGAGAGATAAGTCGAGAGAGTGTTAATAGGCTATTTCCGACTAACTTTTTCCTGTGTTTAAACCTCGCTCCATTTACGAAACCACAAAATGTAATGAAATCGGTTTGCATAAAAATGAACATGGAATAAAATTCATATTCATACTGAAAGGCTTACGCTATCGAGCTGAAGGTGAGAGGAAATTTCAAATAGCCTATATATTTGTACATATTTTAGATCAATTTGTTGCCAAATTATTCAGTAGACAGGAATTGCCGAACTGTTACCTTAAACGATATCGTAGGTAGAAGCTATTAAGTGTCTACCGAGTTGGTCAGCTGGACTTCAACTGGTATGCCAACAACTGTAAATTTCTAGAACTGAATATTCTCTCTAGTCAAGTTAATAGGCCGCTCTTCACTTTAATTGTCAAAATATCTGGAGAAATATTCATTAGATTCCCAGCTACGAGAAAAATAAATTACAACTTGATGAGCGCTGGAAAATTCACACGAAAATAAAAACATTGTACAACTCACCCTGTATTTTCAGAAATGAGTTCGTCGAAAAAAGCATTGTCTGCCGGTTGTGTTGAGATCTCCTTTAGACGCATTCCTATCGCGACCTCGATCATCGTACGAAGTTCCTTGGAAAGTGGGGAGAGAAAAAAAGCCTTGCACTTTTAAGAAATCAGCAGCAAGATTTGGAGGGATATATCCTTTATTCCGATGCTAATTAACTGGGGTATTAAACTGAGAATGACGTCCAATACAGACAAATGGTCGATCTTGTTTTTTTCATAATATCACTTAAGTCGTTTATTCTGATAACGTCATAATTCTAAGTTAAGACTTTTTTGAAATATATATCCATATAGTGTATTGAATGTAATAGGATTAATTTTCAAAGCCTCAATGCAAAGTACATTAACAGCAGCTGGCTCGCCCATTGATATCCAAAAGTAGGCGGCATTCTAAAGCTGTAACTGACACTTTTCCAATGAAGTTCGAATCCATGAAGAAAAGTTACTTTAGGTCTTTTGAATTACAATTTGTATAGTGTCTTGTAATGTAAACAAGTGAACTACAGGGCGAATCGTTGGAAACTGTTTGTCGTGAATTCCCTTTTTTCTGCAATTTGAATAAAATATTGCAATTAACCGGGTTTTTTAGCGTAATAAAAACGATTCGTGTTCTTTGCATATAAAAACATTTAATAAGCACTCTAATAATCAATAGAAAACTTATTTAACAACACTTATTCAGCATCCGCTGTACACCGTATAATCTAAGAGATTCTGAGATAAAACTAGGCTTGCCCAAGCCGCGCACGAACAACTGCAAGTGTTGCTTTGGCTATAGCGCCTATATACAGAAATTAGACTCTAAAAGGGAAATTGACCGGCTTTACAACAACTGTCAGTCAGGCTCCCATACTGCAATCTTGCAAAACAGTGTCATTATAATTGAATTTCTTTTTTTTTTAACCTTTGTAATGTGTCACTGAAGATTTTACCGTGGTTAAATAAATAAAGTATGAACATGCATGCGGCCACACCTTACAGCGGCGCTCTTCTGTACAATCAAACAAAATACTTCCTTCTTTACTTTGCATCAACGAGAGTTAAAACGACAGCATTACAGTAAGAATTAACCACCTAATTTCAACCTACCTTCCGTATGAACCAAGCCCTAGTTGGTAAAATCTTTTTATGAAAAACGGGCGCATGGGTGACCCATGGGTGCCATAAGGGTTTCCACACTACTTTACATGACAAACTAACCCAGGTGAATAGGAGAAATAATTTACTAGCTTTTTACTGTAAGCAGATAAACTAATTAAAACTACATTAGCTATTAGAAGGCTCGATGTTAACCTTGTTCCAGGGTCTCTCTTCTGAGGTTGGCTCGATGTAAGCCCAGGCCAAGCAATGGCAGCGTAATGCATGTAATTAATCAGTAACCGTTCTTTTGTGCGAGCTGGAAGTAGTGAAATTTTTCGGGCAAAAACTTCATGGTTCGGGCAACAGCACTAAGGAGAAAATCTGTAAAGGTTTCAAGGATTTCAGGTAATTTTCTCTGACGTTTGCCTCGCCAAAACGGACTTAAAGTCAAATGAGAGATCCGGGTATTCTGTTTACCACAAATCAATTAAATGCGTATCGTGGACATCCACAATAAGGATATTATTTCCATTTCCAATTTCCAGTAAACAAAACAATGACAAAAGTATCAAAGCGAACGAAGGCCAGGGGTGCTTTCCGTGCATTCAACCAAAACCTCCGGAACTTTCGAGACGGGGGAAAATGGTATGAAAACATCCTCGGAAAGGTTCTGGAGAATCCGAAAATTGTTGAATTTCCGAAATGCGTGCAATTATATTAAAAATCCAGGAAATTCCAGGAGGAAAATCAAATGGGACGGAAATTATCAGTATGACATTTATATCTTCGGTATACCTCGCGAGGCTGTCCTCTTTTCCGGAAATTTTCGAAAATGCTGTGACATTCGCCACTGGTCAATTCGTTTCGGGAAACATCGAGATTCTCGGGAAAACAAAACGAACTATTCCGGCCTCGGGACCGGTAATTAAATGTATAATGTCGCACAGCCTGTCACTATTGATTGTCACCGTGGCAACCATATTTTGACAGGCATATCTACCCAAATGCTCTATTGGCTGATTGATCGGATTAATGAGAATATGAAGATTAATCATTATTTTAAAAGTTTTTTCTTTCAGTTTAACAAGTGGTTCCAGGTAAAATATTGAGACAGCTCGCCTCCGACCAGTGTAGCCCGGGTTCGGATCCCGCATCCAACTTTAAATATAAGTTGAGCTTGCTGTTCTCATCCTTGCTCTGTTAGGGTTTTTCACCGCCGAGATTTCTGACTATTCTACCCTGCGCTTATAAATTCCAATCTGATCTTGAGACAGTAGAAGTTAGAATAGGCACCAGTGGCAATTCCCATTTTCTTATTTTGTTTGTATTTATTCAATTACTAGAACGAGGGTATTGATCCTGGCAAACCGCCCCAAGCATATGTGGGGCCCAGAAACGTTATTTCTGGTATGCTAGTTGTTTCTAGATCTGTGTCGAAGAGAGCCACACTTTGCTCAGAAATAGAGTCACTTCATCGTGGCGCCCGGGTACTGCCTTACATTTCCTCGGTGATGAACGCGTGAAAGTCTACGCGTGTGGGCCGAGGGGGGAGTCTACAAATACGGCAGGACCCTACAGCATTGCGGCGAAAATTTTTAGCATGGAGTTTCACAGTCTAAACGAAAAATACGTTACTCTAAACAGCGACAACAAAAGTATATATATATATTGATCATTTTTGAGTTATGACGAAAATCAAATCGAAGTTTATGCTAGTTTATTTTTGTTACTAAACTCAAGAAAAAAGGTTACAATTCACTAAAGAAGGCAAAAATACAACCGATGATTTTAGGTCGACAAGAAGAGAAAATCGACGCGAAAAGATTCAAATTACTGCCTCGGTTTGTTTCAAACGAGGCTGTGTACTGGTGGAGGCGTAAACTTGAGATGTTTGCCTCGATCACTTTCACCCCAGATTGGCAAAGCTTACAAGCTACAATCGTGTAACTATGATCGACAAATAACGCTCAAACTTTGTACAAATGTAGCTACTGAACCAATATCAAGAACTGAATAAAGCTTGGGCAACTTGAAAACAAATTTAAAAGTTCAAACCTTCCTGTAGTGAAGTCCTAACCTTCCTGTGGTGAAGTCCTAATGTGCGCCACCTAGCAGTATATGCAGGTTCTTTTTCTCTACTCTTGAAAACAAAATCTCTTCTCCCCTGACTACAAGAGTTTGAAACCGTCCACAATGGCAACACTGCTACAAAGCCCCAGCTGCTAAGCGCCACATATAACGTGGAGGTGATGAATCAAAACAAAACATCTGTTCCCAATAAGCCATTTTGACCTTTTCTTCATTCTTTCAGAACAGGTCGTGTCCTAAAACTCTTTGTACTACTAAAATGGGTTTTATTCGCAAATTTATTTTCGTGCAATTGACCGAGACACGGTACTCAGATTCATTTGAGTGCCTATACATCAGAAATCGTTCTAAAACCACGGCAAAAGGCTTCCAGAAAATAGCCCATTGTTTGAAATAATGCCTAAACGCAGAAAGCAAAATTGCCTCTCTAAAAGAAACGATTATTTTCCCACCTACATTTTGCACTTTTCATTTTGTATGGGGAAGGTGTCAAAACTAATGTACATTTCCTCTTTTCGCACCCGTGATATTTAATTCTTTTCAAAAATGTTATCTTTTATTCTCTCTTCAATGAAAGCTATTGTTCGTAATCATCTTTCGCTGCATGTTAAACCATGATAATAATCAGCGATAAGATTGAGGTGAAAATTGAAAGCTTTCAAATAGAAGTAACAATATTTAACTCTCAGTTTATTTCTTCATGTTAATGTTTTTGGCAATTTTTGATCGCTTAAAAATTGTGTTTTGCAATTTTTTTTAATCAATGAAATCTTTTTGTGCAATATCTTGAAAGGCTGACAAGAAGATAATCGCACACAAGAAGATAATCGCACGCCCATACACCTTAAAATGCCAGCTTTCTTGAAATAAATAAATCCGAAATTAGGGATTAGATTTATTGTCCAACTTGCTGCTCTGAAAGAGACGCTTTGGCTAAAATAGTAAAAATACAAACACATATTTCAAAACCATTTACTTCATTATTGTACCTGAAAGCATAGCTTTAAATGTCTCAAGCTTAAAATACCAGGAAAAATTCAAAGCAAAAGCAAAATAAAGTTCTGATCATTAAAAACCCACATCACAAAAGACGACCGCAAATCTAGCCTGTCCTTCTTCATTTATGTTAATTCAGTGGTTATCTCTTTTTGCAGCCATTCTTTAGAACAAAACATAATGCTTGCTTAACGAGTTGCCAAGGAATTAAAGGTGTAAATGATATTCGTTTGAGATTCGCTGTAAAAATGCCGACTAGAAGCGAGAGAAAAAAAATTAGACTTACCTGCTTTTGTTTTTTTGAAGTCATGTTATTCCCCTCGCGCGGTTGCCATTTAGATTCGGTCATTATTTCAGGCATATTTGGAAGTAAGTGTAACTGACATCAGTAAAGTTATTTCAAGGTGTTGAAAGGCTTTTTGTACGGAAAGAAATAGTTATTCTTAAAAAAGCTTTTTGAAAAGAAAACTGGGAAAGATCGGAGAAGCACTTGTATAAAGATAACCAGAAGCATATCACCTTGTTCGAGGTGATATGCTTCTGAGATAACCCACGCTCATAAGTACGGACTAATGACGTTTGTGACGACGTCATATATAGCGAAGCTTTCTGGATCAGGAGTCTCAAAACGAGGAAGCAGTCTTGAAAAAATAGCAAGAGAAATATAAGCCCAGCTGTTTTTCCCTTTCTCTAAGACAAACGGTAGAACATAGAACCTCTTTCCTTCTGATGCAAGCAACTTTATTTTACCAAAGTTCGTGTTTACAACTACAATATTCAAGGTAAATGAATATTTACTTCAAATGCGCCTCCAAGCTGCGGAATTACTAAGCAATTTCTAAACCAAGTTAGACATTCTGTGTGACTTGACGATTCTTAAAAATCCTTAAAAACAAAACAGACTGTTCTCGTTTACATTGTAATTAACAGGAAATATAACTGAGACAGTGTTCGACATGTCCAACGACTCAGCATTCCAATACAACTGACCAAGAGGCGTGAAACATATGTCGTTTTTTTGAAAGTTTCCAATATTACCAACCTGAAGTTTATTTCGGTAACGTTTCATGGAAAGATGGGTCGGCAGAAAATAAGTCCTTTCTCCTTCCCGAGTCACGAGGCTGTTCGCCTTTAAGAGAAAATTTTCTATTGTGGCCTCTTTGTTTCCCACTACCAGGTACGCACTCTTTTTTCTTTATATAATAAGGATATATTTTATAAGAATATCGAGGCTGAAAATTGTGACATTTTAAAAAAATTAAAGGAATAAATCCGAGGCTGTGAATTTTGAAAAGAAAATAAATTTCTGTGTTAACAATGTGTAAATACAACACAATTATATGTTTTTATCTATACTGTATAAAATTCTTCCTTTCTCTAAACGACAAAACTAGCCAAAAAGCAAAAAAAAGAAAAAGAAAAACAGGACGAGCCGTGTGTCCCACGCTAATAGCATTTCTGCTAGAAGTTATGTGTGTCGTATCAGACCTTATTGCCTGCACTATAGCTAGCTCCAAAATTACTTCAACGCCATCAAAACAATGAAACAGAAAACTCATACGTTGTAATCTAAGAATATTCACAGTCAAGAATATTTTCAACCTGAAATCGGCAGAAAATAAGAATATTCACCCTGGGCCGGAAAACGAATATCCTTGCAAAAGTGTATATTACTACATCACTGACACAAACATGGACCACACCCTTTAGTTGCTTGGTTTTAGTTTGCGAATGATGACCACGCAGTGGCGATAAACAATAGATAGGTCGAATTATAAATATTGGCCACCATAAGGGAACAATGTACACGTGTTTATTATGGATTATGAAGCCTTCTTGTTATGCAAGTTCCATAATAATACATAACTCAATTCTTGCAGAAATGTTAGTGACATCAAACATACGGCTAGTGCTGTTATTGTCGGTTTTTTGGCTAGTTTTTCGATTAGGGAAAGGAAGAATTTTTTGCTGTTTAGTAAAAAAAAAAAAATTATTGTATTTACAAATTTTTATCACAAAAAAGTTATATTTTTTTTTCAAAATCTCAGCTTCGGGTGCATTTTTTAAAATATTCAGCCTCGATATTCTTATAAAACATATTCTCATAAAAAATGTGTATTTGAGAGTTGGGAGTTTGAAGAATTGCGTAGAATACGGAGCTGCAAAGTAAAACTTTCACCGTTTTCTCACCTGAGCCTTCAGTTCTCAGCTATTAGTAAATTTTGCATATATCTCAGATTTTATCAACATTGGTTTCCGTTGCACCATGGGACGCATAAGGCCTCGCTCAGTTCTTCGCTGTCAGTTAAATATATCTCCGGATAAAGAAACCTCTCATTTCTCAGCTTTTCTCTGCTAGCCGATGTAACACGTTCCTGTAGCCTTTCTTCCAACCGGTTGAGCTATTTGTTGCTCCAATATCAATATATTGGCCTGTTTATTGCTAGTGCCACTTATTATTTGATACATCTATTCGCAATTGCAACTTGAAAATTTCTTCACAGCGTGAGTTTCATTTCTTGTTTTCTACTGCCGAGAATAAACCTTATGGGACTACTATTTTGGTTCACTTCCATTTGATAAAAAGATGATCGTGCATGATTCAGAGAGTTTTAATGTTGTTATTGTTGATCAACCTCAGTGAGCCGCTGGTGCCATATTTGTTTGTCAAACATTTATATCGAGCTCGTGACGAACATAATTTCAATTAATACCTCGCAGCTGTCAGCCATAAGCCCACAGAAATCCGCTTCAAAGCAGAACTAACTTACAATTGTCTTAATTCCCTGCTCAGTATATTTGTCGGATTTTAGGACTGGTGTTAATATGAAAGCACTCCCAAAAAAAGCTTTTGGTATTGAATTGAATTTGCTTAAATTTTTTTTCCTGACGAAGCTACAGTATATGTTTTAAACAGATCCTACGTGAAAACAGTTCATTAAATGCTCCAGTTTGGTTTCGTTTTTTTTTTTCCTTTTCAAATTTGGGGATAACCTTGCTCGATAGATTGATCCTGATGTCTGGATAGAAATGTTTTGGCCCTTGTTTCAACCAAATGATTTAAAATATCAAGTTATTGTTTTCACTTTGTACCTATTGTTGTCAATATTTGAAGGGCGCGTCAATATAGTGGCTTAATTTTTTTCTTTAACCCCAGGCGTTGTTTCTTTTTTTTTTCGGTAATTGCAAGTAAATAATATCAGAACAGTTTTTTCCAAGAGATGTTAAATATTTTGTCATGGAGGTAAACATATTCGTCTTTTGTAATCTAAATATTTCTGAAGTGGAAGTCAAGTAGTTTAGAAGCAAACTTGAAGAATCTATTTCTGATAACAACATAAAAAAACTATTCGTTTTAGTTTGATAACATCAGTTAACATGTCTTTTAGAAATTCAGTTTAATACATAAGCTATAATATACGTACAAAGCTTTTGAAGAATATGAAAGAGGGCCGCTTCTTTATGGTGTTAACACTTGTCTTTTTTACCTAGCTAGTTATATACTTTTAACAACTATTGTACTGGGTTATAATGATTATTTTGCTGTCATTTCTTATCAAATTAAAAAAAAACTTACCAGTCTACAGCAGTAGATCCAGGCCGAATATGATACACAAAAGAAATGTGAAGAACTCGCAGGGCCACCCTTTTTTATCCTTTTTCGATTTTAATAGTTATTAATGCGTCATTGCTCCAAAGATTCTTAAATAATTGAATAGGTATATTACGTAAAGTTTGTGGGAAGCTTTAACTTTTCGACATTGTTTATGCCCGTTAGTGGTAAAAGCTTACTGGCGTTGTCATGACATAGGCAACAGGTTTTAGAACGTCAATTTTGCCAGGAATGTTATAATGACATTACGTATGCCGTTTTGTTTGCAGAAAATCAACGGCATCGTAGATACCCTATTATCTTGTTTTCAATCATGTTTGAATTAACTTTCTTAAAAATGATATGGAGCTAACTGCTTTCAAAACGTAATGCTATATAGGGCAGCAGGGATGACGCAGTGGTGAGAGCGCTCGCCTCCCACCAATGTGACCTGGGTTCGATTCTGGCTCGGTGCCATATGTGGGTTGAGTTTGTTGTTGGTTCTTGCCTTGCTCCAATGGTTTTTCTCCGGATCCTCTCTCTAAATTCCAATTCAACCAGGATAGAGGATCTACATGAAAACCAGCTAAGGTCGATGTGGCTTCCTCTTTAAGTATTGTAATATATTTTTTTCAAATTTGGTTTTAAAATTTCTTCACTTATATATTTAAAACTTGCTGAAGCCCGGTGATTAGTAAAATGAACTTCGGCCTGCCTAACATTTGTTGGAAAGAGCCAGATGGGATGACTGTTTTAGAATGGTAAGTGTTTCTTAAAATCATTGAAACAACCAACAGAACTAGCACTTACTTTTTATAGCTGTTTCGACAAAGGCTGTCCCACAAAAGCGTAAGAGCATACGCCACATGCCGATTGGTACTGTGGGTAGGAAGAGTTTGGCGTTGATTGATCGAGGTTCACGGTGTTTCAGCAAGAAAGAGGAGAAAGCATTAATACACGTGTTTTTGCTGCTTCCTTCTATCACGCTGATACACCTTGAGCTTCAATATTATCAAGCCACAGCCGTAAACCACCATTACCCATAATACTTTTCGACGTTGTCACGTATGCTTCTAATACGTAGGAAAACCTTTCTTGAAATAGCTGTATACTTCGGTCTTTGGTTTCTGTTTTCCCCATGATGGAAGACTAGAAATGGGAAAAATGAGCAAACAGTACAGAATTTTCCGACGGTTCGTACCAAGTCCACAATTTCTGAACACACTTACCGAATTTCCCATTTGCTTTCCGACCGATAACCAGCCTGAACACTGTCCTTTCAAAACTGCTCTACAATACCGTATAAATCTTCCTCTTACTAAGAACCCGTTGGATTACGAACCTGCAGCTGTAAGCTAACATCTTTCCTCCCCAAAATTAAAACAGTTTCTTGTTTGGAAATTTCGAAAAAAGGGTCAATAAAAAATTGATTGCCAGCAGGCAAGTAGATAACTTAGAGTAGGGCTGTGTATTTACATAGAACACAGTCCGGGCAGCAGGCGACATATGAATTAAAAAATATTTGAGAATCTCAGTAAATAGCATAAAATATATTAATATGAGTAGACACTAAACATGTAAGAATGCCTTACTTGAAAAATGCTCGCCTCTTCTACACAGGGTCCTTCTGCATTTCACTGACCTTCATTATTTTTCAGCTTCGTTTCACGGGCTTTTGTGATGTAACTGGCAGAATTTTTTATCATTTCTTTGTTGTGGAAAGTTATACCGAAATATCTGCTTTGTTTACCAACACAATACCCATGTACTGCACACCTTGCCAAAGCATTTAATTTTTAAAGTACAGTGTAGCTAAGTGAATAATATTCTAAAAGGGAAGTTGGAATGTATTTTTTAAATTAAGTTGGAAGACATAACCTAGAAAACTAACCTGCAATCAGGTGTTCTTTTTTCCCCATCTCCCGCTCGCAAAAAAAAAACCGCCTGATCACAGATTACTAAAAAGCACTCATTGAAATCAGAAAACAATGCACAGGATATGCTGTAATGGAAAAATAACAATGCGGACGGTGTTGTCGATCTTAATTGCATCAGAATCATCTTCGAGCAAATTAGATAAGTGACAATTGCAGTATATCATTTTACATATAAATACATGTTAGACATGTTTGTTGCTAGAATATCCTGTTCGCATGTTAGATCAAAAGTAATTATGTCATCGAGGGTTGTTCGCCATCGTACCAGATTTTTGAGATTACAACTTAGATTCGGTTTTAAATAAGTAAAAAGAATAGATTATAAAGAGTAGCAATCCGAAATATTGGTCCTCATAGACTATCTATAGTGATCTAACATGTTTATCACCATCATTGGCCAAGACTCTGGGACGGCAGGCTTGAAAATAAAGACAAACTTTTCAAAGATGTTTTGTGACGTCGATGCTTTTAAAATCTCTTGCGTATTTCCACTTGCACTGTTGCGTACACTGTGCTTGTTAAACCAATACAGGAGTTTATATGATTAGTATATCTCAATGTCAAGTAATTTTCATAGGCGACAAGACTTGAAATAACATAACCAGCGAAAATACTGAAAGCATGGCAATAAAGCCAAGGCACATCTCGTGTTTTATAATGTTTGACCGCAGGGACCTAAGCTGTTTTATTCATGTCCCCTGTATCATTTAAAAGGGCAAATATAGAGATTTCTCTCAAGCGTGCCACTTTAGGGCCCTTAGAGTTAACAGGCAACAGACGTCGAGAAACTTCCTTAGTTTAAGAGTCCTTGAACATTCCTTGCCTTAGTCTTTTTCACTAAACATTTTGTTTGTGTGTAAGGAAGCGCTACTACAGAAAATAAGAGAAAATACTGACCATGGTCAAGAATTGACATTTCATTTAAATGCCTTAGAAACACCAGTGTGAGCCTCTTGCAGTCGTTTCCGACTGCGAAATTGTGGCGTGCATTTATGTAAATCGTACTTTACATGTTAATGAACAGGATATTTAACAGAAGAGTTACGCTTAAGTGTTCAAGTTGCTTCAGTTGAGTATCCTCTTTATCCATGTTGCATGCATGTTGTTGGCCTCATCTTCGAAATTCCGGCTGTTTACGACGCTTCTTGATTTTTTCAATAGTATCAGAGTTTGTTTTTAAGTCAGTAATCATAGCTTTTTGTCAGAGTTTTCTTAGTTTGAACTGATATATTTCTCAATTGTTTACTTGTGAGAACGAGCATCAATTTTGTTTATTTGGCAGGTTTTCAAGTAAGATAACTCGTGGACCGACCCGTTTCGAAAACGATCCACATCTTTGTATATGAAATAAACGTATAAGGCGTGATTCTTTCCGGCCAAAACTTTCTTCACAAAACACAGTATTCTGTATATTACGTTGTTCACGAAAATCGAAAAGCGAGCGATAAAATAAGCTGTCGCATTGGCGACCAAGACAAAACCGCGCCAGTACAGAGTTAATTCTCTTTGCATCCCGAAATCTATTTTGAAGCTTCTGCTGGCCTCGAAAGCTAGCATATCGCGTAGGGGCGAGTATAAACCATGAAAGGGTGAAATGACGAAATAACACTGCCATTAGTCTAAATGGCACTCAGGTTAGCCTAAATATCACTGACTCGAAAGTGTTAGTTCGCAATAAGTATAAGGGTTAATCCTTTAAGACACCTCTTACCCTTAGCGCCATTTCATCATTGGGCCTTTTCGTGTTTTAAACGGCGCGCCCATAGCGTAGCATAGCGCTGCGGTCATAGTAAGAAACCGACTTTAAAGACACCGGCGTTGACAGTTGACCATAATATCAACCAGTGATATAGGCGCGATTTCCGTGTTCTCCAGATTCGTTGTTTGTGGGCGAGTTTTCCCTGCCGCTGGTGATCAATCTAACCATGATACTAACGAATATTTTGAGCGGGGGAGTGTCAGCCGAATTGAATATCAAAAAAACAAGGTGCCGAAAAGAGAAACGCCACAGAACGTGATAACTAGAGGTGAACAGAAGGTCAGATAACAAGGTGCTGACGATGAAAACAGAATGTTGACACTAACTACTTCTCACACAATATAATCCGGCTCTTGTGCAATTTGTTTTTGTCATTCATATTGCCTCTAAACAAATTGCTAAATTTTCCCCGCCATCTCTTATGCCCAACCCTTCCCTGCGGTATGAATAATGATAAAATGGTTGCCCGCAAAGATCCGAATTGAGATCCTTCCTACACCCACTAAAATTCCCAGAAAATTCTGGCATTTCAGAAAATGAGTCAGCTGGTTTCTCTTGAACACAGAAACTGAGGATTAGATAATAAGATACTGAAGGTTTTTTTTCGTAGAAAGTTTAGCAAGTAACCCACGAGCTCACAAATCTGAATGGTGAAATCTTCTGTGATAAACTATCCGTACTTTCCAGAAGATATTATAATCTGATAAGGTCTCTGTCCCAACTTTATGAAATTTATTTTATGTCTAATATGCTGGATAAACTGAATAGTTGTAGACTTCACCCAGAGTTGTTCTTCGTTCGTTTGGCTGCTTGTTTTGTCCTCATTCCCTCAAAGTCAGACCCGCGAAGAGCAAGTGTCAAGGCCCTTGGCCTCTCTCCCCTCCCATAAGAAAAACTCACAAGGTCTCATGGGACGATCAGACAAAGGTACTTCCCAGAGTGCCATCAACCTCATTTACTTCACACATCAACACGCATTCTTTTGATCGGCGGTTGAGAGTTGGCTGATCTTCGAATTTTCTGCAGCAGTTTTATCTCACCATGGCGTTTTTCTGCCCCATGAGAATTCCAAGGAGACGGAGAAAACGTGAGTAGTCAGGTTCAGCTTCGGGTAGTGTTTGAAAACCGTTTATGAGGTTTTTGTTTACACGATGGTCTCACTCGGCTTGTCAATTTCCTTGACAGGGTATCGAGATGAAGAACAAAAAGACACCACTCGAAATGGAAATACTAAGGGACGGATCACCGGCAGCAACAGTGTGGACTCTCTTGTGGAGGTAGGCAAGGAGGAAGATGACGTCGAGATTGAATTTGAACCTCGCAAAATGGTTGTCTTACACGATTTCATCCCTTGTGTCGAAGACGAGGTCGCCGTAAAGCGAGGCCAACATGTCAAAGCTTTATACCAAGAAACAGACTGGATCTATGTTATAACTAACGATGGTAAAGAAGGATTTGTACCGTTTACATACTGTGTTCCAGAAGAAGAATACGAGAAAAGAAAAGAAAAACAAAAAGGTCTTCAAAGGAATAATTTCCGCAACGCCTCGTTCCTCGACTCATTACAAGTGCAAACAGACCCTACACCGGCGTTTAATTTTAGGAAAAATGATTTTGGTGATTACGTTGTCAGATTCGAGTTCACTGCTTGCGACGAGAACGATGTTAACGCTCAGAAAGGAGACATAGTTCGTGTACTAAACAAGGACGATCAAGATTGGTACTGGGTGGCAAATATGAAGGGTGCTGAAGGATTCATTCCCAAGGACTTTCTCGTTCCGTACGACAGACTTCAAAATGGCGGTGAGTGTGTTAGCTTACTTTTGTTTTTATAGCCATACGATGTTGGAGTACTTTCGTACATTTAAAGTGTTGATGTATTGTGTGAGAATGTTGTGGGAAATTTATGGCATCGCAACACATGTGGTTCGTCTGAAGACCGCAGAGGGCAACTGTTTTCACAAACCGCAAGATAGCGCACCGCGCTAATTACCCTCGGGCTGTATTGTTTTCGCTAAATCGTCTTTTGTAGAGTTCTCGTAAACAAATCTCAGATCTCGATCAACTCACCAAACAAATCTCTTGAAGACGTAGATTGTATGATAACCTTAAGTGAATTTATTTCTACCAGGATTCGGTTGAGATTTTTGTTTCCAGCTCTAGCGCGACCTTGCAATGTTTGGAACTTCGTGACGAGAGAAAATGAAAGCAGATGAATGCAATGCATTTTCTGCCTTGCGGCCAATTACAGAAGTATTAAGTGTTTTCCGGACAGGAAATGTTATCTTCTAATACTTAGGGCTGAAATGAATAGCTATAGAAAAGTTTAAACTCTTCTTGATTACCGGTAACTTTAAAACCCAGATCAAATGTTTCCTGAATTCCTTTGCCTGCTGTGTGACTAATTTTAGTTGCTATAAACATCAATAAAATATTAAGGCAAATATCGCCCGTCTGCAACATATGGTAATGTAGGTTTAATCTTTGGTCTGTTATCTGTAAATTGAACCAAGCACAACCCCTACTATTAAAACCTTCTTTGTGCCCAAAATGAGGACTGCACAATCTGTTAGGGGGTTAATGAAAACAGTGTATGTGCTGGTGACCGAAAGCACTTACAACACATCGTTTATGAACTCTTACTTGATGCAAACACCTTGTTATAACATATTGCAGGGCTTTGCATTACAAAAGAGAGGATAGCCATTTTATCAATAAGTGACCCAGGAATTTTAAGTATTGACAAATCATTGTAAACAATCATCGAACAAAATTATACAACAACACTGTTGAAACAAGTAGGCTAACTTTGTTGTACTAGAGGACAGAGATGAGAACAATGCTGCAAATTATTTTAAAAGATGTTAGTATAGATCAGTTTTCCTGTGTGTCAAAATCAAAGTACAGTGTACAGCCTTAACGATTGTTTACTTCAAAATAGGAATATCAAGAAAGTCATCATCTCATATCTGGATCAGTCAAAGGATTGTCACTGGCTACTTCGCTTATTACTAGGACACTAACATGACAGAGAATCATGGGAACCTAAAATAGAAATCCGGGAGATCACCGATTTTACCTTCTTGACCCTAGAATAAATTGGTCAATTAAAGTTTAGAGCGCTGCCAACTCAACCACCAAAATGCATCAATATCCAAAAAATTTTCCAACGAAAATGTGAAAAGTGGGCCAAGATATGTCTGAAACTGTATTTTATGGGTTTTTTTCGTATTGTCTAGGAGGTTTGGTGACCCATATAGGTGATGGGGAGATTCGGTTTGTATCCGGTAGAGTTGGCACAGCCAGTACACCACAGTGGAAGTGCCTTACTGTATTCATTACAATATATTTGCCCAACACTATTTTCTCAGAGTGATTTATTTTTAGATGAGTCTTATTCAGCAAAATGTCTTTTTTCTTTTCACTACTCCTTTCATCTGCACTGCTTAACTGTCAAGTAAATACTTAAGCTATCACTTGGAAAGTTGTTGAACTCTCTGTAGGAGAATCATTGCTTGTGTTCACCATTTATTTACTGGTTGAATGACTCACAAGATTAAGTTACCTGCTATGTTATTAGCATATTTTTACCAAATTGTTTGTGATTGGTTGTCCACAACCAATTTGTGGTAATTTAAAGGTAATAAGAATGCAATTTAAGGGTAATAACACTTGTGAAAATGCCACTTGGTGTGATCTTAAAGTTGTTCAGTCCTAGTAACAGACTATTGAAGAAATTCAACTGGTAGTCTAGTACCTATTCCCTCCTTCCAAGAGTATAAAATGTATTCTGAACAAGAATTATGTCGTTCATGATGGTCAAAGGTAAAAAATCGCAATTTACTTCATGATCTTGGCCAGCGACTCTGCTTGGGTATTTGTGTGATTCTTAAGGAAGAGATGATAATATCAGTCACATCAGCCTACAGTGTAGTTCAAAGCTCTGTGACAAATTATCTTGGTCGTGGGGAAACATTTTTGTTAAATACAATCTTCATCCAATTTAGTAAGAGAGAAATAGTTTTAGTTGCTTCATAGAACTAAAAGGAAGGTACTGTATTTCCTTAATTGAGCATCCACCCTTGATTTTAATCACTCCTCCTCAAATTAGCTCCCTCATAGAATTGTGAAAATAATATTTTAGGAGACAGCATGGCCAAGTGTCTAAAGCACTAGGCTTGAAATCCAGAGACGAAATGTTCAACTACCTGTTCTAACTACTTGGTGTTGTCCTTAAAAGTAATCCTTTTGTATCTGCTATTTATTTATTTGTGGCTATTTGGTAATCAAATGGTGATGTGTGAAATTAAGAAATAATTTCACATGCATTTTGTCAAAATTCTCATAATTTCCCCGAGCCTTTATTCAAAGGAAATTATTAGAATTTCATGAGCATACTATTTGATTACCTTTTAATATCATAGCTGACAAATAACACTTAGAATTATGGTTTTTTGACCTGTTTATTGTCTCAAGAGTGAAGAAATTTGGTGCCAAACTTTTCCATGGCAATTTTGTAATTTCATATGTGAAATTATAAATTAATGTTGAAATTTTCTATCATGCATACGTTTTATAATGTTGGTCAGTATTTGTTTGCATTGGCCCTGAAATGTCCTGTTGGAGGAGTGATCGATTAGAATATTTTAATTTATTTCGAAATTTACGATTTAAAACCATGTGTATCCTTTCAATAAATATTCAGAATTAATATATCAAGTCAGGTGTCAGAATTAATCTAGTTTCCTAGACATTAGAGCACTTACACCAACTGGAATGAAAACAGATTTTTTTAAACTTCCCTCATGCGTTTCTTGTAATTTTAGCTTCCCTAGCTAACTCAAAGTAAAGTTGTTTTACTTTTTGGCCATTTTCTGGCTAACTTTTTACCTCAGTAAACCATACCTTATTTGACAAGTTGTAATAACTTTTAAATGTTTTGCAGAATATTGAATCAACTTGAGCAGCATGCGTTTGTTGTCATTTTTCAATTAATAATTGATATGTGTCTGTTTCTGAGATTTAATTTAATTTGTTCCTATTTAGATTCAAGTCCTTCTTCAATCCAAAATCTTCTGAATGGAAGTAGGAGGTCATTGGAGACTGAAGCTTCCCCGTCACCAACACAAGTAAGAAGTCCTTATAGAGAAACAACACCAGATTCCAACAGATCAACCAATAGCAGAGGCTCATCTGCAGAACCTCTGTTATTAATCACCCCATCCTCAAATCGAAATGGCTACAGTCCCGCTACTCCCAGTGATCAAACAGAGTCGTTCCGCCAGCGTCGTAACACCAACGAACTCTTACTCTATGGCCAAGAACTTGTTTGCACTGACACTTACATAGGAAGGAGGGTGGATGAACTAACTGTAAATAAAGGTGACTGGATTTATGCTGACATGAAACACAAAGATAGCAGAGGTTGGATGTGGGCGTATTCACCATCAAACAAGACACAGGGCTATGTACCCAGGTCCTGTGTACGACCTCCTGCAACCACTCCTCTGTGATGACCAAATGCATCTGCTTCGGGGAGGGTGGGAGGGAGATTGCTGCCTTTCTTCACCAGTCCTTTATGGAAATTTGGAAGAATGAGCAATAGCTGGTTTGCAATCATTCTCTAAGAATTTAAATGACAGAGACACTGGTGGCTATGTTGGATGCCAGAAAAACTAAAGCTAAATAGAAATTCTTCAGTTAACAGTCATCCGACATGGTGGCCATGACATCAGTTGCAAACAATCTAGTCAGTAATATCATTCTTTACGCATATGTTTGCAGGCATGTCCACAAAAGTGTTTTGTACAGTACAGAATAGTTTTGATACAAGCAGTATTATTTCTTTTCCAGAATCTTTTCTTTATTGGATATGGCTGGAATTATTTTGTGAAGAAATGCTCTAATATATATAATACATGTATATAGCAATTTTATGCTAATATAATGAAGAACAAATTATAGCATCCAAATGAAACAAGAAAATCATAAAACTATTTGCACTTTATTTCACAGTTCTTACAAATGTTCATGAATTAACCACATGTTTTAAAGTAATGGCAATCTGGGTGATATGTTCCTTTGTAGAGAAGTTCCAAAGCCATGTTTTCTTCATTAGCTATGACAAAAAAAATTGATACTAAATTGAAGTAATGTGTCATAATTTTTGCATGTAAGTTATAGGGCTGTGATTAAGTTTTGAGTCAACTTTAGCCTTGATCTTCACACCTTTAAAAAACGTGTTAACTTTTTGGTGAATTGTATCAACTATAGTCCAGTTCACCCATAACGTCAAGGGTCCATCAAACATACTCAGCCTTAGCAGGTATTACAGGTTACAGCCCTTAATGACAGCCCTGACTTATAGGGGCCATGGAGCCTAGACAAGCAGTCTTTTTTCTAATACTATTTGAGCGTAGCTAATTGCTTGCAGGTTTTAAAGAGTCTAAGAAACCTTTATAATGGAAAAGGCCCTAACGGAATATTTTAACAAAATGTACATTCCATTTTATGGAGTCTTGGAATAGCCTGCAAATTTGGGCATAAATCATAGCATTTTGCTTTTTAGACATTAAGTAACTTTTTCAATATTTTTGTCACTGATTAAAATTGCCTGTTGTTATAAAATGTTTTGACTAGCGTGCAATGTCACTCATGTTCTATCCCTGGCCCAAACTGCTGTATTCAGGTTATGTCTTGGCCCTGTTATGTGATAAATGTGCTCCACTCTTCTAATCTCAATCCTGGATTATTGTCAACTGGCTTAATTTCATCATCCTTGGAAAAGTCCCCTTAAAATTAAAGCAATTACCAGGCAGTGACCCAAGGTGGGATTGCTCAAAAGCAGGTTAATTCTGATCCAGGACCAAAAGTATAGAAATGTTTTTCACTGCTTATGTTTTGTGTAGTTTGAGACCACTCAAGCTCAAAACTGAAGGACAAACAATATAAACAGAAAACCTCACTGAAAATGTACAAAAATGAAATCAAAATTCTCGCTAATCCTGGGTTAGCTTAATCGGGCTTTGAACAACCCGGCCCTAGATTATTGTTAGCTGGCTTAATTTCATCATCCTTGGAAAAGTCCCATTAAAACTAAAGCAATTACCAGGCAGTAACCCTGGGCCGGATTGTTTGAAAGCATGTTAATGCTGACCCAGGACTAAAAGTATAGAAATGTTTTTCACTGCTTATGTTTTGTGTAGTTTTGTGTAGTTTGAGATCATTCAAATTCAAAGCTGAAGGACAAACAATATAAACTGAAAACTTCACTCAAAAGTTACAAAACTGAAATCATACTTCCTGCTAATCCTGGGTTAGCTTAACCAGGGTTTGAACAAACTGGCCCAGTTGCTGGAGTAGCTGAATTGTGTTTGAATGACAGGGCCCAGCAATCTATCTAAGGAATAATTGTCACTATTAGACCTGTTGATAATTTTATTCTTAATTTTTGAATACCATTTTATATAGTGTTAATATAGAATTTGTGGCATTTTTGGTGATTCCAAGTCTGTAATCCACTATTGTGATCTTATAAGAATATTTTATTAGCAAATACATTGCAGCAGTATTTATATGATCAAGGCAGGTATCCTCCTTTAGGAACATTGAGCCAAGAAATATGGAGTTGCTGATTGCGTGTTTTTAGACCAAATGTAGTATTATTTAAATTAGATTTATGATATCTTTTATTAAAGTATTTATTTATTGAATTCCTGATTTTAGGCGTGCTGACTGATAATTGCCATGGCAGGGGGCAAGTTTTAGGGTTAAGGGAATAGGGGCTGTTTTTGGTAGATATCACAGTTGCAGTACTTGAGGAGGCTCTGATCTGTTCACTTGGGTGAGGAAAACTGCAGATTTATTTAATTTGGATGTTGCCCTTGTCCACTGACTGTTTCGTCGTCGTCATCATCATCATCATCATCACCTTTATTCAAAAACGCAGTAAATACATCAGGCATTAACAATTTAACATAAAAGCTACAACTTATTACAAGAGACTGTATACAGATTAATCTTCTATTTGGAAAGAGGGAGGAGGGGGTGGGGGCAGGGAACTTCTGTACTGAAAGACTCAATTAAGATCTTTGACCAAGAAACTTGTAGACCGCAAGGGGATAACTTTTTCAGAGTTGGCAGTTAATAAGGTGAGGCAGGGGAGTGGGAAGATCTAGAATGCGGAAAGATGGCTTCAACGGAAAGACAGGGGGGTGTTGGGGGGGGACACTGAGCTGGGAAAGTATGGATAGTAGTCTTATGATGGCATCTCTAATTACAATGCACAGCAAAACTCAGTCAATAGCCCCAAAATAGAGTTTCTGACGACGTTTTTTTTTTTTCTTTTTTGTAAGGACCCATGCTTTACATCCTTTATGGACTTAATGCCTTGGACCCTCTATTTTACTTTGTATATAACAGCATCAACTCAAATCCAACGACTAGCTAACTAGTGTTTGAATTTCCAACAAAAAGCTTTCTGTTGAGTAGTATTTTTGGGTAACGTTTGGTGGGTCCTAGCATGATGCTGAAATGGTCACGTTGTAACGCTTGGGCCTCGAGATGAAACGCAGAGCGGTACAATAGAGGTCTGGGGACTAACTTTAGTGAACTTTATCCAGAATATTGGCGGGAAAAGATTTCTGCTCTGCCCAGTGAGGATTGTTCTGTTAACAATCATTCTGAAAATTAAGTATAATTTTTGGTAAGTTCAGTCATTTTTCATTGATCGAATTCAAACCAACTGCGTCATCTCCGCTGAGCTGACAAGCACAAAGTGAATGAATGAAATTTGCATATTCGCGCGACACCTGTCAACGAAAAACCAGATGCAGTTGAAAAACAACAACTTTCGATTTCAGCTGAAGCTAAACGCGGTCGCGTATTAAACTAGCTTGTCGTTTTTAAAAAACATCGAGTCTAAATCAAAATTGTTCTCTCAGTAGATAATGTTATCGCCAGAAGACTCCATCGAAGAATGCAAAGAGGCATTTTACCTTTACGATCGAAGAGGAGACAAGAAAGTTGAATGCAGGCAGATCGGAGAGGTTATGCGAGCGCTCGGAACGAATCCGACTGAAGGCGAAATTGCAAAAATTATTAAAAGTCTTGATCCCGCTGGAACTGGAGTCAAGCGAGTTACCTTCGAAGAATTCTTTCCAATATATCAAAATCTGCGAGATAGACAGAAGAAAAGTGGAGGTAAGCTCAAGTTTTGAACGTTTTCTGTTTTCGACAGGCTCGTTTAACTTTGAAGAATTGTTTAAAATTTTTACGGCTCTATGAAATAAGTTTTCATTTTTTTTTCTCTATATTAAGCTTACTTAGTACGGGAGAAGTTTTTAAGGCCCCAAATAAAACGGACTAGTCTTGGGTAGTGAAAGATACGGAAATAGATTATATGCTGCCGTTTTGTAAGGGAAACTTTTGGCATGCAGATGGCGAGTATCTCTGCCAAATAATACGGAAAACAAAACTTTGTTTTGCTTTTGGTATAGTCTGAATTTCACTGCATAAATGTAAATCGTAAATATAAATGTAAACTTAAATGATAGAGAGGTGTCAGAAATCGATCTTATTCTAAATCAAATAAGCAATCAATTCAAGAAACAACTTAATCATTTTTATTTTATCTAGTAATTTTGATGATGTGCAGTTGATTTTCTTTGTTTTAGTCTAAATACGATGCACTAATAGAAACTAGGTAGTTTATGATACTGGTATTAGTAGATGAATCTTTTTTTCATATGGTATCTACAGAAGTATGATAAATTAAAATGATTTTAGCAACTTCGTGATATATTGACATTTACGAACTGGTTCTAGTTTCTGAACAAGGCAACATTTGTTTGTACTTAAAATGTTAGCTATTTAGTTTTGGAATTAGACTATTTTATTATTTAATTGTAGCCATCTGTCATTTTATCCTCACAATTATGCTCAGAGCGGACCGAAATCTATCATGCTCGGTAAAATTATACCTTTTCCTTTGCCATGACCAAGAGACCATGACTGAATCAAATTCTAGTTTTTCAATGGGAAACAAGAATTTGATCGGATTTTCAGGATATTGATCGTCTGTAAAAGGTTTAGACCTTTTTCGCATTGCAATAGTTTCTTTTTTGTTACTTTACTGGATCCTGGCTACAAAAAGGTTAAAACAGAAATCTGCGGGGAAAATGATTTCCTTTTTGTATAGATATCAGCACCATATCTCTAATGCCTGTTATTCGACCTCGTTCTGTGGAGTAACAAAGAGAAACTAGAATAAGTCTGAGGTATCTGTGACGGAATGCAAATTTTCACAGCTGGTCTGCTCTGTCCAAAAAAGGATTGCTTCTACTTTGAGTTACAAATATTTATGAATTACTCTTCCTCTCGCTCTTCGCAGTCGGGTATTGCAGCGCCCATTTTCTCGCTCGACTGCATGGTGGGTAAGTCTATACCCTTGGGAGGCGGGGGGGGGGGAAACTCACATACAAAAAGGACGGGGGTGCTCATCGTACCTTTTAGGGCTTAAAAGAGCGGTTTTGGTATCTCTTAGAGTGTTCGGCCTCAAAAGGTCCAAAGCGGGAACTTTCGCGGTACCCTTCAGGGTATTCAGCCGAAACAATATGACAGGAGATAATGTGCTGTTTTAGAATTTATACCTCTTGACCGACTCCTACAAAACAGGATCGTGGTACCTCTCAGGGGTTCTTTTCAAATTTTTGACGAGTTCCCCCCGGGTCTATGTCCTATGTCCCCTACAATACCATCACGGACCAATTACCAGATACGAGGGAAAGAACTGTTTACTGATTTTATTTTATTGACCTCAGTGTGCGTTATTTCTTTCCATTTTAGTTGATCCTGAATATTTTATTGAATGCCTTCGCGTCTTTGACCGCAACTGCAATGGGTTGGTGAACGCGGCCGAGTTACGTCACGTGCTGTGTAGCCTAGGTGACAAGTTGACAGCTGAGGAAGTTGATCAGCTTTTGGTTGGGTTCGAGGACAACCAAGGCCAAGTACTGTACGAGGAATTTGTAAAACACATCATGTCAGGATAGTTACACGAAAAAATTGCGATTCTTTGTTACTGGAAGAAGATGTCACTTTAGAGTTTGGACGTGTTGAAAGTTTTAAGTTTCACTGAGTTAGGAAACTTCTTTTCGACGATGCGAACTGAACAGGGAGCCGATGGTGATCGCGTTTTGTAATGGCCTTCTGTTTATTTCGGGTTTTGCCCTTATAATTGATGGAATAAATGTTGATGTTTTTTTTAGCGTCATGATTGCCCCTCTCTTCTTGCCTTCCTACTATGGATAATTCCGGCTGAAATCTGCACTAAAAACCTGATATCCTCGCCCACTGATTTTTATCCTAATTTGTATCGGAAGTTTATAAAATTCGGTTTGTATTCATCACTTTTACAACTAAATATTCTGGCTGATTTCGACATACACCGGCGATCATTGACAGGACAAATCACATCTCATTAATTGACTTGGACTCGGTAGGTCAGCGACTACCTCACTAATGCCTCACTTATGGCATACCGTGATCATTTTGTTCGTTAACACTGTCAAAGCACGCGGGCTGCCCTTCATAGGATCTCGCAAAAAGCGTAATAGATTGTAAAAATACCGCAAATTGTGCTAAGTCATTTACGCCTTAGCTGGGAAAGTAATGTTTGGAAACCTCTTTGCTTTCTTACTCGCTCTCTTTTCCGCCTTTTCAGTTTTCACCTTCGTCTTCTTCCACTTTTCACCTTCTCAAAAACATGAGGCAAGGAGGGGTGAGAGGGGAAAGAAGGAGGGGTGTCAGTACCGTAGTACCTGTCTTTATTTCCTCTCAAAACAAACGTCGAAAACTCACAGTTCACAATGGGCTCAAGCTCAAAAGGCACACATCGACCGCGCGGCCTCGGTCGATGAACAAAGTCACAACAACTTGAACAAGAAGATCTGTTAGATCTTATAACCGCGCTTTTAAAATTTAACTGTTTTCTTAGTACTACAGTCGCAACGCAGTGCATATTCCAAAGCAATCTTTGATGATTCATTGATTACTGTAG
>Ga0126339_10000193_pt1 | contig 27914 bp, 15 predicted proteins | sample OrbTmetagenome_2_FD_92532 | JGI IMG/M metagenome (GOLD analysis project Ga0126339, IMG submission 92532) | Coral microbial communities from Petempiche,Puerto Morelos, Mexico - Orbicella T R C metagenome | ecosystem: Host-associated > Invertebrates > Cnidaria > Coral | place: Petempiche,Puerto...
CCATACAATGACCGCTGAGCTTGCTAGTGCTTTTTAAAATCTTTTCATTTTAGTTGGTTAGCGCGTCCGCAGCCGTTTTTTCTTCCCAATTTTTTTCAACGGGGGGGGGGGGGGGGGGGGTATTTTACTCCGTCTACAAAGAATGCTTTATCCCTTGTATCTCCTTAGGATGCAACATAAATTCCAAAAACTGGCTCGGTAATACTCCTTTGGCTATTGCTGCATCATCTGGAAAATGCAGCCTTATCCGTCATTTGATGTCTTTAGGTACGTTTGCCATGTCAGTCATATCGTAAGCGAAAAATGGATGCTGAAAGATATTGCAGAATGCTGCGGTTGCTTTATTTTTGGCATACTCAAAAAATTCCACAAGATAACCTCAGGACAGTTTTCTACAATAAAATTCAGATGAGGAGCTTAAATCAAGTCACATCGATCGAAGAGATAGGAAACCAGTTCTGAGAGTGATAAACGGTCGCTGACTTTGCCGGATTATACCTAAGTTAACGGTAGCGTCGTAGAGGCTTTATGTGCCACTTTGACATAAAGTGGAGAGGGGAAGGTGAAACGATAGCTCCTGTACTTCGCCTAAAGGTAAAACTATTACGAACTCTTAGGACTGCATTTTTATCAAACAATATTTGAAACTACTGAACTTTGAAGGGATTGTTCTCGGGGTTCTCTGTTAGAGTGGTTTTCAACTGACTGTGGTCAAGCCAAAACCGAAGTAGTCACTCTGGTTAATTACAAAGGACACACTCCTGTAAAGCGATCATAACACGAAGCAACACATCTATTAAGCACAAAGGGCGAGAAAGTGGCTACTTTTTCCCCCCACATTCAGAAAATTAGACGCCTGCACGTAGGTTTTAGTTGGTTGGATGGCAAACTGGCCCGACTTTTTCAAGCCAATCCTCTAGCGTGGTGATGCAAAACCAAAGCAAATACATTTTATTGTCGACGCCGAGGTGAAATAATACTTACGTTTTGAATGGTTAGGTGCAGACAAGAGTATTTGCAATAATGACGGAATTTACGCCATGGATTTTGCGATAAATGCAGGTAAGTACCGTTACTTTAATGTGTGTGGTACATATACAGAGGTCAGCTTCCTATGGTTCTAGATTCAGTAAACTTTAGAGAGCTGTTTACGCTTCAGTCCTCTCCGCATTTCATACGCGATTTTTACTAACATGACTAATCCTTCTCCTGCGTTCAATTCAGCCCGCAGTCTTCGCTCAATATATCCTGTAAAGTTCCTAAACAAAAATTGTTTCGTATTCATTCTGCATAAAAAGTGTAGCGAACTTCACTTGACCGTTTTTGCGATTGTTTGTTATTGTTTTTCTCCTTTTCGCGAAGCCTTTACCGCTGAAACTAGATATTTTCCTGTTTATCAGTCAATCCATTCTTAAGCAGCTTACTGAGCTTAGTTTAATATCTTGTATTTTGTCAATAAAACTACCTGTTGCCGAGGTAACCTTTTATCATCACCTCGCTTCAAGTTTTCAAAATATACTTATCATACTGACGAGAGGGTAATATGCGAGGAGAGAATTTATTGTAGCTAAAAGTGCAGGGATTGAACGATATAAGGCTTAGGTATTATTAAAATGCAAACAAAACCTCCAGAGAACATAGCGCGCGTGTAAGGTATAATTTCGCCCTCGGATATGTAGCGTAGACCGTCTTACATGCAGCTGCAATTCTACCATGTAAAACTATTCAGCGTAAGAGAAAGATCTGTAGTCTGTACTACTAAATGGACAGGGCATCCTATTTGTTAGATAGCCATTTTGTAAAATAATTGCAAGTGTCTGTCAAGTAAATTTTTGCGACGAAGAAATCAAGGGTCTCTAAAGAGCGACGTCGATAAATCCACCTGTTTAATTATGCATCGGAATGTACTCGCACTTCTCCACAGGTCATCTTGACGCAGCAAATTTGCTGGCTATTGACGTTCCCAACCCACATGTTTGGGACATCGTTGAACCCCATACTCCTCCACGAGTAAAGCTTGGCCTTCAGAGTCCTTCCAAGCAGCACTTGGTGTTTTCGTCCTTCCGAAGGAGACGCATGGATTTTAAGACTCTTGCTAAGTAAAAGACACGTCATGGTTTGAATTATACGTGGTAATATCAAATGTAATAAGGCTGCATAGGGTTGAAGTGCAGTGGATCGTGCGTAATTATGATTGCGTACTATTCAGTTGATGCCGGAAGAGTTCAATCGTTTGACAACACAACTAAGATACTCTTCAAGCATTATTTGTGTTGCCACGGTCTTTTTAAGCATTCGCCGGCAACATTCAACCGTTTTACAATGCCCATACAATATCAATTCAGTTACTTGGCATGTTTCGGCCCGCGCCTTCACACGTTCTTATTGGTTTTGATACCGCTGCCTTGATTGATTTGCTGAGAGTTTTTGTGAAGTAAATAAAAGGAGAAGTAACATTATACGGATGACAAATTGCGTTGAGTATCCTTTGATGTGTTAATTACTATTTAAAACAAGTAAACGAGTGGCATGGCCAAGGTAAGAATGTCCTCGCCTATAATCCATCTTAACATTGTTCAGTTATTGATGCTGAATTAACTCTCCTAAGTTGATCATTTTACCGTCATTACCTGACACTCGTTAGTACTGTCTACTGACTTCCGCAAAACTTATGGTATGGTTGGATGAATAGCCTATTCGTTAAGAATGCTCCACAATGTGTATCAACTAAAACACTCCCTGCTTAATACAAATGGTTTCACAGACGCTATTGCCAGTGATCGATGAGTCGGCCTTTTTCGGTTTTCTTATACTCCTGTAGACATTTTTCAAAGAATTTACTGAGATGATCCGTTTATACTAAGTACGTCCTTTAATTTTCAAGTCATACTCAAGAGAATGTCAATATCATTAAGCAATTGGATGAGGCTGAGTATGATATGGAGAATCATTGTGCAGACTGAGGAGCTTGTTATGCGCCGAAGCCCAGTCAAGTTCAGTAGCACTATGTCAAGTTTATAACATGAGATACAATAATTTTTCACAATATCAGCTCGCTGAGAAATAAATTAAGTTTACAAAGGGATTTTTTCTTCCTTGAAAGTAGTCTTTTAAACGTAACGGCAACCTTGAATGGCTTTTTATATTTATTCTGGCTGGCTTTTTCAGTCAGTATTTCAGCTATTTCGTCCTCGCTAAGCCATTAAGTCTCTTAGCCATTGCCGTCGCCGCTTTCTGTTACGTGACGTCATTCGTTCAATATTGGATGAATGACGTGAATGTTTCAAAATTTGCAGCTTCAGAAACAGACATTTCTTGAATCAATATTTAAAAGAAATGGACGCTGTTTCTGCCAACTGGACGTGCGATAGTTGATTCCATATTATATAGTTTCTATGAAGACGTGACGAATTTTTACGTCGATTCCAGCGCGTAGAAAATTCAAGAGTTGCGGTTAAGGCCCCGTCCACACTATACCTCAAGAATTTGAAAATGGAGGTTTCACTCTGAAAACACGTCAAATATTTTCCGTCTACACTACGCCGGAGAAATTTGAAAACGCAGTAATCACCGGTCATTTTGGATTTGTGTTCGAAGAAGGCTCTGGCAGGGAAATCACAGGATTATCGTGACTTCATCGTTTTCGAAAAGCTACGTTTTCAAAATGTTTTCCTTCAACATTTAAACGCAAAGCTGGCGTTTTCAAATTCCTCCGGTTTGAGAAGCGTCTTAGAAAAGCTTCGTTTTTGTGAGGGATTAGTGTAGACAGTAGGCCTAACCGCAGAAATAAAGCTGCGTTTTCAAATTTCTCCGGCGTAGTGTGGACGGGGCCTAAGTTTGGTTCTTGACTTTCGAGTCATCTATTTCTTTTCGCCAGTTCATCGATCTGTGTGGGAGTGTTTTACTTTAGTCTCCTTCGCAGCCGTTATTAGGGTCGAAGGAGCGTTGCATGACGACCCTAATAACGGCTGCGAAGGAGACTAGTTTTACTTCGGTTTTCCGTTCAAGCATTCAGACTGGTTTCACACCATATAGTTACGCCTCCAACAAATATGTTAGCAGCGCTGTTAACACTGATGGTTTTCAGACGACTCATCTTAAGTTCAGTTAAGCTTAGAATTTTTTGGATCACGGTTTGCTAAAAACCCTTGAGATTTTGGGGTTGGCCCTTCTTACGCGATACGCAAACCACAGAAGACAATCACCACTTATCACCGGAAGACAGTCCTCGTTCTCAATATCTATCCTTACTCCACCCATTATTGTTGACGTTTATCGCTCAAAGAGTTCGTGAGAATTTTGGCGGCCACCCGTTTTGAAGAGTCGAAATTCAGGTACGTCGTTACGGAAGGTGTGGTACATTCCATTTCTTGTTTCAGTATAACTGATTAACTTAGCTATGTGTGGAATCTGGATCATGTAGTGCAAGTGTTTTTCTTGATCCTTGAGTCCATTTCAAATAAGGCGACTCGATCCCGTGTAAACTCTTGAATCTACCTCTAAATCATTGTTTCAACGTCTCCCTATTTTTATGTGATTTTAAGCATGTAGACTCATCGTCAGTTCAGTACGCTTAAGCTTTGTCATTCGAGCTTTCCTACTCGGCTGAAACTTATTGCTGAGACTTAGAATAGAAAGAAAACGTTTTTATAGAAATACGATATAGGCAGGTCAAATAAGTATAACAACAAAGTTTCGTCATATTGGGAGGAACGGCAAAAGCTTTTTTCAACTTGCTAAATGCAAACGCTTCTAGTTGCTTGTAAAAAACTGACCACCAACCGCACAATTTATAGATGCGAGCTTTTTTAAAGAAACTCTAACTAATTGTAATTTGTTAGAAGATTGTGTTCATACGTTACTTTTTGCTCCTTTCTTTTCGTGTATGGCATTACTTTTCGTTGTCAGAACTCTCCGAAGAAAAGTAATTTAAAACGTTAATCATCCAATTGTAAGCCTCGAGACGATCCGTTTGATTTTTGCGGTAAGTCTTTTCTAATTCTGCTAAAAAAACAAAGAGCTTCCTGTCGCGCCTTTGTTGTTTTCGTTTCTTAAATCTCGTATTTTTTTCTTTAAAAGGAAGAATGTAAACACTTTTCCTCACAAAGTAAAATCCAATTTCGTGTTCATACTCGATGCCGTACGTTTCAGTTTTGCACCTACAGCTATCCCTACCAAGAGTACTATCCGAAGAAGAATCGTTTTGAGCAAAAGAAGAGATGTCGGAAAACAATTCAGTTCGATTACAGAATGGTGTTTAGAAGCCGTCGGTAAATATTCCCGACTGCAAATACGGGGCAGTTCCGCTCGCATGGACAGTATTTGTTCTTATGTAAATTGCTAAGACTCAAACACGGGTGTCTGTTACTTTTAAGAGAATTGCTTTTATGCACGCGCTGCTGTGATTGGACGGACGGCGTATTCGTGCTAGAAGGTCATTCAAACGTTCCGGCTGATTAATATATGTGAGAATACCAGAGTGACCTCAAAGCCTCTCATGAAATCCCTGCTTCACTGCGCATCTGCATAAATCCTGTAACACCTGAGCACTCAACACAGACGGATTCACTCCAAGCATTCCTTCAGAGTTTCTTGGATTCCACTGGCATCTGGGACCATGAAGCGAACATTTTCTTTTGTATTCCTGCTTGTCAATTTTCTATTGGTGGTGAATTGGCAAGGTAAGCCTTTCCTCTTCCTCTTTGAGATGATCGTATGTTTACATTTTATTTTTAGCATTTTAAAATTTGGCTGAGACTTTGGTTGTAACTTATGCGATACCGCGAGATGCACGAACATTTCTACGAGCATTCTTATCGTCGGTTGTTTCTTCTGTGTAGTGCAAATGAAAAGTAATCCCAAGTTGTACCGATCGATCGCATGCCCAGATACCAGTGGCGTAAACTGAAATTGTTTAATCAAAAGTTAACCAAAATAAAACTCTTTGTACGAATCCCGGAAAACCTATAAATGGTCTTCGTCTCTAAGTTAAAAGCCTTCATTTCGTGTTAGAAGTACCCCCCTTCGTATTTGCGAGGAAACTTCTGCTTATTTCTTGCGCTCGAGCGCGTATTGTCAGTCAACAATCGAATATCAAGTATTATAAAGTAATTGATTTGTCAAATTTACAGCCGATGTCTTTGTCGCGAGTGGAAAAGTTCGTGCTTGCTTCGTTTTGTGTTAATCGTGAGTCTAACTCAAATATCAACAAAAAGCTCGGCTTAATTGGGCAGCACGCTTTCTTTGTGAATATTAAATATCTTGCACATACAATTTCCTGAAGTCGACACTAATATCAATATTGTCTCGTTTATCTCTTATCAGGTGTTCAAGCACAACTTGTAGGTAAGTTGCACAAGTCGAGTAGTAAGTTTTCAGCACTTAATTAGCATCCATTTAGTTAAATCGTCATGCTAGTAAAAGTCAATACTAAACATCCATGGTGATGAAGTGGGAACGCAAATGCAAGGGAAGGTGTGTAGAATGTGCTAGCAGCTGTAAATAGACTAGGCTGACAGCGGCGGCGGAGGCGTGATTCATTAGCGTGATAATGTCGGCTGATTGACGTCTGTTTGGTGTTAGTTCTCATCGATACTAGGCGTGTTGCGGTCTTGCGATTGCTGTTGAGGTCGGAGCAAATCATTTGTAGCTAGGAATACTAAGCCAGTTATTCTCCCGCTTCTTCCGAGACGAGTAGTCCTTGTAGAATGTTACAACAAAGCCTGGAAGAAGGTTACGCGTCTATACATGATCTATCGGTATCCCCTGCTCTGATACAGCTGTGAGTTATCTAAAGTGGGATTATAAATTTTGCCAACTTGGTCTCAAATCATTAGAGTATGACTAAAATTGGCCACATTATAAATACAGGGAACTTTGAGACCGTGAATGCACATGCAGCATATTTATTTCACTTCTATGGAGGAACATTTAATATTCTTGAAACTGATGAAAAAGGGACTGAGAAGCAACCAAAATGTCACTGATTTACAAAGCCCGAAGAGATACTGCTTCAGGTACATTACACCAAACGGAATCGAGTGTTAAACTTTGAAATAGGGTATGGAAATCATTTATATTGGTCCGAAATAAGAGAAATAACTGCGAGGCAAACCGCCTTCCTAAATTATCAATGGTATTCTCCGGGCGACTTTGCGAATACTGCTGTTGCTGTTTCTCTTATTATAACTACTTTTTTTCCTGCGTTGCCCGCTTCACTTTCTTGCCCTTCGTGATTTTCAGCATAATCATGCATGTTCTTTTTGTCAATATAATTGATCACCGCTAAAAGCTTGTTTATTTCAAAAAAATTGTTATAGCGTTGAGCCCTTAAATGGGGCGGTAAAAGACCATCGGAGAATCAATTAGCATGTTTGCGCAATTCATTCGAACAGTACTTAACAATTTGGAACAGGAGTTTTAATTTTCAAGAGTAAACGTTTCAGAATCGGCAAAAAAACAAATTGCCTTAAAAGGAAAAGAAATTTCGCACACGGTGGATTTAAATGTTGACCTCTCGAAGGGGTTATCCAAGAAATGCAATGTCTTCGAAACATTCGCTATAAATATTTTTCGGTCAATTTCTCCTTCGGTTGGGACAGGAGGCGGCGACTGCGTTTGTAGGCTTAGCCCTCTACTTTAAAACTTGAGTAAACAGGGCGTAAGTTATCTCAAAGACTATCTATAGTACAAGCCTTTTTGTAAGGAGACTTGCTTAGGTTGATTCGCCGTCTAATTTTGTGTTATTTGGGTTTACTTGACGTGCCAACAAACTAAATCGCACCCATAATGTTCTCGTTCAAATGTATTCGTAATCTACAGTAAGCGTGGGAAAGGGACAAGATTTTATTTCACATGACTGCGCTAGCCAATAAACCTGTCACGAAGAATTTGAAAACTTTTCAGCACTTCGACCTTTCTTTGTTATCCTTCCATATAGTGAAAACAATTTTAGAACACTGCTTGATTCACTTTTGTGTTCAGAGTTGCTCAGCTTCCCGCCTCACCCCAAGAGAAACTCTCGTAAATGCTTTTAACATAACCTTCGTTCAGCACTGTTGATACAGATAAATCCTCCGTTTTTCAGAAACAATCCTATATTGTTGAAAGATATTGCGAGAATGGCAGAATGCAATCAATTATTTGAATCTTGATGACTTTGTTTTAATTGCTTTTTCTTTGTTCTTTTTAGCCCCCAGCTGCTGGGCTTTTGTAATAGGATTAGTTAATTTTCCTTCTCTTTTGTCATTATTTCGTGTGCCCTCCTTTGTAAACTCTGAGCAGTTTTGCAAGCAAATTGTTTTTACATTTTCGGCATTCTATGTTGGAGAAAACGGCAAAGGAGGCATATTAAAGAACGGTCAAATCAGTCAAAATCAATAAAGTAATTTCGTTTTGTTTCTCACCACTCAAGTTAAACTTGCTCGTCAAAGGACTGTGAAATGAGATAAAAAAAAATCTCTGGTTACAGCAACAGGCAAAAAGTGTTAGTCTCATCAAGAACGAGGACAGAACTATGGTCTTACATTGGTCTTGAAAACAGCACAAAATGCCTTGTTAGCAAAGTCCGCCACAATGCTTTGTGGAGTTGTGTAGTTATTTTTATTCTTTAAGCAGTAAAGTTAGTATAAACACTCGAGCACGACACTCTAAAGGTTATCACGGCGCCATAATTAAAACAGAAATACCTGTAGCGGGCTTGTCAGTCGTTTCCTCGACACGATACGTTATTTTTGTATTATTTTATTTTATTTCATTTCATTTCATTTTATTATCATCATCATATTATCATCATCATTATTATTATTATTATTATTATTATTATTGTTATTTATTAATTACTTTTTTTAATGTGCTAAGTTCGAAACTAAACGGTCCATATCCGCATGTTCTCTTTCAGATGATTGTGGTGGACTTCTTAAAGAGAGGAGCGGCACAATAGAGACACCAAACTACCCAAACAACTACCCTGTGGATAAAGTCTGCGCGTGGGTGATAGAAACGCAATCGGGCGATAAAGTTGTACTTACCTTTGAAACGTTTGCTCTTGAAGACAATTCTGTTTGCCAGTATGATTATGTCCTTATACGGGACGGTTCGTCGGCTAGAAGCCCGATGGTTGGAAAGTTTTGCGGCACTAGCAGGCCAGCCACTATTACTTCCACGGGTAATTTTCTGTGGATTGGTTTCCGATCAGATTCTTCTACTACAAAGATGGGGTTTAAGGCAAGCTGGAAAACAGAAAAGTCTGCCTCCACCACAGCGGCAACTACAAAGACGTTACCTCCGCCTGTTGTGCCAGAAGGTTTGTAGTATGCTGTTGTATTGTAGAATCCCGCTCGAAAACTGCCTCGACTGTAGCTGTGCAAATCAACATAGCAGAATCTAGTGATTTGTCAGGGCACGAGAAAAAATGCAAATAAAAATAAGTGCAGCTATTTATATACTCCATAAAAGTAATTTTACTCGAAACCTGAACTAGCGAACTTGAAAACAAATCGCAAAACTTAAGCAATGGTACCATGAGTAAAAAACTTCCTTGAAAATCATTATTTAAAGACGTAATCCTGCATTACTAAATAGAATGATGATGATGATGATGACGACGACGATGATGATGATGATGATGATGATGATGATGATGATGATGATGATGATGATGGCGATGATGGCATGACCTGAAACGCGTCACTATCAGTTTTGCTAGCTAGCACAGCCGATGTAGACGACCAAATTTAAATCCTTCACAAGTAATATGTGCATAAGTGTTCATAAGTGTTACGTAAGTTCATATGTTGGACTTGATTTTCTTTCCCTAAGTGTTTCTGATTTTTTGATGTATTTGTTTTAAGTATTGTTATTTTTTTGTAACCTCTTTCAGGGTGTGGTGGCCACATGACTGGTGACGGTGAGAATTTTACGTCACCGAATTATCCCAAATCTTACCCCGTCGACAGCGAGTGTATTTGGACTATAGTTACAACTCCTGAGGACACTATTGAACTGAAATTTCACGATTTCCATTTAGAAAATACTGGTACTTGTCGGTTTGACTTTGTAGAAATCCGACAAGGCGGCACTCGCTATTCACCACTCATTGGCAAATTTTGTGCGAGTACAATCATTTCACCCATCAACTCAACCGGAAACTCACTCTTCATTAGGCTCGTGTCTGATGGAACAGTCAGTGAAAAAGGTTTTCGAGCTACGTGGAGAAGGATTTCGCACAAAACTCCCACAACCCCAACTATCCGAGTTTCCACCACACCAACACTGGCGAAAGGTAAGCAACGCTGTTCGTATGTTGTTCTCTTCAATACTAGCGCATTGTCTCTTGACTGAAGTGACTCTACCCACTGCTTATCATATCAAAGAGACTGTCGTTTTCGGAAATCCGGAGCCTGTTGCCAAGAACAAAATGTATCTCCTAGAGTGAAGCACTCTGTCATCACAAGTCGTTCTTATCGACATTAAAGGGACAGAGTCAGCTGGCGCACATCCGCATTAGATACTATTTCATAGCTATTTGCATATCACGGAGACGCGATCCATACTGCTTTTAACCAAATAGGATAAAATAATATCATAGGATGAGCAAAAGCACACTCAAAAACAGGTTTTTCAGTAAACGATTGAAAATCAAGCAAAACGCTACGAAGATTGAAGCGGATTTCTAGATGTACTAGACGCGTATCTTTGATTTCAGGTTGAGGTGAACTGTTTTCAAAGTGGGAAAACTGGTATCCCGGTCAGCGCGGTCCTAAAGCTGACTGTGTCCCTTTAAAGATAAATTAGACAAAAAGGCACCGGGAAAGTGTCTCATGCATGCAATCGTGTCGTGAACTGCCGGTAGTTTTCTAACTCTAACTTCTAGCTCTTTTACTTCTTTTTATCGTCAGAGTGTGGAGGTGTCTTAAATGAAGAAAATGGGGAAATTACTAGCCCAGGCTACCCAAACCCGTATCCATTAAACAAGCAATGTACCTGGGTCATTTTGGCAAAAGAGGGCAAAGCAATTGAATTAACGTTCCGAGCATTTGAACTGGAGAGGCACTCTAACTGCCGTTATGACTACTTGGAAGTGCATGACGGCGATGGACCACAAATGCCTTTGCTTGGGAAATTCTGTGGTAACGTGGTTCCTGCTCCCGTCAAATCTTCGCAAAACGCCATATACATAAAGTTTTACTCTGATGGACTTACTCCCAAGCGCGGATTTACACTTAAATGGCAGACCTTTGAACGGCAATCCCCGCCACCTGGGCCTCCTCCCTCGCCCGATGGAAACAAAGGTATGGTATTTGTCTATTCGAGTATGTACCGTGCTCTTATAAGTTCTACTGGAACTTAAGGCTGCTACATCGGCTAATTGTGGCATAGATTGGATTCTTCACGCGCTATGATTGTCAAGTAAGTTGTACATATATGAAGGAAGCAATGTTTTACGTTTCACTCGCCGTCAGAGAGCCTATAAGAAAGCCTAAGCCAATACCATCTGTTTGCATGATAGAGCGGTTTTCAATTGAGTGTCGTAAAGCCAAAGCCAAATTAATCACTCAAGCCAATCAAAGAGGCCATAAACATTACAGTGAGCCAATCAAAACCCGAAGTAATTACAAGTAGCTGACGCAAAGCGCGGGAAAACGAGTGCAAACGAGTTACGATTGGTTTTGGTTTTACTTCTGATTCGATGAAAAATTGGCGGGAGTATTTTAAGCCAATCGCGTAGAGTAGTAAGCGCAAAACCAATTACTTTTCGACACTCAAATCAGAACCACTCTGTACATGTATCTAATAATTATTCCACGAGACGCGTTGGACATGAGATGGTACTACGCGCCTCGCTGGCTGTAACCATCTCATATCCAACAAGCGCGAGTGGAATAATCGTTTTATAAAAACGCCCCCAAAACATTGAAAACTAAAATAAAAACGTCCCAAAAAAGTACGCGTACGTTTACCATATTTGTAGAGCATGGTATAATTAAAATTGGTTCGTGCTTAGCGTGCGTATATCGAGTTATGGATGCTCACGGGAAGTTTGGAGAGCACGAAAGAAGCGTAAGAGTTGCTCGAGGCGACAGCCGAAAGCAACTCTAGCTTCTTGTTATAATGTTATATTGGCTCATATAATACCATGATGGCTAAGCCAATGAAATGGAAAATTACACATTTGAGGTCTAGACTGAAAGCTCTTAGTGAGTGAATGAGTCTAGGTCAGTACATTGGGTCGCTTTTCGAGATCTCAAAAGCACATTATTTTCTGAAAAGGTATCGGAAAACCATCTTCTATTTGTTTCGAATAAAAACTGACGACATAAATAATAACGCTTCTTCCGGCGGTCAAGAGTGCACGGCAATGTCGGCAATGCAAAGAACGTATAAAGTGGTTGAGCTTCAATGTTTTCCTCAACGATGTGTTTATGAATGTATGGAGACACTGTTTCCAATTCATAGTTCATCCTCTGATCATGATATTAAAAAATTCTGTGGAGTCCGACGAACTTAAATGTTTACGTAGCAGTTTTGACAACAACAACAACAGCTTTATTTATCCCTTTTTTTATGAATGTATGGAGACACTGTTTCCAGTTCATAGTCCATCCTCTGATCATGACTTTAAAAAATTCCTATACCTTGTTTTTGGGGGGTTTTTTGATCAGCTTCTTTTTGAAAATTTACGTATTTTTAAACTTGCCGCTATACAAATAACAAGAGTGAAGTGTTCTGACCACACATCAGTTTGGCTAGACATATGCTCTTACCTCTACGCATTTGTAGTGTCCGGCTTGTTTTGTTAAATAATTTGCAGCCAATGCTGAGCAGTACTCGGCTTCTTTCTTATTCGATTTGTTATTTTGTGCTCTATTTTTTACAGCTTGCGGCGGCACATTTACCACGATGTCTGGTGTTATGCAGAGCTCTCTCTATCCGGAGAACTATCCCGTAGACGTGCTATGTCAGTGGGTTATCCAACTACCACCACAGTACAGAATACGCCTGGAGTTCATGGACTTTCAATTGGAAGCGAGCAGAAGCTGTCAATATGATTTCGTGCTAGTAATGGACGGTTCACCTTCCTCGCCAACCGCTCTAGGGAAATTTTGTGGAAACTCAAGTAAGAACGTTGTGGACTCTAGGACCAATGTAATGACTGTTCTGTTTAAGTCGGATGAGACAAAGACCAAGAAAGGATTTCAAGCTTACTGGTATGCTCAGCCGGCCATCATTAACATTACACCTTCTCCTATAACACCGACAAAAGTTCCATCGAACGAAATTAACGGAACTGGTGAGTGCAACAAAGACAACGTGAACTTTATTGCTAAGTTTGTAAATATAGCATTTGCAAGGTAAGAGACACTAAGAGAAAAATAACTGGCTAATCTAGTTGAGTATTTATTCATCCTTTTTTAAAACGTCTCTATATCAGTTAACTTCTAGGACAGTTAACTTCTTACACTCTTAACTTCTTCGTCTAAACGTGTACTGTGCGTGCATTTTGCGTCCATTGAAGGGGTACAGATCAAACCGAAATACGGTTTCTTTGTTTCTAACTTGCAGAGTATACATTGAGCGAAGAAGTATCTTTAATTTTCTGCTCTTCCTTGCCCTGCCCTAGAGTAACAATTCCACCTAATGATCGTATTTAGTGTTTTAATGAAGATACGAGAGAATCCATCCAAAAATTAAAATGACGAAGCGTAGTTACCGACAAATTATCCTCCAGCTAATGACTATACTTAAACTTTTAGATTGCGGAGGAAAACGCATGCGTCCAAGTGGTGATATCTTCTCACCCTCTTACTCCATTTCTTCGTCCGTACCAGCTGACTGCGTGTGGATTTTGTCAGTGTACGATGGAGACAAAATTGCGATCGGTTTCAACGAGTTTGATTTAGCCGTCGCTGTAGACTGCGCTTCTGAGTATGTGGAATTGAGGGATGGGGAATCGGACGACTCTCCTCTGCTGGGACGGTACTGCGAATCTGCACCGATGGTGGTACTCGGTTCTACGAACAAGATGTGGATGCGCTATTATTCGGTTGGGACGGGAAGGAAAGGTTTTGAAGCTACCTGGACTACAATGAAGCAGACAACGCAGGTGGAAAAACCTAACAGTCCAGAAGTGGGCGATGTGAAGAAAACGGAATCTCTTCCTTATCCACCAAGTAAGTTGCACTTTTATCGTAAGAGTTATAAAAATCTTTTTTTCTCCTTGCCATATGAGGAAACTGTCTTGTGAACAAGGGCTGAGCGTAGAGGTAAAGAAATTTATCAAGTACAGGAGGTTGTCTTGGCTGCCAATAAGGTTATAGGAGCACTCACAATGTCATCGTTCAATTGACCACATGTTATCTTTAAAGAGAGAGATTAATTTTTTCTTAGACCCATACATGAAAACAAGTTCTTTACCGTAGATATAATCTGTAGATGCCAAGGTATCTTAATCTATCTTATTATATGGCTAGCTCCGTGAGCGGGCAAGATGAATCAAATCCTGCGCTGTGATTGGCTACCCGAGCAGGCAAGATGGAGCTATCTTGCCCGCTCGGGACTATCCGCCGTGTCCCGCAAGAAAAATTTCCCCGAAAGCCATGTAATAAATCCTTTATTGACCAAGCTTGTTCGGTCAAGATGGCTGGATATTGGCCTCGTTCTTTTTTTACAAGTTTATGGACCTCGCAAAAAAAACTCGCAAAAAAAGAACTTGGCCAATATCCAGTCGTCTTGACCTCACACTTGGTCGATCACCCATAGATATTTTCGTGTTGCGGTTAATATACACTCAGCTGTTCACGAGACGATCATATATATGGTTCAGATCCAGCTATCAGGCAATCTGGTTACTGATTGGCGTTATCTGGTCAAAGATGTAGCCTTCATGGTTTTTGGAGGCTCGCCTCATAGGGCAGTTTTCAAACACTTGTTTTGCATTACTACCTTACACAATGGGCTTACACGCGCTCCTTTCTCAGCCAATCAGAAGTAAAACAAAAACCAATTGTGAGTTGGTGGCACACGTTTTCCTGCGCTTCGCGTTAGCTACGTGTATTTGCTTGAAGTTAATTAATTCACTAGATTTTCTGTGTCCTTGGTGATTAGTCAGAGTGATAACCTTTGTTTTGGTTTACTACACTCAAATGAAAACCGCTCTATATGTAATGGTATATACCGTTGAATGATCTATCTCGTATTACTATAAATCTACTAACGTTCTATCACGAATGCCGTTCTCTGATTGGCTACGCTACTCACTGTCTATGCTGTGATAGATAGTGAGTAGCGTAGCAGTGTGCGCTTGTTAACAAAATAACGGCAGCTTCTTGGCGTTTTCAAGGTGTCTGTGAGGAGGATTTAGATAAACTTTTGAAGTACTAGTAGAATTATACTTAAAAGATTAGATTATTCGCTCTCGATTTCTATGCGTCATAGTTGACTCGGGCTACACCCTCGGCAACTGTCACGCGATAGAAATCTCGAGCTCATCTAATTGTTTATTATTAGGCGATGCAACATTATCTAAAGTTATTTGACTGCAAAAAAGGCAATTGGCAATTTTTACACATGTGCCTTCTATACTTAAAGAAGCACTGCTAGTTACCAAAAACGCAGATCGAGTGATGCACCGTGCTGGCACTTCTCTATTTTTGCCCTGCGTGTAAGTGTTTACTATTTCCTTTGGTTGCTTTTGTTTTTCGTTTGCCACTTTTCCCCATGAAGTGGAGAAATAATAGACGGTTCTACGTATGATACTCATTTTCTGCGTTTTCTAGAAGCATTCCGCCATTTATTCCTTTTCTGCTTCTTGTGATAAATAATTATTTTGTGCCAGATTTATTTAATTTTATTTCTTTTATCAAAGAAAAATGCGTGGAGGCCCTTGGTATTGAGAATGGTGGAGTCAAAGATGGCCAGCTGACGGCCTCTTCTGTGTGGATGGGTGTGAACACATTTGGTCCTCAGCAAGCCAGACTTCACAACCAAAAATGGCCACAAGGCTGGAGTGCTGACCTAACTGATAAACAACCATGGCTTAAAGTGTCGTTGCAGTCGGACTATGTGATTACTGGCATCGCCACGCAAGGTTATGGTAATCCAGTCTTCCGTGAATGGGTTGAAAGCTATTACTTAGTCTGGCTGGACACTAAGGCTGGTGAAGTCTTTTATCGTGAGGATGGCAAAGTCAAGGTAGGCGTATGTCTGAAGGTTTTTTTGCATTTTCCTTCCACTTTTAACCCTGTCTAATTTTTCAAGAAAATAGTTTTACTTTAAGGGAACAGTAGAACGTCCTGAAGACTGAAAGAAATTAATTCAAACCAATTTAGTTACATAAAAAAAAACTTCTCTCTGAGATTATTTGAATTTATTAGGTTTTAGATGGTAACAGTGATCACGATACCGTTGTCCGTCATGTGCTAAAGGAGCCCTTTATAACTAAAGAAGTAACTGTCCGGCCCAGAATGTGGAAGGGCAGCGTTGGCCTTCGAATGGAGTTATACGGATGTAAACTTGGTAAGCTCTGTTTATGTAAGAGCCTTGGCGACTCTGTACATGGAAGCGAAGGAATGTGTGAAGTGTGTGAATGTGTGAAAAGAGCAGTGTCATTATTTGATTTTCTATTGTAAATGTATTCTGCTGATCACATTACATCATTTTTACACGATTAATTTAGTTTCTTATTCATTTCACTTCTGAGGTTCGTATAACTTCGAGAGTTGCTTGTAGTCTTCAACTAAAATTCAAGTTCTGTTTTCTTTCGCTACCTCGTCACGAGGTGCCAAACAGACCGTAAGAAAGAAAGAGAAACATTTTTTTCTGGTGATTTCCCTTCTCAAAACTCCAAGGTTAAATTTGCTAAACCTTATTGCTAGGGTCACGTCCATGAGGTGATAGCTGAAGTTAATGTTAAAAAACCTCTTTATTCAGATGATTGTCAAGAACCACTTGGACTAGGAAACCGAAACATTAAAGATGAACAACTGACAGCATCTTCTGCTTGGGGCGATAATCCAGAAAAGTTCGGTGCTCACAGGGGCCGGCTCAATTTAGATCGCTGGCCTCAAGGTTGGACAGCCAGTGTAGAAGACGCTTCTCCGTGGTTTCAAGTGAATCTGAACGACCCTATTATTGTAACGAGAGTAGCTACGCAAGGATACGGAGGGCCTGCGGGAATTGGTCAATGGGTAGAGAAGTACCGATTGTCTTGGGAAAATGAAGAGGGTACTTGGCGCAATTACTCCCATCCTCATCGTGTAAGCAGTTCAGCTGTCCACTGGAAGAACAAGGTGATTTACTTTTCTTAAACATCTGGAACATCAAAGCGCGATCTTAGAAGCATTTACTTACTGCATGAGAAGCGTAAGAGCAATGCACGAGCTAAGAGCAAGCGAAGGTAACTCTAGATTCAGATGCAATCTGCAACTGGACTCTCAAGTGACCCTTACCTCAATTAGAGCATAGCTACAACAAGAACCAAATCTTTTATAACATAAGAACAGGGATGGGAAAAACGTGAGAGGCAAATTGTATTCGAATGATAGACTCAAAATTCTGTTTTATGCCTAGTAAAGATACAGAAACTCTTTCAGCTCCGTTTTTGTTTTCCCTGTCGATGCTTTGTGGGACTAGAAGAACTTGTCACTAGTTCCTGCGTTTTAGTGTGCAATGTAGGTTTCCAAAGTACACTAAAACGAGGAAACAAACCTTGTCTAATCTTAACCTTATTTTGCAGGTATTTCATGGAAATAAAGACAAGACGACAGTGGTGTCACACACTTTGCAGAATGTCTTAAAGTCAAGCAAAATCCGTTTCTGGCCCCTGGTCAACCATAACTTTGTTTCCATGCGGACGGAACTGTATGGCTGTATGGGAGGTATAGGTTACTTCTTATTCTCAAAAATCTGGCGTCGTCCTATTCTGAAATGCTTGATGATCTTCAGTTAAAGGTGCTATAAACAATTGTACCTCCTTGAGTACAAAGATCGTGTCACCACCGAGGGTGCAAATCACGTGTTGAATACCTAGCAATTTATGCGCTCAAATGTCGTTGAATATTTTTTAAAAGTCTCGATCAATTCAGTTGATCACCATGCTGAGTATCCTTCCTTCTCTTTGCATCTAAGTGTACAGCAATATTTCAATAAAGCGATACCATTAAGCCGTCCTCTCTTGATTGAATTTCCCCCCATATGCAGCTGCATTAATTTTGCGGCTTAGAAATATATTGTCTAAACGTTGTTTGCTTATGTTCTTTAAAACCTTACAGAATCTTCAAAAACCGTAACTGAATGCACTACAATTGGTCATCGCATGACTGGTGAATCAAATCCACCCAGCAAAAAGGATTGCCAATGGCATGTCACTTCATCCAAAGAGGACGGCACGGTAACACTCAAGTTCACAGCTTTTGACTTCTCAAAAAGCGATCCTTTCTGTAGCAAAGACTACATTGAAGTCAGGAACGGCCTTACTAAACATGCTCCCGTAATAGGAAAATACTGTGGAGGCAAGATGCCTGCTCCAGTGCAATCTTCGGGAAATGGTCTCTGGGTTCGTTATGTGGTGTCTGGTGAGATCAAAACTAGGATTGGCATGACTTACCATGATGGTCCTAAAGCCCCTGTACAAAGAGAGAAAGGTATGTTAGTTTTCCTGTTTGTATGAAGATTCCTAAACTGTAATATACCCAGGGTTGCAATGTTGCACGATGTTGCAATGTTCCCAAGAGGAACAACAACCCGCGATTGAGCCTGCCCTAGATCTGAAATACTGCTCCGTTCGCTATTAAAAAATTCGACATTGATTTCATATTATGCTGTTTATTCTCAGATCAACTTACAGTTCTTTTGCTCTTAACTGTTAAATGGCTTTTGTTGTCGCAAAGCTGCATTTGGTGTCTTTTTTTAAAGATTTTTATCATCATTTTTCATTTTTTATCAGAAAATCTGTCCCATGTATTTATCGATCAATCTAAGTGAATTGCGTTGTTTGATAATTTTCTGTTCCATTTGTAGGATGTGGAATTCGAAAACATTCAACTCCACCCAGCCAAACGGACGGACGTACGCCCAAACAATGGCCTGGACAATGGCCCTGGCAAGTAGCCCTACTTCTTATGGGACAGTCTGTTCAACAGTGTGGTGGGGCTCTTATTGCTCCTCGGTGGGTCCTCACAGCAGCTCACTGTTTTAAAAGGTAATGTTCATTTATATTAGTCACTTCTCTTCCTAAAAGCGGAAGCATAATAATGCTTAGTGAAACCTATGGTAATAGTTTCAATGCAGTCATCAAATTTTAATTTTCCATTGTGGGAGAAATTCCAAGGAGAACATAGCGCACAGATAATCAAATAATCAGATTTTTGTTTTTTGTTTTTTCGTGTGTGTGTGAGGTAGGGTTAATCCCCTTCTACCATTGGGTACATAGTGGCCATTTTAATGCCTAACGATTATCTCCACACTCTTTAAGTGTTGCTGACTGAATGTTATCATTACAGCGACATCCCGCCTATACGTTACTGCTATAACTCGCATATGTTCATTTGACTATGCTGTGTATAATATCGATGGCTGTTAACATTTCAATTTGCTTCTCAGTAATACAGGGCTATAAAGCCGTCCAACCCATTCCGTACTGCCCATTTCAGATGGCTGCGTCGTACCTTTGTTGCTCTCGTTTTCGCTGTTTACTTGAAATGCAAGTTGACGAAATAAGAAGTTTATTTATTCCGCGTAAATCATACTTTTTATTACTTAAGGTCATTCCACTGAAATAGAACCTGCACTGAGATGTTTGTCAATCTTTACCTATTGATTTTTTATATTATATGAACTTTTGAAATAAAAATTTAGGGGTCCCTGTGTTCGTTTAGGAGCAACAGCAACTAGTTTTTACCAAATAAATCCTTATAATCGCACCATGATCATAGTCACGATTTCTTGCTAAATTCACGTTTCCGACGATTGCTTCTTGTTCTACGCTGAGAATTTGGTCCTTATTTATTTTACATAGAGAAATTTATTACTCAATTCAAAACAACAGAAAAAAAAAATGATAGGTCACCGTACTCGTTTTTCAGAAAATGACGATTTACCTCTATGGCGAGGTCCAGCCGTAAAGAAAAGCCGCCATTTTTTAATGCGCGCGCGCTAATCACGCGTGAAATTACGCGCAGTAGGGATGCGCAATGCAGTGCTGGGGAATGACCTTAACTCCGTACATATCTCTCATACTAATAAAGCACAGTTCCGGGTAAAATTCCCTACTTGCATTTGCAGGTTCAAGCAGCCTCTTCAATGGGTCATACGTGCCGGAGAGTTTGATCTCACCCTAGAGGAAAATTCCGAGCAAAACATACGAGCTGAAGCAATATATGTTCATTCTTCATACATATCTGCTACAAACGAGAATGATATTGCCTTGGTGTACCTCGAAAAGCCGGCGCAGGTGAACGACACAGTTGACATAATTTGCCTTCCCGATGAAGGAGACGTTCAGCCTGGAAGCTCTTGTGCTTCTGCAGGGTGGGGTTTTACACCAAATCTGCATCATACTTCTGCGCCACTAAGATCACAGGTGGTGCCCGTTGTATCTCGCCAGGAATGTAATAGATTCAGTTCCTACGGCGGTCTGGTAAAAGAAGGAATGATTTGCGCAGGGTTTGCGAAAGGCGGCGAAGATAGCTGTTACGGAGATGGTGGAAGTCCTCTCATGTGCCAAATCTCGCAAGGAAAGTGGGTTGTTGGCGGGATTAATAGCTGGGGGCAAGGTTGCGGACTCCCTGGCAAGTATAGTGTGTACACATTCACGGAGAAGTACCGAGACTGGATTAATCGACACTTGCAAGCAAACTGATCGTCGGTTGTGGAAATGGGCGCTGAAGCAATAGTTTATTCAACTCTGCCATGGGTATTTAAATAGTCCAACGTGAAACTTATAGCTGGCCCCGGTTGACTTGCCGTTTCGTTTGGCACATGCTAGGAGCTGCTCATCTTGCTCAGTTTCCCAGCTTGGACACCTCAGCTGGGAAACCTCGACGTTGCACTTGTGTTGGTCGATCATTCTTGACACATTGTAAAAGGAAATGTTAAAGTTACCTTAAGTTTATTACAACCAAACCAGACATTTAGTGTTTTTTGATGTGCGAATAGACAATAGGCTGCATAGCCCGAGTCCATAACAATAATAGCTGGAGCTGCTTGTCTTACCTTGTTGCGTTTCTACCGGTCAAGGGATCTTTGATTTTTCTAACCTAACTAATTGGTATCATATCAAATGTCGGTCCTAATAGAAACAAAAATCAAATAGGTCTTCTTTCGTTTGTGTGCTGATGTTACTGATCAAATGCTAATCAAGGTCTATAGCCACTTTAAATCGTGTATTTATCTGCTGGTACTAACATAAACGTAGTCTCGCGCTGATAAGATAGTTGACGTGCTTCCGGTGATGTTATGAATAAGGCGCCTTCAAGCCCATTTCAAGTCTGGTCGTTCACCGTAACAGGTAGTTATAGCGGATAAAAATTCTCTTTGCTGGCAAACACTTCTCTTTGTGTGGAATATGTGGTTTCCTGAATGGCTGTTTCCCCGTCTACCCTACACCATGGTTTATTCCCACACACCATGTTTTATTCCCATACTGAAGGCGTGAATGGGATGTATCGGGTTTTCTATAATAATGCTGCCGGATTGCTCGTGTTTACAACCCAAACCTTAACGTGATCGAAAAGGAACGATTGTCGTCAACATTGGAATCTATTCGTGATATAACATTCACCTGAAGGATCCTGAAGAGGCAGATTCAAGAGTCTTATTTTGTTGCCAAGACTGCACGGTTATCTCCTTAGTGAATTTTGACTGTTTTTGTTACAGTGAAGGGTAGATTTCTTTTAACGGCCAATACAATCTTCTACAAGTTTTTTCAAGCTATCAATAATAGACATTGTTTTGAGGCGGACTTAACTGAACACGAATATTTAGCGTGCCAACTGGCGAAGATAAATGTACACCATATTATAGGAATAGAAATATGTTCTTACTATAATACCTGCAACGGGTATTGGTTTAGTGGAGGATTGGTTATTTCTTTATCACAGTGAAGCAAATTATTCAGTGCTCTCGCCGTGAACATTTAAAAATAGTGCTACTGCAATAAACTGCGACCGGTATGAGTCTGAGATTGTAGGTGTTGCAACGTCAATAAAATATATTAATCTTTTGTCTCGCGATGTTAAATCACGGCACGGTTCCCACGGTCAGGTAAACGTCCAGACGAACAATTTTACTTCTACATTGGGTAAAATACCGCACATTGTCGATTTGGTGAAGGAAATTCCAAAATTCTGTCTCAGCAAAAGGTCAATAAAGTCAGGGAAATACTTGGGCCCATCTTAAGTTCTCTCAAGCGGAAATGGAAATTGATTTTTTTGGCGCCTTTTGCCAACGAGTTAAGTTTTATTAGCAGATTATCTATAGCACAGGAAACCAAAAAGACAATGAAGGAAACGATGGAAAGAAAAGTGCTTTCGCCTCTCTCGGCCCTAGAGAAAATTGGTAAGTCGGAGGGTTGTTTTTCTCTTATGTAATGTATAGGGACCCAGATAAAGATCACGGCGTTTCGATCGTGTACGTTTGATATATGTCATTGTTGAGCTGCAATTGGTTGATTTCGATCACGTCTTGATGACCAGTCACCTAGTGAATTTCTTTGTAATTATATCATCATTCTACGCGAATCTGTGTGTTCTTCGACATGCTCTTTTCTCCTCGCATCCAAACGTTTTATCATCGGTTGTTTGATCATCTTCAGCTCGTTATTCCGTCCTCTGCAGCATCAAATGAAATTTTGTTTTACCGGATATGCGATAGGGCATATAAACTAAACGAGATGCACGTGTCTTCGAAGCTCTGATCTTTCGAAGGAGCCTTGTCCAATACAACCTCATTCCAACGTAAGCAACGCAAACCGACGATTCGTCCTTATGAGGTGTAAGTAAACTACATGATTGGTGCGGTATCGCCTAATTTTTAATCCTTTGAATTGCCAAGTTTAATAGCTCCAACGAAAATACTCTCCATTAATTAACGAGATAAAATCGTTGTCAATCGATCCTGGTATGGCATTTATTATTCTGCAATTATATTGAGTTCTTTGCGGTTTGACCTTTACGTTCATTTGGTGGAAAAGCGTGAATTCCTTTTATTCATAGTATCTTGTTAATCGCATTAGCCGAGTGAGCCAACAAAAATGAACATGCTTTAGGTTTTTAACACACTACACTTGTAGATAATTGAGACTAGTATTGCAGCCGGACATGTATAACGGGGACAACACTGACTGGATGCACAAGGTACACCCATTTTTTTTTTTTTTTTAATCGCACCATGTATTCGACTACAGGTATTTTAGATGTTTTATTACAAGCATCAAGTTCGACAATAGAAAGTCTTGATTTCATAACAAATAAAGGCAATCACCGCCAGCACCTTAATAGCTTGAGCCTTTTAACATAAAGCCACGATAATTAATAGGCGGAGTGTAAAGCAATACAGGTCAGGCTCAGTATTTCAAATATGCTTCTAATAATAACAATTGACTTATTTTATTTTCTTCACACAAGAGACTATAGTCTCATGGTTCATATCATGAGAAACAGATTTCTCTCCCTGGCGAGAAGTACACCAAAAGGATGGAAAATAAATTACAACTGGATTTTTTGTTGTCTCGAGAGGATTATATTTTTGAAGTTTCGGCTTTACATTTAGCCACTTTTCAGTGTCAACAAAATAAAAAACCTTAATTACCATCTAATGAGCTAGAAATTACCAAGGTGCTATATATATATACATCTGCGTCAAAACATGTCGAGTGCTTTGTTTGTCAGATTTTTTACAAAAATGTCCTCTTTTCTCTGGAAGCAGTACACGCCAATAACTGCTGTTTTGACAAGAACTGTTTACGACAGAAGAAATCGCCGTAGAACTTTCTTAGGAGTGACCGTAGGTACGTTGTACGATTATTATCTTGTTTTTCTTTGCTGTAATAAAATCGTCAGTCATAAGTAGGGCTTTACTGCGCAAAGCTGGGATAAACCTACAATGCTTCAAAGGGATTACCAAAGCACTGCCTTGCCCTCCAGTGGAGCTACTTATGTTGTGCAGTACGCTTTTTTGATAGTTGTATCAGATGGAAGAAAGCAGTATAAGAGGTTCTTTCAAATACGCTTGAAACAAGAAGGATTAGCAGAACATAACGGCTTAAAATGCTACTTCCTTCCTTTCTGATGCCGTTGCATTTTCCAAGACAAAAAGTCTCGAAATTTCCGCATAACACCCCTACATAGAAAACGTGATGTTGTACCTGACTAAATACGTCATTCAGTGCAATTGAAGGGGCCGCGGCCATCGTCTTTGTGTTGCCGGCATGAAATGGAAGACTAATGGATTATTATTTTGAGCTGATGTTCCTAATTACCGATCTTTGCCTGTCCACTTAAGAGTTGTCCAAATACCATTGAACATCCTATCATTTCTAATTTTGTTACTTCTGGAACGGAATGTAGCAACGTTGTCGGAGAACATGTGATAGAATATAAAACTAACACTTGTCTTTGGTCGTGAGTCGGAATGTAACAAACTAACTAACGATAAAAAATCTGTTGAATACCCAAATTGTTAAACAGATTAGCACGAAGAAAGTTGCTCGCATTCTGTGGTGTCGTTAATTCCAGTGTAAGGAGTACAAATGTCCCCTTAATAAAAATGAATTAGCCACATGTAGTATAAGCGATGAATAGTTACATGATGATAACGGCATAAATTATCACTGCTGGCATAAAGCGGCCTGACCTCATCCAGTCACTTAAGACTGAACTAGGTTTTATCATATGAGATTTGCAAGAACTAAGAGGAATACTTAACACGTGCGGTCAAGAGCTGAGTAAGTATTTTCACGTTGTAGTACAGTACATTGTCACAATAATCTTTTGAAGACACACATCGTGCTACCGCTATTGTAATAGTCTTAAAAAGAGCAAAGGTCTAAGTTTTCTTCATGAGAGGGGCACGTGAACCAAGCGATTTCTACCAGTCTGCCGAGTCCTGCATTTGTCCCTACCAGCAGGATATTCAGTTTTGGGAAAACAGAAAATTTATAACACGCGACGAATCAATGCATTGGCATATTGTATTTGTTCGTATATCCGAGAGAAGCAACCCTAATCGCTACGCAAACCGTCTCGTGTCGATTTACCAAGCGTTAGTTCAATTTTTCTTGAGTCTGATCAGTCTTCTTGCTTTGTTACTGCTTTTCTTCAGTCAGATGAGGTTTTGTTTTACTTCTTCGCGTGTTTTACTTTTTTTGGAAGAACTAACCCTTGTCCATCGTGGTTCTTTTCAGGATTCAGCGTGGCAAAAAAGGGAAAATAAACAAGTCTGCCTTCTTTGAAATCATTATACCCCGAGGTGAGCGCCAAATTTGGTAATTTCCATTTCTTTTCTTCTTGTTAAATAGGTTAAATATATTTAACCAAATTCACAGTATTCTTTGTCGATATTTGGAGTTACCAGTTATGTCTCCCACGTGCCGTGCCGATCGCTTTTCAGATATCTTCTTGTTGAACAGAAACCACATGGCAGCAGGAAAGGTTTCTGTAAAACGATGCTTAGAATGTTTTCCTCGTGAGAAAGAGCCCTGTACGGGAAGCTATTTTGGGTAAACGTTGGCAACTGAACCTTGTTTGGTGGCTGGAATGTAAAACATGATTGTCATATCCAACACAATGTACGAACGATTACACCTAATTATGAAAGGTTTTGTTATGGTAATTTAGCCACAGTAAAAAATTTTTAACTTTGTCGTCTCTTTATTTAGAACAGTGGGTCGGTGCGTGAGTGAGATGTCAAACTCTACGTTGTTACTAAGTGGATAGTTTAGTGAAATACCAGCGCTCTTGTCATTTGAATTCATTTTAGCAGTGAGCCTCGCGCAGTAAACATTAACTTGGTGAGTGTGTGTATACTTTATGATTGTTAAATTTTACCTCTAAGTGGTTGTGTTTAGCAGACTCTTTACTGTCTCGGAATATTCTATAAATATACTCATCCCAAGAGCACGTTGTTGAGTTTTATTATGCCTTCGCTTTTTAAGCGAAAGATGGAACTTTCTTTGCATCAGAATTCTTTTTCTCTCTTAGAGGACGAGAAGAAAAAGAAGAAGAAAGGAATTGTCCCAAGTTTACAACAATGGAACTGTCACTGATTTACCTGCTTCTTACACTGATCGAGACAACGTGTAACCCTTTCTGTGAAGCAAGCAACTGGCAGAACCCAAAACTTGCAAAGTGGTATCGCCCGTCTGCAGTCACGGAAGGCTACACCGAGACTGAAGATGGCACTTTATACTTAAACATTGATGAAGATAGTAACACAGTCCGTGATTTAGCCAAAAAAGTCCTTTCTATGCTTAATCTTACCGATGACATTTCGGTGCAAGGGATCTCTTTTACTCAAGTGGACTCCAGTCTTGGAAGGTCGCGAAGGGCGCCGGGGATCTTTGGAAAGGACACCCGGGTAAACATGCGAGCGTCTCTCGAGGCGCAAATGTATCCGTTCTCCACCGCCGTGATGCTTTCTTCCGGTTGCACTGGCACCCTCATAGGAGCTCAGCACGTGCTGACGGCCGCACATTGCGTGCGCAGTGGAAAAAGACTGTTAAAGAGTGCTAAAAACTTGAAAGTTGGTAAGTTTCTGTCTCTAAATATGGCGTTTGATAGAGGAATATTTCGTCTTGCTCAGTGTGGCGATGATATCATGCCAATGATATCTCTTTAGTGTTTTGTTCATTTTAATTTACGTTTCGAGATTATCGGGACGGTGCGTTATGTCACATATTCTGAACTCGAAAAATCCGTGCGTTATCCCTTTTCACATGGTTATGAATTCCTTGGTGATACAATGGCAATCGTTTGCAGAGGTTTCCAGACTGAACTCGACATTACGATGTGTCTGTTTCGTCATTTTTATATATCGGTTTGACAACTGACCACACAGTTTGTCAAGTGCCTAAAAACGAGCAGTGACTAATCGTAATGTAAAAGAAAATATCTCAAACAAAAATGGTCTTCACTTGACGTTTGTTTTGATTTGCCGTTAATAACGCAGAACTGTAACACCAAAATAATGTAAGATTATTGAAATTACTAGCCCACTAGTGAGAAACCAAGCGTGCCGTAGGGGCGTTAAGCCAGTAGTAATTAGACGGTAAATGAAATAAACTCCAGGCATTGGGTATCTTTTCTGTGTGCATTCCACGAACAAAATGAAAAGTGCTTCCTTTGTAAACTGTACGCATTTGTGTTCTTCAGCTGTTTGTTTGTTTTGGTTTCTTTGATCGTGGTCTTTGTTAAGTGTTTCCGTCAGTTATCAGCGCAAACCTCAAAGTTTTCAAGCATTTCAGCAATGCAGAATGTTTCGTGACAAGCGATCGTGCGTGAAAAATGGCAGTCTTAATTCGCTTTTAGATCAATTTTGTTAATGCGAAACCTGTCCTATTGCAACGAGTGTCAAAATATCAACCACTGCTCAGAGAATTATCATTTTTCGGAGTTTACATTTCAAAGGACAATAGCTTTCATGGTTATTTATTAAACTTATTTAAAATGATCTCCGATTAACTTCTTTGAGTAGTAATTTGTCTATGGATGAAAAATCGAGGTCTTGCTATGTTATAGAAGAAAACAAATACTTCTTTCTGTTACGAAAAAGTTGCCAAGTTACAAATACATCTTCACTATTATGCCCCTCTCACAGAAACGCCTCTGAGGGAGGACGCACTTTCGCCGTCAGAACTATTAAAGATTGGAACAGTTTACCCCGGTCTTTAAAAACAGAGAAGTCCGTTAAATCGTTTAAGG
>Ga0126339_10000194_pt1 | contig 27859 bp, 11 predicted proteins | sample OrbTmetagenome_2_FD_92532 | JGI IMG/M metagenome (GOLD analysis project Ga0126339, IMG submission 92532) | Coral microbial communities from Petempiche,Puerto Morelos, Mexico - Orbicella T R C metagenome | ecosystem: Host-associated > Invertebrates > Cnidaria > Coral | place: Petempiche,Puerto...
CCCCCCCCCAGGCGATAAATAATGACCGGTCCCTAGGCAACAAACACCCCTACCCTATCCCAGACTGCTATTGTAGCTATTTTCCATGCAGAAACTTTATCACTATCGTAGTCCAACACGCGCTAACTAAACCAAAGTTTCGAAGTTTCAAGTTTCAGTCTCGTTTCGTTTCGAAGTTTCAATTTCAATTATAGAACCCCAGGTACTGTTCGCTTTCCCGGTAAATTATACCATATTCTTTACCAAAACTGTCTGATTTCTATGCCCTACACCCGACTAAACTGCCTGAAAACCATACCTTTCACAGCGGCACATACACATTTACCGATATATGGGAGTATCCTTCCCCGTTAACTGGCTGGAACCAAGAGTGAGTTTCAAAGTTTTCTGAATGATAAATACCTGTGGCGAAAAAACAAAAACGGAGTAAAATTGATACAAAGCAATTAGTTTTGCTTTCCCTGACCCGATGATGTCTTCAAACGCCTGTGTTTTCTTAAAGTAAATACCAAAGAAGCTGAAAGTCACTTAATTTGCATATCGATATTTTTAACTCGCAATCGCTACGTACAAACACAACCCGTCACCCAAACGGTCAGCAGATACGTCATTTACTTACCGCGTGGTTGTAACAAAAGCGGTCTTGGTCGGGTTTCGTTACGGAAAAAAAGACTTTAAAAAAAAGAGAATTGCTGTTGCCCCGTGAACTTCATATCAAAAGGTAAGTTTAGCGGTGGCTAAGAATGTTCAGAAACAATATTTATGGTTTACTCACTAGGCCTATTAGAAAATGATAAATTTCACATTCAATTTACAGCATGTGTTTTCATTCGCCGTTATTTCAGAGATTCATCCTGTCAAAATGCTACAGGAAAGAAAACAGTTTCAAGACTATAAAAGATTTGTCAAGGAGTTTCAGCGAACTTTCATTTCGGACATCACCAGCTACTTCACTGAGAAAACAGTTTCTTTTTTCAACAAAACAAAGACAAAGGAACAACTATTTTGACTTGTTAATCAAGAGATACGTCGAAGTTGGCAAGAAAGTTTCCTTGATTTTTGCCGCGGATTGCCAGTTTGAATTAATTTGTTTCTTTGTTGTTGTTGTTTTTTTAAGAAATATGACCCATATAGTGAGTTCAAAGTTTTGATGCGTTTTGGTTTGCCGTTCAGGGATGTCCTCGAGAGGCTCCGGGCATCTGCGCGCATAGGATTAATTTCCGATATTAAAAAAAATACCCGACCCATGTATCTCGTGACGATTTGCAGTGATAGTACCGTGTTCACCTTTATAATCAGGTTTAACGTCAAATGAAGCAATGCTATGAAAAGTCAGTTAAAGAAGCGGATGGAATAAGTGTTTTGTGTATGGAATGGAATCAATTGAGCAAAGTCCTCTTCGCTATAAAATTATATTGTTCCTGAACAACTTTCAAAATTACATAAGCCCGCGCGTGCAGATATATTATTCCTTCCGTCTGCGGGCTAATCATGTTAGCTGTAATGCGACTTCCTTAATACCTTCTTGAGTTACTTTTAAACCGCATTTTCCTGTCGAAAGAAGCGAGGGACTCTGGCATAAAAAGCAAAAGAAAACAAATTTCACCATTGCAACTAATTAACGTGTTCAATATTGCCAAAAACTGGTGGTTCAATTCAGATACCGACCCTCCGTCAATAACTATTCAATTAATAAATTCAGTCCTTTCTTCAATTTATTTTTACGGCAAAATCTTTTAGAGTTATCCGTCTGGAATTTTGAACCAGATACGTAGAAATGAAGAAACCTTTTCTCCCTCTTTGTACGTCTTTTCTCGTCTTTAGCGTCTTGGGCGGGGGGGGGGGGGGTTGGGGGGGGAAAGGGGGGTTGTTTTGGGGGGGGGGGGCAATTCATAGAGTAGCCTGTTATTTGCAATTTCCTTTTGTGTATGCTGTCAATGAAAGCAGGTGCTTTGTGGACTCTGTTATCGTAGACTACATGAAACGACAAATTGAAGGGAGTGATTTTAAATTTTTTTCGTGGTTCATTTTCTCTTCGAGTAGGATCAGTTTTCTTGTCAGCTCATGTCAGCGGTGACTTGATCAAGATGGACTGCGATACAGTTTCCCTTTACTAAGTATTATAATATCTCATTGGATACAGTGTCCAGTCTAAAGGAAAAAAAATCTTTTTAAGATCAACTTACCAATTGTCTGAGAAAGTCACAAAGTCCGATGGCCGATCCACTTTTTTAAAACTGTAAAGATGGCGGCGCTCCCACTATAGTCATCACGAATCTACACCTAGTTTTATCATGTTTAGTTGTCATATATATTTTTCTTGCAGTTTTTAATAAAATAGAACTTTAAGGTAAAATTGTTTTTCGTTTTCTGTTTTCCGTTTTCTGTGTTATGTAATAATCTTAGTGATTGCGGTTTCAGTCCGATTAAATTAATTTGGAACAGGAGCCGGCATATGTTTGGGACAGAAAAATGCAAAATGAAAACGAAAATGAAAATGAAATCACGACATGAGAGTTGTTATAATATCACGGGTAAACGTTAGAAAAAAACTGCTCGAAAAACAATCCACACTGAAGACTGTCTAGCTGATAATCCCAGCACGCTGGCTCGTACACTTTCCAAAAGTCGATTTTTTTCAAAGAATGCGTGACACGTCACGTTAATTATTCATGATATCTGCATGCATGGCCGAAATTAATTTGTAATACGCCTTCACGTCGATCGCTTCAATGGTAATGCAATATACATCGGCGCTGCGGTACCAAACGAATATACTGCCTAACTGTTGGGTCTTGCTGATTCTTGATATAGGTAGATCGAAGTACAATCTAACGACGGAAGAAAAAATACCATCTTTTTTCTGCTGAAACGATCTCTGCCCGGGCTTGATGAAGATCCAATCTGTTGTATAATTTTGTTGTACACAAAGAAGTTAAGACCGTCGCATCGGCAAAATGGTGAGTATGGCGGCTTTGATTTCTGAAGGTTCGCTGAGTACGTTCGGCCACTCTCTCATTGTTTGCTCACTAATTACACTTCTGGATTTCTGTTGAACTGTAGATTGGGAGATCTCGACGCGTTTTCTTTTCGCCATTGCGCGCGCTGGTGTTGGCCCTCTACTGGATTTCTTCGACCGCCGCGGCTTCGAATAACACATCGGATACTACGACAAATAACCCATCAAATAAAACTTCGGATAAACCCTTTAGCTGTGAGTGGAAAGACCTCGAATTTCCCATCACTTATGGACCAGGAATTGCTTGTTCGCTTTGTATACTAATCGGTGGATTCCACGTCATTGTCGGTGAGGATAAAAACCCTTCTTGTATGTTATTCATTTGTAAATAGGTGAGGCTACAGATCTCACCAAAGATACACTGTTCACAACACGGCGTTGATCACGAAAAAGATTTTGAAAGTACATAAGCTATTCTAAACGAAACCGAAACAATCAAAGGGATTTAGGAGAACAGACGTTGTAAGTATTTGTGGTTGGGTAAAAGATCCTGTTCCAGTAGGAGGTTTATATATTTTTCAAATGATCGTCCGAGATGTTTTCCAGAAACTCGCGACTTTGATCCGATAACGATAGCCCATTTTATCACAACAGAGTAATTTTTCGAGTCCTTAACGAGCTGCCACGGGTTGTTTAGGATATCTCTTGTAAGCTGTTTAGGCCACGTTTGCTTGTTTTCACACGTTTCGGAATAGAATGTCTTAACAGGATTGCACTTTTATTATTCTGCTTTTAACAGTATTTGCATGGGCGAGTAGAACACGCTAACTTTCATTTCAGATAGCCAAATATTTATTGTGAGAGATACCACAGCGCCGTGTTTAGTACAGAGATTGAAAAAGTAAATTTTTTATTCATCCACATATTAAAATATAGCGGTGGTACATGTAGATAAAACCTAAAACGTGGAATGACTCATTTTGTCTAATTTACATTTTATTGGCTCAGATCTATTGTTTGGTTTGCGTGGGTGTTCTCACCAAATAACAAAAGAAATCGACTTCGTCACTCCACTTCCGTCCGTCTGTTCAACGCGAAACGTTTTGGTTCCTCAAGAATATCACTTTCAACCTCTACATCGACTCTAATTCAGCTCCTGTTTGTGTCTAAGCAGTCCTTCATTTCTTGTTTTTAGTTTCCAATGTTGTCTTCGGGTTTTCTTCCTACAAACAAAACACTGTCCCTAAGCAACATAAGATATAATTGTCAAGGAGATATTATTTCGGGAAGTGGTCCAATCTTTCGTCTAAAAAAATTTGACAGCTTTTTGATTGTGAGTCAGAGGTTGTACTCTGTGCAGATAGTTATCGATATTTTTGATCGGTAGGGAAGATTTGCTTTACGAGGGTCAATTTGTTTCATGCTTACCAAATTTACAGTGTAGCAAGGAAATAGTGAAAGTGTGGCGGCTAACCGAAATTCTGATGTATCCAGTAAATAAAGCGCACAGAATCACGACCATTCACGAGGCAACAACCATACACTTTGGATATTAATTAAGCCAGGGACAATTATTTTCTAGTTTCTGTTTTCTTACAAGAGCACCATCATAGAGGGAGGTGTTTTTGTTGTTGGTGTTGGGTGTGGTTATTTTCCTTTAAAGGGTGGTAATCATTTGAGGGGGCAGGGAATAAATTTCCCCATCCTGAAATGACACCATGTATAATTAACTGTTATTTCATGAGCATTTGTTGGATATGAGATGATAGTAGGTGCCTTGTTGGCCATAGTGATCTCACATCCAACAAGTGCGAGTGGAATGATAATGTCTCTATCTTGCTACTAATGCCCCCCAAATATAGAAAACTAATTAAACTAAAATGAAAATACCTAAAAGAAAATTACGCACATGGTATAATGGCTCATATACCATGATGGCTAAGCCAATGAAAACTCTTGAATTGCATTAACCAAACCCTTAACTTTTCAAACCCCTTGATAACTCGAACTACGTCATTCCTCTCCTCTCAGTCCCACACTGTATTATATTAATAGTCCCCATTTCTCAAACTACCTGATTTTTATTCCTTGGAGGTTCGAAAAATGAGGATGTCACATAGAAACAAGCAATTTCAGCAAATGAGCTTAAAAATTTAATTGAAGAATAATTGTTGTTCTTTCTGCATAAAGGTTTCAAGTACCAGAGAATAACCCTTTTTGCCACTGGATTTTCATCTGCTGCTCTTCTCACATACCTAATATGCCTAATCAGAAGTTCACTAGATATCCAGTACATCCTTCTAATCACCGCTGCAGTCGGAATCTTTGCAGGAATTCTGTGTACCACCGTCATTTTCTGTGGACTCTTCACTAGCGGCATTGTTGCTGGCTTCTCTTTAGCGATGGCTTTCCTTCTTGGTTTCTCATCCTTGTACAGTTATACAACACTTTCAATACCAGTGGCTGTGGTTATCGGAGTCCCAGTTCTCTTGGCAGGGGCTAGTGTCTGGTGGAAGCGCGTTCTTCTAATTGTTACATCGTCAATCTATGGCGGTGCACTAATGATCGCAGGATTGGACTACTTCATTGAGGACTTGCGTTTGTTAGACTATACTTGGCAAAAAGTTTTTAACAAGGACCTTAAAGGACTCAAGCCATGCTTCTTTTCGTGGATAGTTTTGGGGGTGTGGCCACTTTTGGTGCTCATTGGATTATTAGTCCAGTTCCTCAAGACAGCAAAGAAGCCCCCGAAACCTAAAAAGGGTGAGAGCCATCGTAGAAATCGTTCAAGTGAAAATGATCGAAACCTCCTGTCAATGCATCTTGTATAAAGGTGCATGTAATTGTAATATTGCTATTTAATTTTAATTATTCTTTCTTTATTTACACATTCATTTTAGTAATAATAATATTGTTGCTTATTAATGCTGTTATTACCTGGCAACTAATTATGGAAATAAGAATGAAATGACATGAAATGTGACATTAATGGCGTTTTACAAACCCGAGATAAAAAGCTTGATTTAACTGGGTTTACTTTAAAAGTGAACATTAGAGTCTTGATTTTGCTATGCTGTTTTTCAGGCAGTGTACTGTGTGACAGTGTTAATTTTATAATGCATAATCAGATGCACTGATATTTTGTAAACAAGTGTGTTATTTAACTCTAGCGTGGTTGAATTATTCAGGTTTGAAATATCTGATTTACTTGACAACTGCGTTAGTTGTTGTCAGGTGACAATTAGCAATAGTTTAAATAGCCTGTTCCAGGCTCCCGGTTGTTGGGGACAAACAAAAAAAAGAGAGTGATCGTGAGAAAAAATGAGGGAGGACTAAGGCAAGGAACGCTGAGGGCCCCTCTCACCCTTCCTCACCTCAGTCCTCCCTCGTTTTTTCTTGATCGCCCTCTTTTTTCACTCGTCCCCAACTACCAAGAGCATGGAACAGGCTATTAGTTAAAATAAACACATGTAAATGAAAAATGCTAGTAATACCTACTTGTAATTTCTCTCTCCCATATTCCATTAAGCAGTGGTTACAAGTTAAGATCAGTGTGTGCAAAAGTACAAGAAATGAATGAAAAATAATGTCCACCCCAACCTCATTCTGCTGGTTTTGTTTATACACACTTGAGTGGAATATGGGAAAGGTCTATATATAAAGCAGTTCACAATATGTTAATTGAGATTTAAGCATTCTTGATCATGTACCATGTACATGTGATATGATGATGTTGAGTGGCTTTAGTAAAGTCCAGTTATTAATTAAATCTGTACAGGGATTTGTTACTGATACTTTATTGAGGAAATTGGAATTTTTTTTCCAAGTTCCATTCCATTTGACCTTCCTATACACCAAAACAGTCTTTTTTGTACCATTTCAAACTTAACATGTAACATGTGCAGTGCAACCAAGAATAACTGCATGCAATCCTGTGTTAGATTATCAAGCAGTGTAAGATAGTTCTTACAGAGTGACCAAGCTGAACATCCTTGTTGGATTTTATAGCTGCTCTTACTCTCAAATCAAACAATCTCTCTTTTGCTTACTGCATTACTAAATAGTCAATGCTGATACATATAACAACTGTAACAAAAGAAAGACTTTAAGAGTGCTTGGGGCAACTAAGGTGTGTTAATGATACAGGCTTTTGAGGACTTTTTTAAGCCTGTTACACCACAGTTGCAAAATTGACAATGTAATATTTTCATTTTGCCCATGCTGAACTGTACATAACGTTAATTTTCTAGCTACATTTCTGCTGCAATTTTAAGTGTGAAAGATTTTTGTACTAAGCTGCAAGGATAGTTAGGGTGAAATAAATTTGTCGGATTTTTTCAAGCTTAATTTACAGTTTTTACTTATGAAAGAAAAAAAAAAACCCTGCCATTTGTCTCAAGCCTGCATTTGAATTGTAAATAGCAAATTGAAATTGTTTCAAATTAAACAAGTGGCCAAACAACACTGGTTATATCATCCTTTCATTCATCCATTCATATTTTCTCCTTATCCATGCAGACTTTCACAACAAACGTTATTCAATGGGATCTCCATTTTACTCAGCACCTGATGACATAGAAATGACTGAACTACTGGGGGAGCAGGGGCAGGCAACTCCAACTCCCTCCCTAAATATGGACCACACCCCACAAAGGGCCCCTATGCTAGTACCAATAATGGAGGAGGAGGAATGACTCCATGCAGACGTGCTGGAAGAGTGTCAAATATTCAAGATTGCCAGAGTGATAGTCAGCTCTCAACTCTCGAACTCTTGTGTGTTTGATCCTAGGGAAATTACATGACCACTCTTACAATACCCCCAAGCAGGCTTCTAGCCAGATACCTGCTTCTTGGAGGAATTTCTTTTTTTCAGAAAAACTGCTGCAATTAAGCACATTTAGAAAAGGTCAAATATCTGCTCTCAAGTATGTGGAATAATTGCTTTACATGCTTGAATTTGGAAAATGTTTTGGGAGCGTATTTTCTAAACGCCCCTGAGGTGGGGCCTTTAACCCCCCAAAAACTTCATATTCTGTCTAAAAGCCTGTTGTGCAGTAGAAGACTTAGGGTATAAATAGGGTTAGGAACATGTTACAGTTAGATCAAGTTCCTAACATGCTAATAGACTGATTTAGCAACAGGACGGGAACATTGGATGAGGACTGTGCAGTGCGCGCAGAATAACCTGGATTCTGTTCTAACTTGACCATATTTGGGTGTTTGTACTGCGCGTACCATTGTCAAGTGACGTTCCCATTCTCTTGCTAAATGAGCCTAATGTTTTGTACAGAAAGTTTGTTTTATGTCACATAATATGTAATATGTAATGGCAAGTTGTTAAGTAAGCATACAAAAAAGATACTTACCCTTCCCTGCAATGTGATTCATATAAGAAAACTAAAATCAAATAATTACTGTTGTTGTTCGTCCTTCGTAGTTGAAGATGACCAAAGACATCTAGTTTGTTAATAAATTTCTACGGTGTGTCTGGAGATGGCTGATTATAATTACTAAAATAATTACAAATAATTACTAAATATGAAATAGTTGGCCGACTCTGGTTTAACAAGTTACTGGCAAGTTATAATAATATTTAAAGAATAAATTAATGCAAAGGTTTCCTGGCTGTGCTAAACATTACATTTACCATTTCATGGCTTAATTTATAACAATAGGGATAAATCTGACTTTGGAAGCCGTCTCAATAGCTTGTCAATACTTGTTCACTCAAAGCTCAGAATAATGTTGATATCAAAGCCTGCTTGAATATGTTAGACTGTTATTTTTGGATATGACAAAGAGATGCCATTTAATTTCATCGGGCATAAATGTATCTATTTTCCAAAGTTAAAAATTCCTTTAGGAACGAGCAGCCATTAAATGGATGAAACAAGAGTAGCAAAGGTACTTCTTATCTACTTCCTAAAATATTTCTTAATATTATTCCATGTTGGTGTAGAAGAAAATGTTTAGGATTTGCATCATAATGACACAAGTGAAAATAATTCATCTAACATACATGGTAATTTATTTGAGTATCATTTGAATAATGCTGCTTTATACATGTAGCAAAAGGTGTAAAATGCTTTCATCTACCAGTACCTAATTTATTTACCACTATCATAAAAAAGGAAAATGAAGCAGAATTTTTTTGAAAGAAAATATTGGTAATGTATTTAAGGTATTGATGCCAAAATGTACGACAAATAATATATTGTAGTATCAGTAACTAAAAATAATTTATTAACATTAACTTTACATGTACATGTAAAAAGGCAAGATAAAGTTCTGAAAATGGCCAGTGCTTTTTGTGTGGTAAACAAACTGAGATATATGACAGGTTAAATAAATGCCATCACAGGCAAGTCAAGACAGACTGTGGCTACTAAAATGAAAGTTGCGCTACCAAATGTTTAAAGAGAATCTTAGCTGAAAAGCAGTCCAAGCTCCAAAGTATACCAAATGGTTCATTTAAAGGTTATCGTATAGTTTTCGGTGTCTTGCAATGTAGCACATCCGGTTTAAACTGTGGATACCTAGACCCCTATATCAAATTAAAGCTTATTTGACAATTTATTATATTTCAAAATTCTTGGTATAGTCTAATGAAAAGCTGTATAAGCCTTAATTTCATTTACAGGTTTAGGGTATCAACAGTTTACACTAGATGCACTACATTGTTTGGATGTGAGACACCTCTAAAGGTGTACAGTAACCTAACTGATCCTGGAGTTTAATTGGGGAGAAGCAGCTGCGACACATGCTAATGTGTTGTTCTAGAAAATATCCATACCCCTCCAGAAATTTCATTTTAGTGTCATCCATGTACTTTCCTTTAAAAAATTGGGCTTTTGAAACCCCCTCCCCCTTGGAATTTCTGTTAACCTTCCTTAGGGTGGGTATGGATATTTTCTGGAAATGAACAATATCAGATATATGGGATTTTGAAAAGACATCATGGGAATCAGATTCACTGGTAAAAATCACAGTCATAGTTGGCACAAATCACAGCCATTGCTGTATAAACTTGCCACGTGAGTCATGCCTTAACAGCTTAGCCAAGTTTTAACTCTGGATTAGTGTTTATCAGTTTTCAAAACACCTGGCCCTGGTGATGCACTCGGGAAACAGTGCATCACCAGTGCATCAACATGTTTATCTCACAGTCTTTGGCCAAAGTGCTTAGTGACTGTGCGGTAAATTAAAGTAGGCTAATAAAATTATCGATATGCCGGTTACTTAGCAATTCAGGCTTGACATAGATTTGTATCCTGCACACTTGTACAGTCCTTACCCCAGGAGTCAAACAATTTACCATGGTAACACAAGAGAATCTTAAATGCAAAGGGTAGGCAGTTATAAGTCAATTCAAGGATGCAACTAAAAGCAACACAAAGGTCTACATGTTATAAATTTTATTGTAATTTACAGCTACAGTGACAGTATTGAATAAAGCCAGCTACACTGTAGGGAAATGAGGAATGCAAGTTTGCCTTGAGGTGTCTTTAATCAACTCATGTACTTTAATAAAACACTGGTATTAAATTATCCAAAAAAGGTTTGTAGTATTTTTGGCAAAATAAACATTGCTTAAGGTAGGTGAACCCTATAGAAAATAGCATAAACATTAAACTGAGATGCAGAGTTGTATTTACAAAGGAAATGGTTGTGAAATGTTCCTCTTCTACTGGCTTGGATTTTGAATAACTATCATCAGGTACTCTTTATCTGAAACACAAACAAGAAATTCTGATGTAGGACAACACTGTTGAAAATTGCATCACGGGTCTGAGGGTTACATGCATCACACGACCAGCTATGACAGAAAGTGGGTTTTGTGTACATTGCTACCTACAGTTCACATACATATATCATTCTGCTTGCATAAATTCTGAGTGGAATATGGTAGGTCATTTTTGGCAGTATGGGGCACTTACATGTAGCAATGTTGTTCAAAGCAGAATCAGGAATTTTCTAGACCAATTCTTGAGCAGAACAAGCAATGAAAAATGTTCCTCCAGAGAAAGAAATCAATCAATAGAAAGAAACCTAGATGTTATTACAAATAATTTACAAATTAAAGAAAGTAAATCCAATTCGAAGTCTACCAATGGGAGAAAACACAACTCACAGTACATGCACACCTGAGTGTATACACTTCAAACTGTACTATCACTAACAAATAATCAAAATTGCAACAGGGCATCAAAAGTGTTTTCACCTGAAATCACAGATTTTGGTCCCGCTTAAAATGTTCAGGATGAAATGCCACTATTTTTAGCCATCATGGTATCTTTTAGGGTTGTATTCAAAGAAATAATAAACAAGGTGTCTGTCTGCTTCAAGTAGTATCTTTCAGAGTTTAAATGCTACCGAACCATGCCTAGATTGGTCTCGTTAAGAGGTTTAATTCAAATTTTCTGACAAGCATCCCCAACCTTTTCATGGGAGTTCCTCCCTGGGTGACAACCATACTTAACAAGGGAACTTACCAGGAGCAACCAGAATTTCATGTTTCTTTGAACGGACCCTGAGAAATGTCAAATCGTTCTGAAGACAAACCATATCATTACAATAATTATAGGCAACTGAGACAGGCAAAATACACGTAGATTTAACAACAGATTATAACATCTACAAATAAAGCTACTGTAGATGCAAGTTTTAGACAATAGTTTTTGTATGCTGTTGGAAATGTTTGGATCACAGATCCAAATGACAGGCAAAAGGTTCGTAAAAGAATGTAAGGGCGAAATTAATTCTTTTATATAGTTAAGAGAATATTTTGCATTCAGTTGATAAGCCAACTCTTATAGTGTATGTGTCAAGGTTCGTGAACAAAAAACATCAAGTCAGTCAAAAAATTGAGACTAAGATAAGTAAAAAAACCAGGTAGCTTGCTACTCTGCTACTATAAGCCATTCTACATGAACATGAAGCCTAGCCTATTTTTTTTCTCATGTGAATTGTATGAACCATGAGGAGCAAAGCAGCAAAACTATGCCACGATGACCAAGGCCTTTTTTGTCTTCTCTCTTCCAGGACACAGCTTGAGTGAGTGGTTTTGGTGCCGGACTTGAAATCCGGAGGTCACCAGTTCAAGTCCCGTTCTGACCACTAAGCTGGAGTTTTTTCTCGGTAGCCCCGAGTTCAACTCCTCAGCCACGCTTGTGAATAGCAAACTGGTCTGCCTCCTGCCAGTTGGGATTTTAACCATTTTATGTTCATTTGCATTATTTGTTTCATCAATTGGTTTCATTGGCCCTGAAAAGCCCCACAGGGAGAGTGGTCAATTAAGATACTTATTTTATTTCATTAATTTTATTTCTATTGTGAATGCCTTTTGAAGCATGCTGCTCAGCTCTTAGAAAAGAAAATTAGAAACCTATGGCATCCAGGGTTTAGTTCTAGACATAAGTATTACAACACACATTATGCAGGGCCACATCAAAACAAGTTGTACTGAAGTGACTTGGTGGCTCATGGGTGACATTGAGAGTTTAAAGAATGGGTAAGGTATATGCACATGTATATATCTAAGGGGCTTGACAACTCAGCAGCACAGCAGTGCCAGTGGCTTGATGGCTTAGTGGCTCCTCATTGCATTCAGTATTCAGTAAACTGTACATGTATATTGGAGAAGCTGGACGGCTGACCAGTCACAATAAGAGTTTCAGAAGATTTAGATTTATATTTTAGGGGCATATGATATAAAGAATATATATTCTTTTAGCTCTTTCATTTGACTACCAAGCCCCCAAGCCACTCAGGGCCATTTCATTTTTTTTACCACACACCCCTCTGTTGACAACATTTCTGAAAGGGTAGAAGGGAAAGTCAAAATTCCTTAAGGTCACAGTCCATAGACGAAATTTTCTGAGGGGTATAAGGCATAAGTCGAAAATTTCCGAAGATCATGAGGATGCTTTTGAGATTTTCCGAGGGTCAGTATTGGGAAGATCTAAAATTTCTAGACCGTCACAAGGTTACAGTACCTTGTATTTTTCCCTGAGGGGTCTTTAAAAAATAGGGTTGGCACTTTGATCTTTTCTTAGGGGGTTGGCAGTCAAATGACCTCATCAATAAGGGAGTGTGGATATTAAATGGAATGGCCCTCAAGTAATGCTTCTACTACTGAGTTGCCTAGCCACTCGTAGTCAACTAGCCACTCATATACAGGCCCTCTATTCAGTGTAGATAGAAGCCCTAGTGCATGGACTTCTCATCACAGCTGTATGCATCATCTAGCAGGATTTTGGAATGATCAAAAATCCATGCTCCCCTTTCAAAAAATGGTCATGTAATGGTCAAAACTGTCGTCTTTGTGTGCTGGATGGTGTGAATTTCAAGCTTATTGTGATGCATTAAACATTTTCTTTTGCTATCCGCAAACAAGCGTTATATTTGATACAGTCAACTCAATACTTTGATAGCACATATCACATTCCTTTTTGGATGAGAAACAACAAATGCAATCTATACTTTCTACAGCATTAAAACATAACGATATATTTTATATTTCTTTTACCTGCGGATCGATGTCTCGAACTGTGCTTCGAGCTTTAGCTGTCAACTGATGAATTAACCCAGCGTATTGAACAGTCGTCGAGTTATCCATTGTAGTTCTAATAGGAATGCCTATAAAAAAAAGAAGAGCATTAAGCAAATGAACTTAGCTCGCGGGTTTCAAACACAAGAAACTGAGATGGACTTATAGTTATACCTTCAACGTTGACGACGATTATTCCGATAACGCCCTTATGGCTCTGGATTCTTTTCAGCGACTCCTCGACTTCAGACTGCCAAAAAGAAAAATATCGTATTTAGACATGACCACAAAGAGTCAAAACATGAGAAAGCCAACTAAAATTCCCACCATTTTCTCTTCTTCTTGCACTTGTTTTTCAGCAACGTTGCCACGGAACGGACCCGCTATGTATGGTGGGAGAGTTTTCTGAGCCCCGCTAATAAAGGACAGCTGTTTTTCTAAATGCTATATGCGCATTGGTCAACAGATGTTGACGAGGGGGACTGGACACAAAAAAATCAAAGGTATTTCCGCTAGTTGTGTTTTCCTGTTTTGTTTATTATAAAGACGTAATTTCTGGCGTCCTTTCATTGTATTTTCAATGGAGCAAAAATGATTCTGCCCTTACTGCCTGGATGACGGCGAATCTCTCGCGTGATATGAAGGAATGGGCAGATCACAGTGGTAAGTCAGTCATAACTTTTTGATAGTCATGTAAGATTTATCTGTAAAGGTTATTGATACATGTATTCAATACTTTTGTCCTTCCATGCGATAATCCGTGATGAGTGCAGTATTGTTAACTTTGTGCAACTATAAACTCAGCTGATAAAAGCTATCTTGATTTATAATTTATGAACATCCCAGACCCTAGCTACATGTAATAAGAAATTTATTACTAATTATTAATATGTTACTAAGAAATTTATTATAAGTATGTTTAGCTTCATTTGTACGGTTTTTACAATAAGCTTGATTTTAAGATTCGAGTCTAAGAGTCACTACTCACTGAGACATTTATTACTATGTAATAGAATATTTTAAATTATACAATAAATATAATACATGTAACTACAATAGCACTTTGGTTAGCCTACATTTAAAATTAACAAATTGATGTCAATTTTTTATGCGTCAGTGCTCTTATTGATGATGAGTTGCTTCATAACATTGTCAAAGTGGCTGTGGAGGCACAAGCCGCAATTGAGTGGTTCAGCAGTAAACGTTGGCAATGTTATGACAAAATTTATCACTAACAAGAGGACAGCCGCATAAAAAACTGTTGTCAATTTGTTTTCTAGAACAACAATACTCCGAAATGATCAAATGCTGGGAATAAATGAGGGGAAAAGACACCGTAAACTTTCCATAAACAAAGATAAGTGAATTTTATTCAAAATGACGCGAACATTGTCAATAGCTTTTCTCGCTTTTTGATTGGCTTCTTGAAAAAGTTCATAAAATCTCATTGGTTAAAAAGTTGACAGTTTGACAGCTGAAAGTTAAACTTGAAAGCTTGTATAAATTAAAATTTTATCCATGTGTACTCTAATTGATGATAAAAATGAGCCGATCAGTGTGTGAGAAATTAGACAGGTATTGTAAAAATAGCTTTTTGATTAGCCTCTGTTTAGTGCTCAGTTTACAATGTGCAGAGAAAGTTGTGTGTCTCATCAGCCAGGGCTACATGGAGTGAATTTTCAGTTGGGCTAATGCATTTTGCAGTTCCAGAAAATATCCATACTCCCCCACAGTAGGGATTGGAATTTCCTGGGGGGTGAGACCAAAACATTTAATGAAATGTGTCAAGCTTTTAAGATAATTCCATGAGGGGTGGAGGGTCTCAAGAAGAAAATTCCCACTGTAGGGGAGGTATTGATATTTACGGAACTACACAATCATTCTATCCTTTGCTTGCCCGATAAGCAAGAATAAATTTTAAGTAAAGAATAAGTCTGGGAACTGGAAAGAAAACCTTTTGGGTAGTACATCATAGTTACAGCTTGCCAGAAGGACATGCCTGATATTTGGTTATTATTCTTGGCACCCTTGGTTAGCCTGACAATTACACTCTGGTTAGCCTGAATAATAGTGCTCCTGTTAGCCTTAGTGGTGTTACATGTAGCACTCAAGTTAGCCTAAATAGTGCTTTAAGGTTTGGCTGTTTGCAGTTATAGTGTAAACTCGTAATAGCACCAATGGTAACCAGCAACCAGTCTGTACATGTATATCAGAGCTTATTGTAAGAGAGTTGCGAAAGTTCTGAGCTACCACAGATTCTTGTCCTTGTGCTTTGTTTAAATTTGAAACTCATAGTTACTGCTTCAGCTCTATACACGAACATGTGATATGGTTTAAATTTCAAACCACTTTGTTTCTCTAGAGTAATTTGTCACATATCCAGTATGATAACCATATACACATAATTTCTCTTAGAACAAAGGAAACAAAGATCCAACTGGTTTTATAAAAGATCGAATCAACAGCAACCAAAATGAGATTAAACCAAAACATATAAGCAGCCACATATATACTTGATAGGTGTATTTGATTTTTCTCATCTCTACCTGAATATCTAAACTTTGTCAGATAGTAAACGGACTTAAGAGTAAAGCAAATAAATATTGTTTCACATTCCTGTGACATGTGATCTGAAGTCATGGTAACAGATTTGATCATTATTTGGATATGTAACAGTTTCTAAATGTTCTAATTTTAAAAATAGTACCAATGATGATTTTAAGTGGAAGTCAAGAATGTCTTGTCTACAATGTATGTATTTTTTTTTACATGTTTTGATTTTTTTGAGATCTATAGTCAAGAATGTCTTATGTCCAACATTTTATTGTTATGTTGATCTCTTTTATTCATGTGCTACTTGTCACAATGTGTATAAATAATTTATATAATAATTATTCAAATTAACAGTTAACGACAAAATTTGATATTATTTTCATGCATTTGAGCTGCTGCTACAGTGTAGGAGTTGCAACCAATATCTGGTTCCATCTTGAGCAAGAAATTTAAACTTAACTGATTTTCTAAAAAGACGTTCAAAGGGTCAATACTCACTGGTTGATGAAATATGCACAAGCTCAAGCAAGTTTTCTGGCTAAAAAGGAGTGCTAAGATAAAAAAAGGTACCATGTACTAAGATTGAATTTTATATATTGATGTTTCAAATGATGGGTAAGCAATATGTACACTGTACTATCTCATATGTTTGGCTCTAAGAACTACATGTACATGTAAGCTTGGAAGGATTTAGCAAAATCCCTGGATTTTTAGAACGTGAAATTTCCAGACAGTGTTTAAATGATATAATCACTAGTAACAGGTGGACTGAGGTAATTTTATTTTATTTATTTTAGTTTCTTGCAAGAAATGTAAAATATTCTTTGTTTCTTGATCATAATATTATTGCTTTGCTAAGATTTTTTGTTTTGCTTCTTCCCTCTGGGTACATGTAAATTATATGTAACATGTGATTTTATTTTCACTAGATGGGTCAGAAGGTGGCTATGAGGAAGAGACTGAACTGTTTGAACAGGAGTGTGACGATTTCATGAAGGAATTTGTAGCAAAGATATTCCTAGAAGAGTAAGTTAAAATACTAGCACTGACAGTACATGTAAATGCAAAGGGATCTCTTTGGAAGGGTGACTATACAGTGGAATCTTCAGTTGATATAACAAAGAGCCAAGGGACTGGCAAAATATGTTTGCTATAATAATGTCTAATTTTTTATACATGTATTGTGTTTTTTTTCCGTACATTTCTTTTACTACTGGGTGAATAATATCATTTGTTATACCAAGGACTTTGTCATATAAGAGTTTTTTATATCAAAGTTGCACTGTACTTATTAGTAATAAGTAGATAAATAATGATTCTTGCCAGATTGAAAAGTACACTCAAAACAGGTAAAATGAATTTGCAGTTATTTTGGTTTACATTAAGGGACTATTAAAGAGTATTAATGTTGTACTTGACTGTGTTGCTATATATATATAAAAAAATTAGATTTAAGTTTTGTTTTGTTGAAATAATAACGTAACTAAAAGGTAATAAGTTAAGCAAGGAAAAATATGCACATTTATGCACACCACTATTAGTAAATAATAAAAAGGTAATAATAAATATTTAAATAAATGTCCTACTGAATCGAATTGCCCAAATTTGTGATATTCTAGTTACAAATGAGCCATAAATACCTGGATGGTATTATTGGGGTGACAATATTAAATTAAGCACTCTTCAGAAAGATCTTAATCTGACTGAGCATTTAGAAATTTGGGCGTAAATGTACATGTAGTCACAATAATTAGCTATGTTCTAAACAAGCAGGGGACACCTGTCCCTCCAAACCATAAGCTCTTTTAAATCACACAGCTTTCCAAAGAGTGTATTACTAACATCTTTGTGTTTGAGCCAAAAACACTCTGACTTATGTTTGGTAAACATATTTAACTTGTAGACGGCCCTTTTAGGTACAAGGCTCAGTTTTTCAAATGAATCAATTTTGAATATTTATACCAGCTGGTCCCTTGCTCATTTAGAACATGGCTACCGGTAATTGGCTGGCTATACATTGATTAGATGGCTGTCAGTCCACTGACATTAAGTTGTGGATGTGTCATAGTGTAAAATATATTTTAGGTCAGAGTGATTTCAACTTACACGTAGGTTAAATTTTTCAAACCAGTTTACTTTTTTTGGTTTTCAATTTTTTGGGGTGTTCTTAAACAGAATAATGTGCACAGCGCCCATCCCCATCAGTTCCTCACCCTACACTACCAGGATCCCATATCTCCCCTTCCATATCTCATTTTTTTTTTATTTTGTACCCAACTAGATTAAAACACCTGATCTCTGATTTTGTAGATCATCTTCATCTCCGTTTAGGCCTTGCGAGCAATCACTGCAAATTTCCTCATATTTGTTGATCTAATAAGTTATTGGTCCCAGACTCCTCCTGTCCCTTTGATGTAAATTAAACAGTCTGCTGACAGTAACAGTTGAACCTCGCTATTTTGATCTCTCAGGGGAAACAAAAAATAATTTGAAATAGCCGGAGTTCAAAATAACCGATAGCAAATGAGTGAAAAGCAAATTCAAGGGAAAAAGTTTTGTGTTCAAAATAAGGGGGAATTTGAAATAGCCAAATATTAGCAGGGTCCAACTGTAGTTTGAAATCATTCTGACCTAAAATACATGTTAAACTACACTGTAGGCAACAGATGTATGATTGCTCCTCAAGTAAGACTCCAGTGAAATTTACAGTTATTGTACAGAATTACAGTGCAGTGTAACATCAATCAGTGATTTTAAATCAAATTTAATTTAATATTGAATTGTAGTTCTTCTTTCCTTTGTTTAATGAATGAAAAAGGCCAGTTTTACATGCAAGAAAGTGAAACGTGTAGTACTTACTGTAGGTCAGACAATTCTTTGTTGCTAGTACAGTGGAACCTACATGTAATAGTACATTATGGTACTCTCATAAATTTCTATAATTGCATTTAGCGAATAACCTCTCCTTCTGATTGCATCCATATTATGGACACCCCTATATCAGGATTCCAGACAAGTTTTAAAGGCAAGGTGTCTGTTAAAGGAGTTTTTGCAGTTCAACAGATACAAATGCCATCAAATCATCAGAGGGAGCAGATTGAACTTGTTGGTTTTGTTATCTGAAACCTCTCCAACACTTCTCTATAATTTTATGGACAGTTCACCTTAACCCAAAGAAACTAGAAACAATTGAACATAAGCAACCATGTGTGCACATACTAATGAGCTTACATGTAAATTTTACTATATATGCATTTTTGATTTCTTCTGCATACACACACCTTAGTGCGTTTTTTTGGAATGAATTTGTGGGCTTATCTCTGAACTGAGCTGTAATGTTCACTTCAGTCATCTCAGTCCATTGTGCCAGTTGACACTCAGCAGTCTGACCCTTTAGTGTCATTGACTGAGACAGGTGTGTTGCAAGAAGTATTATTTAATATCAGTTGTACTTAGCTATAAAAAGCTGAGTTTAACATTACTGTTTTTGGTTTTAATTTGCTTTTGGCTAATTTTTTTTTCATAAGGAGTGTTATTTCACAGGAAGAGAAGCTAAAGTTTGGAATCCTTAATCAGGTAATTGGTTAAATGTGATTACAGTTGTACTTTGCATTTCAAAACACTGCAACTGCTACATATAGATCAAGTCTTTATTTGAGCCTAATAGTGACTTTAATGCAAGCCTAGAATGTACCTCTGGTTTCTAACAATAACCTCAATCCACTTATAATAACCTATTCCTGTGGATGGGATATACATGCACCTCATTGGATTTAATTTAAATGCAAGTACCCATTTAAAAGCTGGTTGGAGATAGACATAGAGAGGAAAGTTCTTACTCATTAGAACCCAATTATAATTAACACATGATTACCACCAGCAGGGATAGTACATGTAAAGCCCAGACTGCACATGTAAAGCCCACTCTTTGACTGTGGTCGGAACAAGTAAAACTGTAGAACTTTACACTATTGAAAATAAACCTCAGTCCACATATTTCAGATAATTAGTTGATTAGGGGCCTACAAGTTGTCTTTGTGAAAGTTGATTTCTTCTTTTAGTTAGACAAAGTTAAATTATACAATTTAAATAAATAATTTTTGTCAGTTTTGGTTCTTGAACACAGAACCCAAATTTTTTTGAATTGTATTTTGAATGCAAAAGATCTTTTAATATATGTAAAACACTGACAGTCATTCTGCACATTTATTTGCAGCATAGTGCTGGGCGCCTTTCCTTCTCAAAACATGTCGACAACCAGGTATTAGTCTGTTTTAGGTCAACACAGTGCTGTATTCTAAACAGTAGGTTTTTGTGCAGAGTTCACTACTGAAATGTTTTTGTGGGCTGCTGTGTGCCATGTTATGTAAGAGCTAAAGCATCTGTTGGTTATGTAAATTAATAAACAAAGAAATGTTTTGTTATTAATTCGATAATCATTATTTGTAAGGAATTACTCTTGTCATAGATGGGGGGTGGGGGTGGGGAGGTGGGGGGTGGTGTTAGTAGCATCTGGAGTATCTTTCTGTCATTAATATTGCTATACATCTACTACTGCTACACCTGTAGTACGGGAGAGGTCATTTTTCAGAAGCATACAAATTTAATTTTGCAAAAATTCCAAAACCTATCATGCTTGACGTAAGTTCCATTGCTTGACTGAAGTTCTGTGTGTACTTACTTGCTGGCAAGCCTGCCAGAAGGTGAAAGGAGGGACAGGTGTTCATGTACACATGTATTCATGGTTTCTTCTAGTTGTTTCTTTTTTACTTAACATCATGAACTTCCATTAAGCAATGGACAGGTCAAGCTGCAGTCCAACACCGTCAATAACTATAAATTCAGTCGTTGAACCTGCCACATGAACTATGCACTAAGCACTTAATGACTGGCCTCAAGGGAAACTGTGTTTCCTTGAGACCTTCAACATTGAGGTCAAGGGGAAACAAAACTCACTGTTTTCCGTGGGACCAGTCATTACGTGTTTTGTTATACCTCCCAACTCAAAAATAGAAAAATCTGCAAAGAAATTACTTGACGCCAGCTGGGACACAAATTTGCTGTGGTTTTAAGGAGCACGACCTGATCACAGGCAAGTCGAAAGTTCAAGTTGTTGTTTCCCTAGGGAATTAGTGAGTTTTGACCCACGACACGTGACACGTTCTCCTCCAATCAGAAAACGTATTTGAGTTAGGAGGTATAACAATGTAAGTTGTGGTCCAGCATTGTTAAGCATTAGATCATTGAGCCACCCACCACACATTGTAAGTTTTATATATTAAGCCAGCAAAGATAACACTTATGACAGAATCAATATTGGTTATTTCACCAGAGAGCCTACAGCAAGAGTGTACCAGAAACCATCTTCTTCAGGCTTGTGCAATATTTTGCAATTGTTTTATTTGAGTAAGTGTGTTTGCCCATTTTGTTTACTTGTTTCTCTATAATAGACTTCAGCCCAGTTGACTTGTTTTATTTGCAAGTCAAATAAATGTACAACTTCAAGATTACCGGGACAGAAAATGTAATGGGAAGGTTTCTCGTGTTATCTAGAGTTTTCTGAACTTTTTCAAACCTAGACTACTTGACTACAGTACAAAATGATAAAAAATATATCCTAGATAATTAAGTAGGTTTGCAGAGTTAGACCACTTTACTTAACAACATTTAAATGCTACCCTGAGACTTGTGCTTCGCGCAAAGCAATCATCTGGCAGTTGCCAAAAATATTGATCCAATGAAAGATATTGCAAACGTGGAGCAATACTTTGTTAGTGTGACATCAGAGGCATTGTATGTCAAGATGTTATATACTATTTTGGAAAACGTCATTTGTTTGGATGATGGCGTCAGTGTAACACTGAGCTGTGAAAAGGACAATTATACCAATTTAAATGTTCACCTGACCTGTTGCAAAATGTATATATTTTCAGTCTCCAAACTCACACTAGCTAGAGGAGTTATAGGCATTGTGAGTCGATTTTCAATTGAGTGTCAAAAGTAATTAGACAATTACTTTGGTTTTGGTTTTGGTTTTACTACAGGTTGAGATTGGCTGAGTAGTCTGATTGGTAAGAAATTGGTTTGGTTTTGGTCTTACGATGCTCATTTAAAAACCACTCTAATACCCCTTGGTATAGCATTAGTTTGTTATAGAGCAGCTAGTCTGTAGTATCATTTAGCCAAACAAGTTACAAGAAAGTCTCACCTTTTTCTTTGTGACGCTGTTTGTGGACCGTTTTTCCTGAAATTGAGTTTCAATGAAAGTTAGGCCTGGTTCACACTAGCGACATAACGACATACATGTAATGACATAATGGCATAACGACATAATCGCTTATGCTCGCTTATGTCGCTAAAGTGAACATCGGTATAAAGACATAAGGAAAAGAGCAGCTTTTTGTCCCTATGCCGTTATGTTCATGCTATTATGTCATTATGTTCAGGATGTTCACATTGCAAACATAACACTGTTTATGTCGTTATGATGTCATGTCGCTCGTGTGAACTAGGGCTTAGTCGCTAACATCTCAAGTTAATTCATTCTGGTATTGAACAGAGAACATTCAAGTGCCCTGCTCCAAGCAGGGCTTGTGAACAAAGGGGATTTGTTATGTATCCAGAATTCACAATGTCTTTGGAACAGCTCAGTGCTTTTTGTTACGTGTATGCATGATAATGCAGTGATTACACAAGGAACTCGAGTTTTCTACCACTTTGCGAGCCTGAATATTCCAAATGTAACATGCTTATATCGGCAAAAATGTTGGACACGGGCAAGCAGATACAGTACTGTTAGACCTGTGTGCGTCGTGGTTGTTTGGAACTCACCCCATTTGTGGTATGAACGCCTCCTCTTGCAGTCTCCTACAAAGTGAGTGAATGATGGAGTGACGGAGTGAATGATGGAGTGAATGACCGTCGATTACATCTATGACTAAAAAAACTTCTGTACACATTGCATCATTTTGAATATACAAGAAGATACTTGGGGTTGACATTTTTGTTTAACGTTCTACATTGATTTTAGTATTACTCAAGTAAGAGTCTAAGTTCATCTAGTGTTCATCTGCATGTAGCTATTGTGCGTGTAGTTTCACAGAATGCACTGCGTACGATTTGGTAATATATATAGATTTAGGCCAGCCTAAAAGCGGAGCTCCTGGGCCGGGCTGTTCAGAGCCGGATTAAGCTAACAGGAAAAGGCAGAATTTTGATTTGAGTTTTGTAACTTTACGGTGAAGTTTTCTGTATATTGTTTGACCTTCTGTTTTGAGTTTTAATAATCACCATATACACAAAACAAAGCAGCAAAACACATTTGTCAGTAGAAGAAAACGTTATAATTCGGTTGACTTTTAATCCTGGGTTAGCGTTAACCAGCTTCCGAACAATCCCGCCCTGTTTTCAAAAAGTTAACCTGACATGAGCCCGCGATCCAATCGAAAACCAGCACTTGGTTGGCGGTCAACTTCAAAAAAACACGTGACCTCGATGAACTGTAAACTTGAACCCGCAATATGGTCACGTGATACTGGTCAGCGGATACCTTGTTTTGACAGATGTCAATTGATCATAACATGGATGTCCAATTTCAAAGAAGTACACGGTAAACCAAGGCTGCATGTCTCTGTCAACCTATTATTTGGAGTATGGCCGCCATGTTGCGCGACTCCGTCGTCGCCGTCGTCGTGCGTACGCGCCCACGAGCAAAACCGCTAGCCATGATAACCATGAGAAAATCAACTCATGGGTTTCCGTTTCTTTCCTATATGAGTATGGGGCTCCGCTTGGCGGCCCTTGTGGCCGCCAGAGCTCCGCTATAAATTTTTACTGGTTTCATTTTAAAGTACCAAGTGCGACTCTAAGATATGTTAAAATTGTTTAAGACGTAACTGTTTAAAAAATAAACGTATTTTTATGATTTTTTGAAACCCATTGGTTTTTCAAAAGTGGGAAAACAAATTGATGAAATAAATTAAGAACGGGTTATTTTCAATTCGCAAGACGTTAAAATACTGCCCGCAGCGCGAAAAGAAAAGGAGAAAAACGCAGCATGGAATAACAATAAGTTATTTTTGATTAGCAAGCTGATTATATGAGTTTTCTTTGCAGAAGAGACCATAAATGATTCCTGTAGTCGGATACTTGTTGTTTTGAAATGTTTTTAAAGGTAATTTTGTTTTGTTTTCGCTGCTGTTAACATGTACATGTACGCAGAAGAATTTCGCATTAACGAAATTTACCCAACTACAGTGTAAAACAAAACAATGCACACACACAAAAAATTCTTCAGCTGTGCTTGGTAATTTTTTTAAAGAATTATCTATTAGATTTCTTAGCAAATTCTCCAGTCGATTCTTACCATTTCTTTTGGATCTTTGAGATATCCCAGCGGACTTATCTTGTATTTCCCCAGCCCGTCGTCCTTGAGCTGTATTTTGTAATCCTGGGTTAATTCAGTTGAATGCTGGGCTTCCTCCATGTCCGCCCTGCTTCTTTCGTCCGCTTCCTTTTTGTCTCGTCCGAGTCGATCGTAAATATACAGTTGCGAGGGCTTTAATTTGCCCAAGTGGCTCATATCTCACTGTGTTTTTAATACCGAAAATAACCCTGCTTTATGTTTGGATCCTACAGCTCAACTATCACGAGAACCCGTTTGTTTAGCTTGCAGTTAATTATTAATTAATAATTGAGGCTAATTGCGTGTAGCACAATAGTTGTCTTGTTGTTAATGGTTTTCGTGGTGACAGTGAACGTACATGTTATTGATTAGGAAGCCCGTTACACGTAAACTGATGTAAAAATCTAAAAAGAAACATTTATATTTAATTCTCTCGCGGCGCGTTTACATTTTTTTACATACCAGCTCCATGTTCGTTGGTGAACGTTCTTCAGATTGTGATCTACAAAAAAAAAGAAACCAGAATGTTTTTCTTTACATTATTCATCAATTCGCACTCGGGTCTGTTTTATAGGAGTTGCGTATTAAGAATACAATCGCGATTGTTCTACTTTTGTAAATCAAAGGTCGCGTTTTCGAATTCGAAAACTGATTTTAAAGATATCCGTGCAGATTGCAGAGTGTAGCGATTACCATTTTTCTCTAATGCTGGTCGGTATTAAGTTAACACGTCATTCTCACCTTTCAAAGTAATGATCTGCTAAAGATCCGTCGCTAAATAGAGAATTTTTATGGAATCATCAAGACTCGAGCTTAATACCAACAATATTGTTGAAAACTGATTACAATTTCCTTTTTCTTTGAAAGAAGCGACCTCGTGTTCATGGCCATTAATTAATAATTAGATTTAGTACAAGATAAGCTATTGCGTCGTGTGTGAATTGAGTTAGGATTGATTGGTCGTCGCATACTTTTATTAAAGACTCTCTGTTATGTTTTATGAGTGATTAGTATTTCGTTCTATTTAAGTTCTATTTGGAAAATATGTAAACGGCTGTTTTTGATTGGAGATTTTTGAGGTTAATTTTTTGTGTAAGGTGGTCACATTGAGAAGAAATGGGTTGTACCTCTTGTAGAAAAAATGAATTCTTACTGTGTAAGCATTCCGTATTCTTTCAAATCCGAAACTAAAGGCGCTTTTCATTCAACCAAAAATTCCGAAAATTTTGGAACGGGGATAAATGGTACGGAAATTTCCGGGGAAACGTTCCAGACAATCCGGAAATTGTTGAATTACGAAAAGCGAACCATTCAACCAAAATTTCGAAAATTCCGGGAGGAAAGACAAATGGAACGGAAATTTATAGTGAGAAATTTTCGCAAATTTCGGTATCCCTTGCAAGGTTGTCCTCTTTCGTAAATTCTGGAAAGTATTGTGCCATTGGTCACTGGAATTTTCTGGAAATTCAAAGCGGAATTTTTCACCGAATGTTAAGTGCCCGAATTATAGGACTGCAATTCAATATCAGTTTTATGTAAAATTTATTGTTGTTTATTACGTTTCCTTGTTAGATGTAACCAAGCGGATGATTTTGAACCTGCCAAGATTTTAATGAACATGTGTTTTACGTTCTTTCTTGAAGTCAACAGAGGTTTGTTCTATTTTAAACATTTGCATTTAATATTTAGTTAACCTGATGGCTACCCTCTGTATTGTCTATTAACACAATTAGGATTCACTCGCTCATTTGCTATTAGCGATAGTCGAGACGGGGGGGTGGGGGGGGGGTGAGGGCGCACTAGCATAACACGTCGCATCTTGAGGCTTGAGGTGAAACAAGATTTCAGATTCAAATTTTTATTTATTCAACTGCAATAAGGAAAGTATAGAAATGAAAAAAAAGCAAAAAAACAAAAGCAAAAAGGAGATTGAAATGTACAACTAAAACCAAACTAAGATGTGCCCAGTGACCAAACGGCTGAAAAGATGTATATTATTAAAAGAGCGCATAGGAAACAAAGTGAATCGTAGTCTTTTCACAGACGCTCTATTTTGTCTTGAGTTCGTCGAGACCGCAAGCAAAATATTAACCGCGGGGATTTGAACGAGTCAAAACGTAACGGGGTGGGACTGGGGACAAACTTTTTTTTTTTCGCCCGCATCGCGGTCGCCCTTGCGCTCGAAGAAAAATAACTCGTAGAAAAGTTGTATTCTGAGTTTTTAATTAGTTAAACGCCTGTGTGTTGAAGTGAATCCCGACCGACCCATAGTGACTGGCAGACACAATTTACTGGCCAGCTCGCGCAGCGACTTGTTTATCAGAGCTGGGGACCATCTTTTAGCCATTCGGCATGTAATGATTAGTTAGATAGTTATTTCCTTATAAATTCTTTTGTTTTATTTTCAACAGATAGCGAGGAAGTGATGAGGCAGTTTATTGTTCCGTACCTGAGAGATCAACCTATCTGGTGAGAAGGGGGTGTTGTGTGATTGTTTTTCTACTGATGAGAAGGTCACATGTAGTTTGACGTAATATTAGCCCTGTATTGTACTGTTTTTTTTTTTTTTCGAATAACATGCAGCCATTCACATGAAGGTAACTAAACTTGTTTGCGAGCGCGATAGGCAACAATGACAAATTTAAAGATTTTTCATTTTTAGTTGTTAAAACAATTTATACAAATATGGCTTGTATTTTAATAGTTTTAAAATTAATTTGGAAAAAATATCGCTCATCATGTCGGTGTAATGCCAGAGCTCTTCGTATCGACATAACAAACCCTTTAACTATCATTGACATTTCACCTTGATGTTTCGCAATGTTTCTAATGCAGGAAATCCCTACGGTTTTGGAACGCAGCGTTTTTCGATGCTGTCCACAGTGAACGAGAGATCCCTGCTATTCCAAGGTTTGTAAATTTTCAGCTTGATCTGCGCTTGATGTGTTCTCCATCATCCCCTCATTACACCGGCACAGTCAAGCCGTGTGCTCAATCTGAGTGTTGTGAGACTTGAACTAATCTATGTAAGGGCGGCTAACAAGTTACCTAAAACGAAGTATTCACTCTGGCCAGTTACAAAGTTCTCACTGTGCTGGTCTTGAATTTATGGTCATTCGATTGAATATTTTACCAAATTGGCTTTCGCTTCCGCCAATAATATTAATCTCATTTTCATTACTAGTAGTAACATTGCAGTTTTCGTCGTAGCAGTTTTCGTCTTAGCAGTAAGCTCTAGTCTGTATCTCGGTTCTTTTATACCGAATGACTCTTTTTTTGTTGTCTCTATCTCTGTGTGTTAGAGATTTGTGGCACAGCTGGTCGCCTCAGGAGCAAAGTGAATACCGGGAATGCGACAAAAACAGCACATTTGGTAAACTGGGGTCAGGATACA
>Ga0126339_10000195_pt1 | contig 27803 bp, 11 predicted proteins | sample OrbTmetagenome_2_FD_92532 | JGI IMG/M metagenome (GOLD analysis project Ga0126339, IMG submission 92532) | Coral microbial communities from Petempiche,Puerto Morelos, Mexico - Orbicella T R C metagenome | ecosystem: Host-associated > Invertebrates > Cnidaria > Coral | place: Petempiche,Puerto...
AAAAAAAAAAAAAAAAAAAAAAAAAAAAAAAAAAAAAAAAAAAAAAAAAAAAAAAAAAAAAAAAAAAAAAAAAAAAAAAAAAAAAAAAAAAAAAAAAAAAAAAAAGAAAAAAATGTTGGAAAAATAAAGGCAGTTTTTGCAATAAATGATGTCTCTACTGAGTGTTCAGACCAACCTGAATTTACTCAATACTGCATTGAAATGAAAGTCACGTTAACATTACAACGACGTATAATAAATAAATACTATGCAACCTTTTCAGTCTGAAATGAAAACAAACTAACTAACTAACTAATAATTATAATCATCTGACAAAAACAAACCCTCATAGCGCACATTTTTTGATGGAACATCGTGAAACGAGTCGGGATCATCGCTGGCTTCAGCTCAACACCAACTAATATGTGAACCTCAGTCTAAACAAGATCTGAAACAAGCGACGGTTACGATCCTCTTTCAGTATCAAAGTAGTTCAGCTGCCTACATTTGATAAGGAAAGTGTCCAGAACAAAAAACAAACAAACAAACAAACAAACAAAAAAAAAAAAACCAAGGAAAACAAAAGGATGGGCGAAATTTAAATTTAAGATAGCACTTTTTTACCATCTATTTTCTTAAAGCACGTAGTTGGACGAATGTATGAAGAAAGTGAGGGAGGCGATTAGACCGCGCCAAAAACAAAATTTTCTTATAATAAAGCTGCTTGAGCTTCAATAGCGGAGATCAGAGATACAGTAAGGAGAAACCTAAAACTTGAAATAAGCGGAGGCAGCCCGTCGAGAAAATTCGGCATGTAACGGCGTTAAGAGGCAGAAACTCAAGCTCGCATAAAGCTTTAATCTGCATTTACGTATTCGTGCGTGTGTTGTTCCTACTTGTACGTGACAGAAACGCCGCTGTCACCGCCCTTCGGAAAGGATGGGCGAAGAGGTCAGAGAATCTTATCAAACTGAAATTATATTTCGAGATCTATGCTAACAATGATCACGGGGTTATGAAATCTGAGAGTTTGTTTTTAGCTTAGAATGACTATTTAAACCATTACATAACTGGGAATGAGACCGACACAGATCGTACTGAAATGTGAATCTTCTTTTTCCCGTTTCACTTAACCAAGAAAAGAGCAGTGAACCAACCACGCAACCAAAAACGACTGACACACGACAAAACAGATTAGATAGCTGTGTCTGAAACACGCAAGTACGTGCTTAGTTTGTGGTCAATCATTCTCAGGGTTAAGGATTATTACAAAAATACAGTTTGACGTATTAAATAGAATGTTTTTATTACGCATCGTGTTAGATTAACACATTGTTAGCTGGCTTGAAAGGTCACAATTTCGCCCCTACTTTTGCAAATTTAGAATGTATTTGGAAGAGTCAACAAAACGCTAAGCCGGTTGTCTTTGTTTCGTGACTAGCTTCAACCGTTTGTTTTAGTTTATGGTTGATCTCGTGTGTGATTGGTAAGCGACACAATAAATTTTCCGCAAATGATTCGACCGATTCACGTACGATTTTAAGTACGTAAGGTATCCGGGAAAATAAACAAAGAACACATCGATGCAAGGATTCCACGGCCGGCTTGCATTAAGGATTGGCAGTAATGTTACAGTCGTAATGAGAGACTACAAACAAGCCCTGAAAATGAATAATAGAAGACAAGCCAGCTATGACAGATATGACAAAGACATGGACTATGCTTTCACTCTTATCTTCCACAACATCAAGAGGCTTCAAGATGGTCACTTGTGCAACAGTGATCCTAATCTCACTCAAGCTGAACGGGACGTGAAGCAAACTACGGCACCGAAGGTACCTGTGAGGAAACGAAGCCGGTCTGAGCCCTTTCTAGGATTCGCTGAAGGACGAGCGGTACAAGAAAAAGCGGAGGCCTCGCCATCTTTAAGGAGTGGTTCGCGGTCTTTACGAGGTGAGGGGAGCTCACGGCAAGGAAGAAGAGTAAGATTTGCTGACGATTGTGGAGTAAGAGAATATCCCAAAGGCCTACATTTTCCTTCATCGAAAAGCTGTTTTAAAACGGAGGATTTCATACAAGTTTAGCAAGCTCACAGGACGGCTATTGAGATCGCTGAATTCAAAAGCAAGCTATCACAGAAAAAGAAAAAAAAAAAAAAAAATGGATGAATATTGCCCTCGATCTCATTCAGCTGAAATGGAATCTCCTTTGAGATCGATTTCAACCGTGGCATTTATTTGACTAGTTTACCTTACAGTGGCTAAACTTGGAGGACACGAGTATTTGACTGTGCCGCATTCTAACCAGAAAACAATATGCTCACTAAAACAATATGCCCACTAATTCCATCAGACAGTTAGACCTGTGGTGTTATCCACCATGACCTTGAATAAGTCATGGAGCAACATCTTAGTTCATGCAGCACAAACATAAAACTCGAAAAACTGGGACTGGAATCGTTCGCATCCATTTAAGTTTCTACTTTAGTTTCAATAAGACCTAAAACCATATCTACAGTAAGTCATACCTGAATGCTCTTACAAGCCGTGCATTGAAATTGGCTCAACTTAAGGATGAAAGGGAGCGCCAAAAAACTCGACGGCCGGTGAGGAAACGTGTAGAAATCAAGATATAACATAATGGTCTAGATTTATACCTCAGTTGGCTCCATTCAGTTTCAAGGTTTTGTGACGTTGTTGGGTTCATGTCTGCGGTCTAGATGTCTAATATTGGTCGGCCCATAATTTGATCATATTAAAGTTAATTACTACTGAGTGTCGGCTAGCAGATTTGATTACTAGCAAAGTGCCAAAGTTTTCTTTATGGAAGGTTAAAACTTTAATATAAATACAATTTCTATAAAGTAACGCTGAAATTGGTTTAATAAAGGTCAAAAATTAGCGCCTATAGCTTGCCTCTGGTTTTTAATTAGTTGTTTGCCCTGCGGCTGATTCGAACTGTTTTGATGTTTGCGCATACGCTGAGGTAAATAAAGATAACCCCAGGTGTGTTCAATATCACCTAAAAACAATACGGGAGTACGTAAAAACTGCACTAGTCTAACATGAATTGGTGTATCTGTCATCATGACATTTAGTTAGGTGCATCTAACGACATCCTTACATTAGTCTAGCGCGTTTCTTTCATTCACGACGAAGTTCAGGCCGGGAATAGCGAAGATTTCAAAATAGCCTGCGTAGCTCGATCTCGATCGATCGCGGTATTTTGCGCGCGAGTGATTTGCTTCGGACTCGCGTCGCCGCTCACGAGCTCGAGAAGGGCGAAATCGCGCGGAGAATGAGGTAGTCTAGGTAGCCACGCAAGCTAGCGGTAAAATTGGTTGATCATAACAATTTTTCAGGTAGAAACGCTAGTACTTGCAGCTAAATTGAGATGTTTTCACTTTTGTAAACACTTCGTCCTCCTATATCTGCACCTTTTCTCGCATTATTTGCATTTCCTTTGTGGTTCAGCTTGTTTGTGCTGGTTTGAATCAGTTTATATTTGGGTGAGTGATTCACCGACTTGATCACCTCAGTTGTTTTTTAATTACTGTTAACCAGTTGTTCAAATTTGTTACGGTTGTTTCTTGCACTCTCGCGAGGAACTACATGTAATTCGAAAACGTTGGCAAGAACAGTTTTCTTTTTAATTTTGCGCGGTAAAAGTATCAACTACTCTGGAATTTAGCTCTGTATCACGTCTTTAAGATAGCGTTGCATAGCTCTTCTTCGCGATTTGAAGGCCATGCATGCCTCGTTTATATAAGGACATTGATTGCCGACAGAATCATAAGAGTTTGCCATCCCTGGATAAATGTTAAGATCTCTGTAAAATCTTTGACTTCGCCGATCAACATGTCAAAAGCCGAATTTTTGGGAAACCTGTTTGGGTCACCACGGCCAACTCCTTCCCTGAATGTCCGCCCCCAGTCGGCTATTTGTATTTGCACCAGAACTTGGTGAACATTGTGAGCATTTAAGTAGTATTTTATCTTTAAGCAACTTTACAGAACATAGCTCCGAGAAGGAAATCCCTTCTACAAGTTGCTATGAATTACACTTGCTTGCCTTTCGCCCTGAGACGTGACTTAAACCTGACCAGCTGTTATTATAATTATTTCCGAAAAGGACAATTTTCTTCAGGATTTAAAAACCACAATTATATTCTCTTGACGTGACTGAGTATAGTAGGAAACAGTCCAAAAGACGTATAGGAATAGATTTTATCCATGGCGCATAAAGAAATCTGCCATCTATAATCATATTGTTATAGATACTCGAATAATCTTCTTGTATACCATATGGCAATTACATTTTTTGTTTCAGAATAGGTCCCCAAAGGGTATTTGTGTACTTGCTGGGAAGGTTGAAATTGAGAATAAAGGGAATGAAATAAGAAGGAAAATAATGTAATAATGAGGTACTTCAGTCTGAATGCAATTTGTGGCCTCGCACTGAAAATTAGTTTTGGTGATAATGTTTGCATCCCCCCCACCCCCCCCTTATTATGAATTATTGAGGAAGTTATTAATTGCTTTTGTTGTTCCTCTTGTTTCTAATTTACCGTAATTGGTACAGCGAATTGAAGGGTCGTTAGAGTATTTTAACACAACGAAATGCCTCTTTTTTATTATTTTTTACAAACAACGAACAACATTTTACGTGTAAAAACAAGAAAAAATAACTGTAGTTTTCAATTCTGCTGTTGCATGTGTCCCAGAATTAAGCAATGAATGACATAGCCCTATGCAGTGAATATTGCTTCCTTTCTGTAATATTATCCAAGGAATACATTAGTCTTAAAATGTACTTCATTTGTCATCACAATAATCTTTCTTGATAACGGGCTGTTTCAACATATCATCAGTTCCTGATCATGAACTGCCTGGTTAGGTACACAATGTAATAGCACAACTGGTATCTGGAAAAGTAGTATATACCAATTTTAAGTTCTAGACATCTTCCACCAACACGCTGAAGGCCATTTTTTTTCTCTTCCGAAAAAGCAAAGCCCCCTCTCAAGTTTAGAAACTTAATTCAATGAAACGTTCGACAGTATTGTCGTCAACAAGCACACAGTCATCCAAGAACACCATCGATGCCAACCTTGAATTTCAACCATCTAGTACCTCTCATACCAACATAACCAAAGAAAATATCAAAAACATTTCCGTTAGTGAATTAGTTACCCTCAAGGCGTAAGTTACTAAAGTAATCAAAGGAAAATAATTCAAGGGACAAAATGAAAAGGCTTTGAAAAAGACATCCGTTGCCCTCGTAGACCCAACAGGAACAATCGATGCTATATTTTCTGAGGAATGGTCCGATTCTGTAAAAGAGGGAGAAACCTACATCTTTACCAACCTCAGAGTGAAAGAAGATTATTATACAGAAGAAAAACTCAATAGTAAATACTGCCTTGAATGGTTTCGTTCTTAAGTCAACAGCTCCATTTACTAAAAGCTCTCCAAGATCGGTGTTTATCGCTAATGCAGAAAATTTACATCGCGATTGTAATAGAAGGGTTATAACTACGCTCATATTAAGAAGCTTCCCTGGAAAATTCAAACTGAAATAAAAGTCATCCAGCGAAGGGGATCGTGAAGAGAAACATGTACTCAGCAAGTGTTTGGGAATCTTGGAACGAGTCCCACCAGGAGCGGATGGTGTTGTCTGCTTTGCAACGTTTCAACTTATAACTTGGCAACCTAAGTATCTCATTCCATCAACCATAAACACACTTTGAAAACTGTCAAACGCATTACACCCGTTTTCACTGTCATGTGCATAGCGACTATCTTTTTTGATTTGCTGTGTAACCTGGCCTACGTCTGAAAATGTCTGCACAACAACGTTTCTTTACAGTGGAACTGGAATTTTGTTGATGAAAGCTGGATTTATTTGACATCAAAGTAAGGTTAGGGGTATCAAGAAGTCATTCCGTGAGAGATAAATCGACTGTTTTGAACGGTATTAAAAGCGGTAGCGGCCCAATTCTACCGGAAAGCCGATCGACTAACGTTTGAATTATTTCATAAATTGGGAAACATGCAAGGTCCACAATCTTTAGTCACTGATCTGAGGTCAGTAGCTATCATTTGTGTCATTTCTACCGCTAATAACCGGAAGAATTGCCAGTTTCATAGTTTAAACGGTCTTGCAGCCGTTTACATGGCATTTTGAAAGATGTCGCCTATGCAGTAACACTGAAAATGGGTGTAAATACATAGTTTACGAAATTCATCTTAAAAAAATATTGATCTTACCATAAATGATGAATCCAATATTGTAACAGGCAAAAGTCATGACCGAAGCTGGTCGTAATCCAAGGAAAACAACACGGCATGGCAAGCACGTGATGTGTACGGCGACGCGCATTTTTATTGGCAGAAAGAAACATCAACATCCAATGAAATTCAGTTTTATTTTCCCTTCGGTGGAGTGTCTGATGTAATGGAAATTTCAATCGATAGCGAATTTATCTATTGTTAACAATAATCGGAACTTATCAAAATCAGACCTAATATAAATTGACTCACAGGGACGATGGCGATAGTGTACTGGCTTTGGAAGCCAGTACACACACACAAATGTGATAACAAGAAAAACCCTTGAGGTTGATCGTCGCCTCTTAAGTTTTTCATATCTCTTCATACTTGTTTTTATTAAGACGAAGCAGGTTGATATGCTTGACTTACAACAACTTAAACCAAATATTAATTACATTGATCGATTTTTTTCCCATGCATGCTTGAGGCTATAAAAATAAAGTTTTCAAGTTAAGTGGATAGTTGCAAATGGCTTAGATTTCGGTAAAGGTTGGTCTGCATTGATCGAGGTTTAATGGAACTGTAGAAAACAACAAGAAGCGATTTGGAAGAATATTCAGACAATTCTTTGGTACACTTATTTATTAATTAAGAGAGAGACACTGGATTGTGACAGAACGAATATAGTGGTGGTTATTTATTAGCTTAGTACAACATTCAAGGACTGGCTTATCGGTCCGACCGGACCACGTCCAACGGTGAAATCACTAAATCTCGCTCGTGGCTGCTGTCCCTTGCTTATTACAGTGAAGATGGAGGAGCAGATAAGGGGCGAGAAAAATCCTGATTCATGTGGAGCGAAAAGAAAACAACGATTTCGGAATTCTGGCTCGTACGAGAAAGACATGAACAAGTTCTTGACCATAATCTATCACAACATAAACAGGCTTCACGAGGAAAAGACACCAATAAGAAAAAGCAGCAGTGAACCTCATGAGCTAGAACTGTGCGGAACACAAGAACGGCCACTTATGGAGAATAGCGTTTCTGGCATCCAAAGGTTTGGTCGACGGCATTCTGACTTCGCTCTTCGTTTGTCCCAATTGGAACGTTCCAACTGTCCTAAAGATTTCAATCGAAAGGTGGCCTTTGCCGACACATTGACAGAGAAGTCAAGAAAAAGCTGCAGCGAACCTCATCAGCAAGAACTTTACGGGACACACGAACCGCAATTTAAGGAGAATAGCGTTTCTGGCACCCACATGTTTGGTCGACCGCATTCTGATTTCGCTCTTCGTTTGTCACAATTGGAGCTTTCCAACAGTCCTAAAGATTTGAAACGAAAGGTGGCCTTTACCGACACATTGACAGAGGAGTCAAATTTTCCTTTCTGATGATACATACATATGGTGCCGTAAACAAGAAGCCTTAGTACATGTGTAATTGAAATGGAAATCGTCGTACACATTTATGAAAATTATGCCCATATTACTTTTGTAACTGATAGATTAAACTCAAGACATCCTAAACCTGTTAGCTAACCCTGCTAACATTGTAGGTTTTCTTTTAATACTAGTTGTAAGATTTCGACGATATCTCCCGCCTAGTGTCATCTTTAATTTTGTGATCTGTCTGGAACAATTAGTTGTCAATGCATCTTTAGCTAAAAATAAAAGGGTTACATTTTATTAATAGCCCATGCTTATAAATGATTGATTCTTTGTATTCATGATAGTATCGGTATTTATTCTCTTGGAAGATAAATTAAAGTTAATTCGTTAACAGAAAAATCAGTGAAAGTAAAACGTCAGAGAATATTGCTGTTAGCGCATCGTCTATTTCTTAACAATCCAGCAGACACGAGTTCGTCAAAGTTCGTTGTCGGTCGCCACTAATATGTTTGTTTAGAATAAAAACCATTTGCTTTTGTCTGTGGTGGCCTCTATTTGGCGATAAAAAGGCACCGCCTTGACCCTTTGGCTACTTTTGGCTGCCAAAATTCATAGTTAGCCGGACATATTTCTGTAATTACACGTTTACATTCACCAAATAGCAATAGTAAAGGCTTAGCGAAAATCCATTCGACTTTGTATTTGTTTGTGTATGCGTGAAAGCATTGCAGTTCAGTCAAGAGGGCACACCTGGTTCAATGGCCACCAAACAACACAGCTCACATATGTATAAAGTAGTATATGAATCACAAAGAGACCTGAAGCTAACTGAGTGTTCAACAAACGTTTCGTTTCAGGTCCACCTACTCTTGTCAAGGGCTAAATTTGACCGTAACTGCAACTTCATCCAGCGTGAAACTGCCATTGCAAGAGACAGTAACTAACAAAAACTCCAAGAAACAGGAATTCAGTACTCAACACAAAAACGAATACAGTCATATCTAATGCGCAATTCCCTCTATGCTTTCATGTAACCACTCATTTGGAACCATATTAATAACTACAATCAATTTCGTGTACCTTCCAACTTTGATAAATAAGCTTAGTCTGATTAAATTTATTGGAATATCGTCGTTTTTTATTTAATTTGTTTAAGTTTATTACTGTCGATCTAAGCAATAAAAAAAGTGTGTCTCTACAAGACGTTTTGATAACGCATTTGATACTTGACTATTTATAATTTCTTTTCTTCCAGTCACAGTTGTCTGGGTTATTAATATAGTCGTTTCATGTTCCATGCTAGCCTGCGGTAAAATGATCAAACAATGTTCTTCAGCATTTAAGTACCTAAATCAAAATGGCAGTTTTAAGCCTTGCATTCATTGTTTATTCTATTAATATTATAGTGATGTGGTTGTTGATGATGTTTTATTTTTTAAAGGAAGGCTACTATTGTAAAGCTCTAGTCATTCTCATCAATATCGTTTTTGATCACCAGACGGTTCTTTAGTGGATAGCATGATAGAAAGAGAATGTTCAACAAATAGATACAGACAATTTTTACCAACAGCGCCAATCAAGTAATTGTGTTACTCCAGTTGAAACGTTTTGACTAATTGAGAAATACAATGTTACCCAATCGCGATAGCACGACTAAAAAATTGAACAAAAATCAAACCACAAACAAACAAACAAACAAACACAAAACAATTTTCCAAGCAAACAAATATTTTAAAATTACGACGGGATCGAAAGAAAACAAACGGTGTTATGAGTCTCTAGGATACTATACTCAGACAGGTTTTAATGCTTTAAAACTGACTTTGAATAGGTCAATTGGAAAACTGACAAAAACACCGTTAAATAGTTAGATCGTGGCATAAACCTGAAAATCGGGTAATTTAAAACTGATTGTCCTCTGGAACTGTTTTATCGTCAATGCATGTATATATTTATATATATTTAGAAAACAACCTTAAGAAAATACACGCGCTGATTGGTTAAAAATCGTGTTTCTATAACACGATAGAAACACAGAACTAGCACGAGCTGTAGACGTAATGATGGCGCGAGCAAAGAGAATTTACATTTTGATGATCAAAGTAACCAACCAAGCTGTTTTTGTTTTTTTCGTCGAGATGTTTTCTATAGGAAATAGAAAACATGTTCTCCGTGTTTCTATCGAGTTTTATATAATAAACCAAATTATTCTTGCATTTTGATTGGTTCTCGCCTATGATCTGTTAGAGGACAGACGCACGTTTGACGTCATCATTACAAAGTTTTTCCCTCTGTGTTTTAAAATGGCGGAAAGTTTTGAGAATCTAGATAATATTTTACGTCACTGGGCGAAAGATGAGGTACCAAAAACGTCTTGTCGAGGCCTTGAACAGGTATGAGAAGCAGGAAGAAGAAAGAAAAAGCGGTTGCCTTTTCAGTAAATGACTCAGAAAAAATACTCAAGCAATCTTAGTCGGCAGTCGAGCGAGACCAAACCAAACACATAATTGGTCTTGCTTTGCCTCGAATTTAACAAACCCAATAAACAAGATGTTTATGACATTAATTCATTTAAAAAATTCTCAGTCTCAAAATATTTCTTGACACAGATTGGGGTCAGGAATGAAACATCAAAACATTACTTCTTAAAATCAATTGAAATAAACACATAATCTTGCTTTCCGACGCGAATGTTCCAGTCCGTTTTAGGGCACAGCAGCGAGCAAAGTATAGTTCACTACAGCTCACGGCCAACTGTATCGCAGCTATAAGGTGTCTCAGACACTATATCAAACTGATTTGATAATCACCAACCACAGAGGACTAAAAGTTTCCACCGTCACTAACGTTCCTTTCATTCAAAACTCGAATCGAATGGCCTCCAGTATTGACCGCAACCGCAAGTTTTCTGAGCGTATTTTTCAACTCCTGCCATAAATATTTTCGGCTCCCAGGGCTACTCTGATGACAAAAACTGACTTGACTCTTCCAGCATTTTCTTTAAGATTTGCATATTTCGCAGTTCAATTCTGCTTTCGCTGTAAGTTTTCATTCCACGAGAAGAGACTTTCGAGTCAAGTTTGACAGTGGCGTGTTTTTCCTGGACTAATCACAATTCATTGCTATGCAAAGCAACCAATGAGATTGCTTCATTTTGTATAGACAATGGATTACGTCAAATCGCTTTTCTTCGTGTTTGCCAAAGTGGCAGAAGGCCGGCTTCCGAGTTATGTTGAAAGGTTTTGAAATAAAAAGATTTTGAAATAAAAAGATTTTTCTTTGGTAGTTTGTTTCTTTATTATATAAAACAAATAGATTCCAGGTTGCCGTGATTCTATTCAGTAATAGATCGCAGGAGACGTCAAAATGTGGTAAGAGCATCAGTGACACACTAGGCTATCGCCTCGTGTGCCACTTTTGGTTCTTACCACATTTTGACGTCATCTGTGATCTATTACTGAACAGGCGCACGGCAACATGGAATCTATTTGTTAAATAGAAACACTCGAGAAAGTTTGGGAGAACTCGAAAAAAACTGTGGAAACACTCGCCCGCGGCTCGTGTTCCCACAATATTTCTCGTTCTCCCAAGCTTCCACTCGTGTTTCTGTAACTCGATAGAAACACGATCCATGTATTCTATTTCCTAAATATATATATATTTTTACATTAAGTTACAATACTAACCTTACGTACATTCAGTTACTAACAATGCTTACAACAGCAACAATTTTTACGATATTACTTACAGTGCTGACATTACTTACAAGTTTACAATACTGCTTAATTACTTACTATACCGCAACATGACTTATATAATACTAATGCTACTTGTAATATTGACATAACTTACGATACTAGCGTTTCTTTTTATCCTTGTTTCTTTTTTCTTTAATTTACTTTTTTCTTATTTTTTCTTCTTTTTCTTTTTCCCTTTTCCAATTTGTTTTCTTTTTCTTCGTCTTTCGTTCCTTTTTATTTCTTTCCTGACATTTCACACCATATCGTCAATATAAACTTCAGTTGGATGCGACACTGAGACTTGCCCTCAAGTCAAGCTGCGAAAGCCGAGATCGGAAAGCCAAAAATGTCTGCGAAGATCAAACCTTGAGAAGGAAGAGCGCCAGGTAGAGGTATGAAAGTGTGCCGCGCGTGCAGAGCGCCCTTTGGATACTAGCCCAGCGAGCGAGGTACCCCTTGTTATAAAAAGCCCAACAAGTTCAATTGAAAGATTTATTTAAGGTTTTATCTTAATTGAATTTCAGCTCCTTTCCTATGTTTCCACATCGAGATATATTTTCTTCATATTTCAGTGACCTGATAAATCTTCTAATTTTTTTTCTTACAATTGCTGATTGTGTGTTGTCGAATCCTTAATTACATGCACATACACTGAATATCTTTCTAAAACAACAGATAGCTTAAAAGATTATTATCTTTGTTTATCGCGTTTCTGTTGTTAACCAAAATGTTTTCACTAAGGTTAAACTTATATACCTTAGATCATTTAATACAGCTTTCACTGGTAAAGCAATAACACTAAACGTTACTAGGAACTATTAATTTATCGGTGAGAAACCTCAAGTTTAATCAAATAAAAACATAGTTAAATCACGACCCAATTCTCAATTGTTCCACGATACTGTAAGCAGGAGACAACGCCCAAGTTGATATAAAAATCATGAACTAAAAATGGATTGATATACCTTGAGGATGCATCAGAACTTTTTATTTCCTTGAGTTCTTCAGGTAATGGATTTTCGAGTATTTGAAAAGTCAACTTAAGGCATATTCATAACCAGGTGTCAAAGCAGAATCACGATGTTCCAAAATAGACGGAGAAAAATAAATTGGTTCCTTTATCAGTAATTACAGATCACGTTCAAGATCATGAAACTTCATAAACGATTTTCCCTGAAACCCAAACCTCATCCAAAGTAACTAGAAGCAAGTAAGTGCCATGTGCGCAATAGGTCACTTTCGGCATATTAAAATTCCGATTGATAGCGAGGCCTAGAGGACACAAACAAAAGAAATCAGTAAACATGTCATTCAATTCGCTTTGTTCGTGCCCTCTAAGCCTCACTGCCAAGCTGAATTTTAGTATATCGAAAACAGTCTATTGGCCGTGCAATAGCAAGGTCAATATGGCTAGGTCTCGGTTTAAGATTTTCCCGTAAGGACCGTACGTTCGAGGTTAATAAGTAGTTTATTATATGGCTTATGAAATGTTTTTTTTTTTTAAATTAGATTTTGCTTTGCTCTTGCAGGCCAGTGAACGGCCCGTGGGAATTACAGGAGAATGAAAATGCCTAATGATTTAAAAATTTTTCTACACTCTCTATTTGAGATTTCCAAGATACGTGTTCGTAACTCCTAGAAACAAAACTTCATTAACACGATCAATTTAAGTGTCATTCATTGCCTGTTTTGGTTTGTTTTGAATAAAATAAAATTTGATTTTTGGGGTTTTCTACGTATACAATCGCGAATGCTATGAGAAAATCTAAATGCGGCAAATCTTAACTACTAACATGAGATGAGAATGGCTACATTGAACCATGCAGTGGCCCACAGCTGGTCACCCGTATTTGCTCACGTAAGTGTATCGCTTTAACCCTAAGGGGGACACGTACAAACAAAGGAAAGTCGAAGCGGACACCTGTCAAACATTTGAGTTTCTACTTCTTGCGGAGGAAAGAAAAATAAAAACACTGATGTAAATAGTGCATGCACTTCAACCTAGTCTTACTCCTGCTGCTTTGCGTTAATCATGCATTAACTTTGAAGCTAGCTCTTTCACCATTCATCTGAGGTCTTACTGTAGTTTTACGTTAAGATTATATGTTTGATTGTTGACATTTTGTGAAAAAGAAAATGTAAGAAGATACTAATTATTAGGTTTTTTTTCCTTTTCGTTACAAGAACGACTTTTTCCATCCCTGTTGTCGTTCAGTGGCCCAATTGTTCACAACGAATTTGTTCTGTGCTTAATTTATAACTGTGCCATACTTTTACGGGTTGGCACTCCACGTTGTTTTCTTATCTATATATGACGGATAAGGTACAGCAATGCTGGGATCAACGCAGCGAAAGATTGTTAATAGTGGCCTCCAAGTTTCCATGTAAGACATTCTATGAATATCAGCAAATAATGATAATGATAATCTAGTTATTTACAATTCAGCCACCCAGCTGATAAGAATGGAAAGTGGACAATGCAGTTAAGCATCATTTAGCACAGTAATGTCCAAAGGCAATACAATGCCATAGCAGACAAACATTTCGAAAGCAGTTTCACGAAAGCGAAACCAATTTGTAACTGACTGATAATGAATGAGTGTTATTAACTTTGCGACTGTTCGAATACAAAACCATGAAAAAGTCATCAAGAACTACCAATGGGCATAAAGCGAAAAACAGCTCCAGTTACGAGAGGGATATGGAAAAGTCATTTGCAGTTATTTATCATAATCTGAAACGTATACAAGACGAGAAACCGCTTAATGAGAGACCTCGAAGAAGGTACAGTGTGCCACAAATACCCAACCCGGCATTATTGCAAAGATATGAGCAAACGACTCCAGAACAAAGGGCAGATCAGTCGACAGAAAGTACAGTTTTGCCGCCAAAACCAAGACGAGTCAGTTTCTCCGATAGTGTGACTCACACATTCAGTAGTCAGTCGGCAATACTAGAGATGAGTGGCTCGAGACCCGTGGAACAAGTTTGTAATTTGCCAGAGAGAGAGACAGAGACAAGGATTCCTTAAGCCACATGTTTTAGTATGCACTTTCATCAGTTATGTATGTCCTTTTAATTTGGCCGGTGGAAAATGGCTTAGTAAATTTGAGTTTCAGGTCTTTTGACAAAAATTTATTAACAATCCTAATTACAGGCGTTTTGAGCGGATGGTTTCGTGATGTTGTCTTGCCTTTGTACAGAGTGCAATCAAAAATCTACAAATATGGTAAAGGCCGGTGCAAACGAAGCCTTCGCCGCTGTCGAAATATAGGGTTTTTGAAAGATAAATCTGGATGGACTGCCAGCGCGACTGAAGCATAGAGTGCCGACTTACATAACGGAAAAAAAATATCGCATATAATTATTCAGTTACATATAATCTGTCGAACGAAATAAGAATTAACAGACAATAGGTTTGCAATATTCTTTGTAACACAACTGTTAGGACGTTTAAGCAGAGCACGACGACGACAACGGAACGTCCCCGTCTATTTGGAGTTAGTATATTGCTAAATGGATCAAGCACATGAACAGATTATTAGTACAAGTACGTCTCGGTAAATATCTTCTGTCATCCGCAAAGTAACAACGTGAAATAGCCATAGCGTTGCTTTTTTTCCCCCTACTTTTTGTTGGATTTTAAATGGCAATCTTGGCTTCATTTTCGTCTTCATGCATGTCACGCTGATACGGCGATAAATTAAATTAAATAAATTTTAGAGAGGAAACCACATAAGCCTTAGCTGGTTTTCATGCAGGTCCTTTATTCTGGTCGAATTAAAATTTGGAAATGTTGGTTTTTGTGGAGGGAGGAAAATCGGAGGACTCGTAGAAATACCCTCGGAGCGAGTCGAGAACCAGCAACAAACTCGACCCACACTGAGCTAAAGCTGGAGGCGTCTGTCAGCTCAACGATCGTTTGATGTCAACATGATTAAAACATTATCAAGCTAGGAACACAGTGTTTCATGGTGTATGGCCCCACTCGGTTACGGCAGACGGAAGTCAAAGCTAACGTAACTAGTGAGACAAGCTCAGATAGTGCAGACTACAATTTAAGTTAAGTTTCGTTCATTTTAAATTCAATAATACGTTAAAGTAGCAAACGTGACAATTTTACTTTTCATGCCAACGTTTGTAACCTAGTTTACAACAATAACAACAACTACTTGCTCTATAATTGCATGACCATAAATACATAAAGCGCTACAAAAGCATTTGTAAACTAAAACTAAAACAGTAATTCAGTTTATCGTGAACATATCATAAGGTGATGATATAGCATGCAATCAAGTACGTCGGTTTGATTTGAAATAGGAATAGTACGTAGATCAAGGCAATATGAAATGAATTTTGATAACTGAATATAAGCATAACGATTTGTAGAAGTCATAAGTCTGCCGATGGCTTGTAACGGAGATAATTGTTTAAAAGTCGGAGCGATATTTTCAAGTTCCTATAAAATTCATCTCTTAGAATAGAGTATTTAATCCAATACATAAGAAAGTGAGATTTATCATCAATTTGGTTAGAATCACAAATAGGGCAGAGTCTGCTTAATCATGGAATTTGATCATATCTACCAGTTTCAATCCTTAGTTTGTAATTGCCTATCCTGAATTTCACCAGTTCTTTTCTTTCGCTTCGTTTGTTTGTTAGGCTTAAATGAGAGAAAGGTGTATAATCGTTCTCAAAAGTGTTTTAAAATTTTAGTTTTGCATGGTGTGTCGCCAGTATAAAATGTACTATTACTGCATAGGCTCACACAACGTTTCATTTTAGCGTTGGCTAAACACATAAGACAAGACAAATTCAGGTATGCAACATAAGGAAGATATGCTTTTTTCACTGCTGGAGATGAATGCTATAAAGTTAAATACCTGATTAAATCTGATAATATATTCAAAACGCTAATTTTCATTTCCCCGATAAACAAGAACTAATCTAATTATCAAAAAGTCACGTCGAGTCACGGAGTAGCGCGTTGATATTCTGTTGCCACCTTTGCTTTAACAATAAAACCACCTCAAATTAATACACAATGATATTAAGGTGTCTTGATACAATTATTTTTTCTGGACCATACCAAGCATTTTCACAGTGCTTTTCACCAGTTGTTTAAATGGATGAAGTTTTGTAAAATGTATTTTAGAGCAATAGATATTTCCATGGAAACGATAAACATGCAAACAAATTGAATATCGATAAAAGTTGAATTTGGCGCGAACCAGATGTGGTATAAAAGAGCTGCCACCGATGTCTTAAACTACGGTGTATGGCAAGTGGAATAAACGAGAATAATGAAACAAATTCTGTGTGTTTGATTTCGAGTAAATCACAAAAACATTTCAAATCACACTTTTTGCATAATAATAGTATATGAATGAACTGACGGATAAACAATATTTTGATGACATGGAACCCACAAAAGTTTTGTTGGCTATCTTCTTCACGATCTCAAGAACAATACTTTTACATAAGATCACCACCATTTCTATTTGCGGTTAATTTTTGATTTCAGTGCTTTTAGAAAAATCTCTACAACGACTCGATAAATTTTCCAAAAACCTTAACCGTGCGTACCTGATAATGTAAACAGCTTTATTCCAAAGTTGTATTCATATTGCTGCAATGGAACACTTTCAAATTTATCGATGAAGGAGAGGCTTCAACGGAGGGGAAAGTTGCGTTACAATTTCATGATTTACAAAATTATTTTAAAACATTCACATCAATGTTTACTGTATTGTGTTGTAATCGACGGCACTATTGTTTTTCCGTACAGTATGCTTTGCCTTTTTGTTCAAAAGCTTGCATGACGGAGGAATGCAATACACAATGGTTAGAATTTTTTTTCACAGTTTTGTTACACCGTGGATTTATTACGCAACTTTCTCGTTGGTTCAAAGACCCCTGTCTTTAATTAATCGTTAAATTTGAAAGCGTCTCAGCGAATCAATGTTGATGAAACTTTGGAGTAAAATGATCTTGATTATCAAGCATGTGTGGCAAACGTTTCCAAAAATTCTATCGAGACATTTCAAGATTTTTGAAAAAGTGCTCAACATTAAAATTTAACCGAAAATTATAGTGGGAGTGTTTCAAAGAAAAATTCTCGTTCTCACGATCGCGTGAACAATACTCAACCAAATTTTCAAGGCTTCAAAACATAACTTCAAGGCACAATTTGGTGTTATCTCAAGAAATTTCACGAAAACAGTGCTCAACGGTGGGTCCATTTAGCACCACGTAAAACGTATGTTTTAACCTTTTTTTGGCGATTTACTAGAGATCAAACGTACCGATTTTTTTGCTCTTGAACGTTTTGCTCTCTTTCATAGAGGAGGAAATAAACAAGCTGCTAAGGAGTAGCAATAAGTTTTCACTCCATATTTTTGTGGCTACTTCATGGTATAATAGGATACCAAAGCAATAGTGCAACCTGTATAAACAACCTTAACATAAAGGAGCTCAGTCACAATATTTTGAGCTATTTTCACGTACAAACTGATTGCTTTATATCTAAGAAACCTAAAAATAGTGCTTTACTATAAGATTGAAAAACACCAAACAGACAATAATAAACCATTCAAAGGAACAAGGATGGTTAAGGATGGCGAAGATTAACACGGATTACAAACGAAGAACTTGAAAAATTTAAACTAAACTTTTCTAGATGTGCAAACCATGACGTAGATCCGTTAAACTTTACGTGCTTATAACTGAAACACACTTTCTTTATTGTGGAATTGTATTAGCGCCATGAGACACAACTTTTGCAACGTTTAAAAAATTCGGTCGAAGGGGTTGAGGCCCACCTTAAATTCATAAAAAACAAAACTTTTAATGCGGCCCTAAACCTCCTCGACAGTATTTTTCAATCTTTGCTAAAAGTCTTATCTTTGATGTTGTATTTCTTTATCATTGAGGGACATTTGGCCGTTTTAGAGTAATATACGCAGCTAAAATAAAGGGTGCTTTTTAACATGGTCTATTGTTGCTAGACTTTGATCTATTGCATGTGCATATTGTCCGCCGACGATAGTGACCATCTGTGTGATACTAAGATTGCAAATTCATCTGATACAGTGGCAATGATTTTCTCCATCTGAGAATAACTGCTGGAAAGCGCTCAAACCCGTTGCCCTACCCTATACATGCTACAGGGGAAATTGTGAATACACTGCTGCCGATCACTTCGCGTTGGTTTTTGTATTTCTTTCTTTTGCCGTAGTATTTTTAACACGTCCTGTCGTTGGTCGTCGTCTCATTCCCCTACGTTTTTGTTTTTGTTTTTGTTTTTCCTTCACACTTTGGGTTTTCCATAAAGGAATGTACCTTTTTTTTAATAACCCTTTCTCTTATTCATTCACTGAAAAAAAGGTAACATAAAACACAATTTTAAAAAAATACAAAAAATTAAACGGTAACAACTTACGAAAAGAAATTACAACTAGTGAAAATAGCTAACTGAAAAGATCTACGAATTACGGTCTTATAAACACTCACAAGAATCGAACAAAACAAAAGTGCTCTAAAGAGTAACAAGGCCTCTAATCTTCTTTCTGTCTGTCCTGAGCTTGTTTTTTTTTAATTTAAGATAGGAAGTAAAACAGAAGGGGTCTTCATTTTTTGCAGAAATATAAATGTAATTTCTGGCTACAAGCAAACAGTAGTTAATGCCTAAAAAAGGCTGTTTTCCGGGATGAAAAGCAAATAGAATATCACGCAGTTTGAGTTTGACTTGCATGTTATATTTACCATTCCACCAAGAAGTAAAATCGATCCAAAATACTTTACTAAAATCACATTCAACAAGATAGGTCAGTATTTGACTGCCACTGCGAAGGTAACATCTGTCGTTCTCTGTTATCTCATCTTTAAAGAGCCTACTTTTTGTGTACAGAATGTTGTGGTTAATCTTAAATTGAAAAACTGACATTCTGACATCGAGAGTTAGTTTGAAAGGGAGCTCATAAATATGGGAAATTTCATCCGCAGAAAAACCTGCCTCTTCAAGCTTTCCCATTCCCCTAGCTACGTACAGTGCACGTCGCTGTTTCAACGCAGAGTCCCTGCTTAGAATTTATCCTACCTCTGATTTGGACGTGTCAACTGTACTGTTCTGCTTTAATACCCGTGGATTATAAAATTTGCTAGAATTGAAGATAATTCTAGACTGTATTTAAAGTGTTTAGTCGACCTAACATGACCTATTCTTAGTAGCATGAACTGTAATTCAGAGAAAGGAATTTTCAACAACTGGCCAACAATCTGATCTAAATCCATCTTACGAATCCTTGCGCGCTGGTAATAAAAAAAAGAGGGCTGTTTCACACCTCATGGAAAGTCGAAGATAGAAAATTTGTGGTGTCAAGGACTAGGAACGCTACATGTTATCGAACTGAGTATATAAAAACGGAAGTTGAACTTATCACAGATTTTAAATGTAGTATTGATCAATCAAGCTCATTATAATTTACTCCGATTCAACAGTCCGGAGGGTATATCACTAGAATCTTTCTGAAGGCGAAGTTTTAAACTTTTATTTATAAGCCGTTCGGGCATGGATAAGGAAGACATCAAAAGCCACTTTTCATACCAGAAGGTAATGGAGAGATCTTTTGTGGTTATTTACCATAATCTAAAACAATTGCAAGATGTGAAACTGGTCACACGAATACGAAGACACAGGCATTCGCAAAGGACTAATCCGAAATCATCGCAGCAGCATGAATCACGTGACCCTGTGCGAATGAAGTTGCAATAAAAGTCACAAGCTTCCAAAACGACAAACAGAAGAGTCAGTTTTGCAGTCGACAGTTCTAGCCCATAAATGATGAACCAGCCTCGAGTTGTAATACCCAGGAAGATTTTCAGTTGCAAGTTGGAAAACAAAGGAAACATTCTATGATTAGGAACAGCTGTGGCATGTGGCTTGTTTTGTAATTGGCTTAACTTGTCCTCGGAACCTGCCCTAAGAATTTGAAGACTTGATTGCTAAACCTGATTATGACACTGCGTGCTGACACTGGGTTATGGAACGAGCAACGACGGAATAATGAAACATGTTGTGAGGTGCCAACGGTGTTAACACCCGAGTGGAGTCTTGCCGAGTTCAATTGGATGGTATTTCTCTCAACAGCATTGCCACGGATGACAAAACTCTCCCTCCATACTATCAGCTATTCAATCACTTAATTCTAATGAACATTTTCGCCCTATTTAATTGCAATTATCGACTTCTAACACGAGCTTTTAGCTAACTATTAAGAAAGTATTGTGATAATTAACTGAAAAGCAAGCGTAGGTTTCTGTTGAGTCAGAATCGTATACAAGAATTGATCAACGCTTCAGAAATATGGCAGACGATTATCTATCAAACTGCTTTAAAAACAGACGAAGACTGCCTTTTGGCAGATGTTTATACTACCTATCTTCATTGACTAAAGGTTTAGACGATACTGCAAAGTTAAGCGGTTATGATTGCATCTTTAATCCCATCAGGCAGTCTGGCTATGTTCGGTAACTAAAAAGGCCCTGCTAATGTAACAACTGCTGTCAGACGGACTTTATACTCCTTTAGAAAACAAAATTTGCCAGCTTGGAAAAGGCTTCGAAAGAAATGGAGAAATTAAGAAATCAGTTAAGGTTTAACATGCAGTTTCTAATTTTGGGGACACAAACCTAAAATGAGAACTCGAAGCAGACAAACATAATAACACAATTCGTGACGCTATTTGTTTAGGGAAGTCACACGCGGGCAAAAAACATATACTTCAATCCGTTTTAAACCGAACATCATTTAAAGATTGTAAATGTAGGTTCCAGAAGGGCAAGCTTTACTCAGCTGAGACGTAGGAAACCAAAACTTTACTGTGCAACAGTGAAAGTTCAAGAATGCGCTAATCATAATTGCAGTCGTCTGTTGCCAATGTCTCATCGGTCTGATGGCTTTATAACATCGTTCCTCCACCCCGCATTCACGATCGCGACAGACTCGCACAAACCGCACATTGATTACGACCGACACATGATGCCATTCTACCATGATTTCTACAGTAGTTTGATGAGAACATTAGGATAGTATTAAATTATTATTTCCGTTGATCGCTAATCGAGGGAATCATTCAAATAATTCATCAGGCTAGTGACTTAATAAGAGTCCGTGTCGTCAATTTACGATCATGCAAGCAACCACAATCCAGTTAGTACAAGACAAGAATGCGCGAAAGCAATCGGCACAAGTGCATGTTTGCCATAATATGGTATATAGATAAGAAACACCTCAGTCATGAAATTCTCGAACGTCTTTGGTTGGTTACGTTGTCTTCGCAGCTTTCTAATGTTAGAAAATTAACAAATTGACGTCAGTTTTTTATGCGTCTGTCCTCTTATTGATGACAAATTGCGTCATAACATTGTGAAAGTGGCTGTGGAACCACGAGCCGCAGGCGAATGGTTCCACAGTAAACAATAACAAGACTCCAAAATGGTCAAATGTCGGGAATAAATGAGGGGAAAAGACGCCGTAAACTTGCCGTATACAAAGATAAGTGAATTTTGTTCAAAATGACCCGAGCATTGTCAATAGCTTTTCTCGGTTTTTGATTGGCTGCTTAAAAAAGTTCATAAAATCTCATTGGTTAAAAAGTTGACAGTTTGACAGCTGAAAGTTGAACTTGAAAGGTTGCATAAATTAAAATTTTATCCGTCTGTACTCTTCTTGATGATAAAAAAATGAGCCAATCAGCGCGCGAGAAATTAGACAGTTATTGTAAAAATAGTAATCGCTCACACTCTAATTAACAGACATATGAGAAAAGTGTAAGGAATTTCAGGTTTAACAAAAGCCTCATAACGTTGAGTGTGTTCGGTTTATTTAGGAACGTTCTATCTATACAGGTAATTCATCTATGGCAAATTACCGCTTCTTTGAGATAGGATGTTGCCAGCTATATATAGGGGGAATCGAAAGGGAGCTCCATTATAGGATTATCTGTTGCCAGACGGCCTTGACCCTATCTCAAGAAGATAACTTTTACTCTATTCTTGTTTTGGGAGCTTTCTCAGAAACGAACGATGATTTAGGACCATACAACCAAACCCAAAGCAATTGCAATAGCTAATCAAACCATACATACACAACGTCACAATGTAGTGCAATAAGAACATCGAAACATTAACAAGCGTCAAGCGTTGAAACGCTTGAGTGACAAAGCAGTTACGAGCTTTCGTTTTACAACTGATTAGTAAAGTGAATAGACTTACGTGCTTCTACATGTATTTATTTGTTTATTTATTTCTCTTCTTTTCTTTTTTCTTCTTTCTTTGTTTTTTGCGCCTCTCGCCTTTCGGTGCTAGTGTCTAACACTAATGCTTAGCTAATGGATGAGTAAACGAAATGAAAGATCAATCCCATCGGAAATCTGGGCGAACGGATGATTGACGACAACTTATAAAGTATCCACAATGAGCACTTGTACAGCGGATTGTCACATACCTAAAATTCAAATTCTACTACAACGGTATAAACGGCTTTCACGCCTGAAGGAACAAAACAGTGCACTTTGAACTATAGCTTCAAACTTCGCAAAAAATCCGCAATGGGTTCAGAAAAAGTTGAAACAAACTCTAAATACCAGAAGCAAATGGACAGATCCTTCACTATTATTTATCACAACCTGAAAAGGATCCAGGAGAACAAACCGCTTAAAGCCCAAGAAAGTAAGTACTGCTTTCAGCCCTGCGAAATACCTAAGCCTGAATCTTTGCAGCAGCTCAGAAGACAGGCTCTCGATCTAACAGGACGATCTAACTTCCCTGCACGGGACCGATATCACTTCGTGGCAGGAGTAAGATCTCACTCTGCGACACAAGTATCGAAGGAGACAAAAGGAAGAAGAGTAAGTTTCTCAGTGGACACTGCAACCTAACTATTTACCACTTAAATAGTGAACTAACGATTATTAGGTGTTTCGTGTCGTGGGACGAAAGAACTGAAAACTATATGGACAGCTGTGGATTTTGCTTTTTGTTCGTTTGGGCAATTCACTTTGCTAAATCGATACACATTTTCGAAAATTTAAAATGACAATGTAGAGCATGTTTGGTAGACTCCAGCTTCACGAGGTTAATTATAACCACTTTCAGTTTGTACTGAAGAAAAAACACAGAAACAGAAACAGACCATTTCGCAGTTTTTAGTAACAACTTCAAAAGGATGACTTGGTGGTAACAACAAGTAGAGTCGAGGGCAAATAACTAGTCATCATCTCAGCAGCTTCAAAAGCACTATAGCAGAGACAAAGGCAGATCTCTGCAACTGATACATGCACGGGAAAGATCAGGACTAAACTGAAACGTTCAAAAGTACATTACAATAGTTTTATTGACATCAAGTGAGTTTATCAGAAAACGACATAAACTTGGTTGGAGTTATAGTTTATTCTGTTGCACTAGGGTAGTGAGTAATAAAGAAATGACGAAAGTCTCGAGTGTGTGGTTCTTAGCATATCTTATTCGAAGGGCCTGTATACAAATCTGGGGGAAAGTTGTTAGTTTTAAAAATTGGCCATTAATAATCTGCCAGTTATAAGTGGCTGTTAATAATAAGTTACTTTCACCGACTTGACTAAATTACGTAGGCTTAAAGCCCCGAACACGGCTTTGAAAACAAAATTTTTTACTTAATAAAAGTAAAAGAATGCGAAAAAAAAAAAGAAGCAAAACAAAATAGACACTGTCTCAACTAGAAAGCAAGTTTTCTTTTGTTTCAAAAGTCCAAGATATTATTTTACAATTGCGCGTTGTACATGTTCAGTCTTTTCTTTATTTAGTGTTCCACGATAGCTTTTGGTTGCGATAAATTGCCAGTCTGTTAATGATTAGACATACCATTAAAAGTATATGTGTCTTGATTCATGAAAGTCAAAGAAAATTTCGCCCTGTTGCTTGCGTTTTATTTCCAAAGTAGACGATATAAAAACCACCAAGGTATGTCAGTCTTTGCTTTTCCTCCATTATCTTCTTATTGGGGCGTGATTTTGGGATTCTTGGAATTGTAAAATTCGAGCGTGTTGCTCACTTAGTGCAAAAGAACGTACTTTTCTTTGGCCACCATTTTATAAATCCAGTCGTCCTAATATATTTTCTCTATCGGATTATGTGAATGAAACAACAGAAACAACACTGAATAAACATAAGCAATCAATTTAGTCCGAGGCATGTGTCGTGTTTGAAGATGGTTCTATCTGCACGAGAACACTATTATCACAAACACGTAAATAAATGTCCTGGCTGGAGGTAAACAACTTTTAAACAAACTTCAATTTACTGATTTTAAGTCGAATTTTCTGGTAAAGGTAACAACAGCGTATCATCCTATGTTAGCAGCGCTTTATATACGTGCTCTCTTTCTTTACGATTTTATCAGACAATCAAAAGGAGACAACTTTGAAAAAGAAACTTTTCTTTCACATATCAGAGGACACTTACCCCCCACTTATAATATAGCGATAAATTTATATTACACAATGTATAGTTGCCATGAGTGTACTATGTAATGCGTATCAGTGGATTCTCGAAATACTATAATAACTCACGGAATTACTGGTAGCAAATAAGTACGAACTTTCTTCAAAACCCAGTCATTGTAAAGACGTAAAAAAATCACTGGAAAAAATAGCGACAACAAAGACCACACTAATAAACAGCGTTACTTTCCAACCATGTTTACAACAAAAACAGGTTATAACAAAGGTTCAGGTATTTTTCTACAATTAGCATGTTCTTAACTTTTTTCACACTGGACTCACCCAAGTGCAAAATGTGACAACAATGGTTCCTTGTGTAAAACTCGCCGCAGGCGATCCTTCTTTGTGGCCTCTTTAATAAGCATTTGGATTCCAATCAATAATATTCTACTAAGTCTGTGAACACGAAAGTGTATATTATTGATCAGTAGCACGATGTGACGCGAAGAATTGTAGACTGAATGTTCACTCAATTTGTGGAATATAAATACAGCTTCAAAGGAAGCAAAAAATTATCTTATTCATTTTAGTAATGAAAACAACTTATACTGCGGGAACTCTCGCGAACACACATTGATACGCGTTTTAACTTTCGAATAACGTCATTTGTGCAATTGATCAAACAATTTGTGTTTGTTATTGTGATATAAACGTATAGTCGATCCTCTTTGAAAAGGGACTCCGCCATTTTACATGAAGAACATCTTCAACCATACGCGAGATTTCGGCTAATGGTTGAATCATTACGCAGTTCTCAGAGATCACGACGAGAGCAGTTTTTGCATTCACAAGACCGAATTTGAGAAATCACAATGGATTTCTCACATCCATCGCCAAATCGAATTGTTCTTTCCTTTAAGTCCTTTGGCGCACAACATTCACATCCTGTTTGAAATCGTGGCTCGTTGTCATCTCCCTCCAAGGGAATTGGAATTGCGTATGAGTTGCACGTTCCGACGCACATGCCCAACTTCACTTTCATCGTCTTGCAGTTGTAGCCCGCATCCTCAACTGAAATAACTTCCTTGTGTCGTTTATGGCGACACATGTATGTGGACGCACTTGGCTCCTGGAAGAGCTGGAAAGCAAGGACGAACAGCCAAATAGCTGCCAGACGGATACACCTCGGCATCATCTGTTAAGGAAACAATGAACATTTCATGCTTTATCCGTCAATTATAAACCATTTTTATGGCGCAACACTTCCAGTGTAACAACTACCAGAATATGTATGCGATATTAAAACGTGTCTACTGCTAGAACATTCAATAGCTTACACTGGAGTGATAATTGGGCCACAAAATATGAAAAGCACTTAATTCTGAAGAGATTTCGTTAGGACACGTCAACCTGTCGACTGGATGGCGCCGCTGCCGCGTCGAACTTGCATAAAAAATATCTCTGAGCCTGCCCAATTCTTTGTCCAATATCTATTTATTCTAGCTTATTTAGCAACCCTGTTGTGGAAATGCACTTAGGGCTTACAACTTCCTATGCGATCCCTGCTTGAAAAAAAGAAAAAAAAAAAAAGCCCTCAGGTCTAATGACCTAATCAATATTTTTCAGGTGTCAAGCTTTGAAGTACCTTGTGAAATATGGCAAGCTCGAGAGGACATTAGTGCGTGGCTGGATCTCTCGTGCAAAGAAAAGTCGGGCTGTCTGAATGGACTTTAGTAACAATGCAGATGACAGTCCACTGTTGGCCAACTGACAAGAGCTAATGGGCCAGTAATCACCTATTGTTCATTATGCACTATGTTGCTGTCCCTTTTCACGCCTTAAGATTCCCCACAACAAAATAGCGGTATTATATACGACAAATGCAAACAAGGCAGTTAAACAAAAACAATGAACGATTCACAAGAACATTAGTGCAAGCGACTGAACCAGACAAGACCGTCGAAGTCCGCATCTTACTTATTACCGATAATTTCTTTTAATACTAGCTCTGTGGATTTGGTGTTGAAATGACGACAATATTGTCACATGCAGATCAGTTTCTGCAATCTCCTCCCTTGGCTATTTGATAAGGGATGGGTACTGCAGGAGGAAATTGAATATTGATCACTCTAAAAGGGTCAACAATCGAAATGTGATGGATCGTGTCAAAAGTAGCGTTGCTCGTAGTTTATCAAGATTCGTGAATAATGTACTTAATGATCTCTGGAAGTAAACAAGACCTCAGATTTGTTTTGCTTTGTTTTTCTATACCGCAAAGAGAAATGTATTGAGTAGTCTGCGGTTTCTGGTCAACAACTGGAAGGAGAGCAACCTCCTGGTGAGCAAAGAACTCATCCATTGTTGTGCAAATTAACACGAACTCACTGGTTATATAAATCGAAGGATGCTTCAAGAGCGAAAGAATCGGACGTAATATAGATCATGTCAACGGGTTAAAAGAATTGCTCTTGATCTTCGGGTGGAAGAGGAAATGAAGGAGAGGAATTAACAACCATAATATTATATTATAAAATAAAGTATTTATTATATTGAAAATACATATAAAATTAACAAATAATAACCAAGTAATAAGACAATCAATAAATAATTGTGGATAAATATAGCATTTGTTGTCAGTAGTTCAAGGCTTTCATTCGATTGTTTTAGAGTCTCGACCACAGACAGTTCACTTAAAACGGCACCAAATTTTGATGAACAAACTTGTGCTGAAAGTTGGATATGCACGTATGAGTTTGATTTAACATTGTGTAATATTCCTACAAAAACTGAGACCAATAAGCGTATAAGTCAACTCACGTTTTTCCAAAAAAAAAAAAAAAAAAGAAAAAAGGAAAAAATAAGAAATGGTCAATTGCAGTCAGAGTTGTAGACTCTAGTCCAACGGTCTATCGGCTGTTGACTTCAGTCATTAAAGAAGTCTATG
>Ga0126339_10000196_pt1 | contig 27794 bp, 21 predicted proteins | sample OrbTmetagenome_2_FD_92532 | JGI IMG/M metagenome (GOLD analysis project Ga0126339, IMG submission 92532) | Coral microbial communities from Petempiche,Puerto Morelos, Mexico - Orbicella T R C metagenome | ecosystem: Host-associated > Invertebrates > Cnidaria > Coral | place: Petempiche,Puerto...
AGACAGACAGACAGACAGACAGACAGACAGACAGACAGACAGACAGACAGATAGGCAGAAATACACAGAGCCACCATACCCGACCTGGCCGGACCGGGGAGACAGAAAGGGAGAAAGACAGAGAGATAGCCAGACAGAGAGACTTAAACAGAGAAATAGACAGACAAACGGACGAACAAGCCACTAGGCCAGCAAAAAGACAGACAAACCGACAACCATTCAGTACCTCCTATATCTTACGTTTTCATTACGGTATTTTCAACATCTAGGCGTGTCAAGTGTCGATCTGGTAATACTATGTTTTATCACCTTCATTAGGTTCGTCCGCCCCCTACAACACCTATGTGACAAACAAAACTGGCGGCATTAAACACCTTTATGTGCGTCTGCGAGATGATAAGCTTGGTGACACCGAGACATACACACAACTTACAGGTAACAGGCCTACTGGACCAATTGAAGGAAGTCCTCAAAAGCAGCGAAAAGAAAGGCTATTTCCGACTCTGATCCAAGCAGGATTCTGTTTGCTGCAGCCTGGAATTCCCAAGCGGTTCAGCGTTGTGAGTCGTGCCAGTCCCCCGATGTACGCCTCGGTTCATGATGGTTATGACTTGTGGGTGACGGACATGCTTGTGGATCCTACAGAATACGGATGCGTCGCCATTATGGGAGACAAAAATGGCATCAATATTCAGCCATCGAATCCTTGTCCACTGTGGATACCTCATACACAAGGCGATCCTATTCCGGAACAAGCCATGCAAGCCAATAAGGTCAATTCATCCAGACAAATGTATTTCGGGCGCTCCGAAGGGAAGCTTTGCTTTGTGGAAACCAAGGATGGCCGGTTGGACTTCTGGCGCGCTATGTTTGATGAATACACGAAACAACTGAGCGGAGATTTACTGATGGACACCGGATTTGACGTGATTGAAGCGAGGCGGGGTGATAAACTGCCCCCAAACACTCTTCAAGTGGGCGGTGGCTATGTGGGTAGGTATATCGGGGATTATCTCTGTCCGATCAACGTTCACGATGGAAAGGTGTGGGATTTTCAATCCATATTTAAAATAAGCAACAAAAAGGGAGACATTGTCGTCATGACTAATGATCCGCTTCTCTGACAAGAAAACGCGATCAAAAGGGCACCGAACTGTGTATAAAGTCATTTAAAATAATAAGAAGCAAAGTGTGCTTTTTTGGAAACTTAAGTTCCTTAGTTTCTTCGCTACGGTCGTGTAACAAAATTATTCCTGTGAATTAGTTCGCGGGAATTAATTTTGAAGAAAGTGGAAGAGTTTATACGGTTTCGAAAGTACTGTCTGTCTTTCTTTCTTTCGTGTACACGCCACTTCTTCAAGGGACATGCACAGCAGTGTCTTTGCTGGTATATCGTGTTTTATCCCTCGGACGTTCATGCACACACATACCTCCACCGTCGTACAAAGGGGTGGGAAGGGGGTGGGGGTGAGTTGGGCGTGGATGGAGCCCTCCCCCACATCTTCTACTTCTTCGCCAAAATACTTGTTTTAAAGGAGCTCAGTCACGGTATTTTGAGTTATTTATCTTAGTAGTCAACTAAGATGGTACAACACCGAAAAGATAATAATAAACCATAAAGGAACAAGGATGGTTAAGGATAGAGAAGATTAACACAGATTACAAACGACGAACTTGAAAAATTTTGGCTAAACTTTACAAGATGAGCAAACCGTGACGTAGCTCCTTTCATGTGCTCTGTAAAATTGAGAATCTGGATTCTGGAGCGTGTTACGCGTGGAACGAAAGACGGAGGAAAGCAAACTTCCTCCTGACTTCCCTATTTTAGAAGTTATTTATCTGACTTCCACCCATCTAAACATGAACAAAATCAAACACGTGAAAACTCAGTTGATATTCTGCAAAATAATGCTTTCTCTTTATTTACCTTATTCGTTTACAAGCGAAACGAATGAATTTATATATACCAAACAAAATGACCGTACTTGGTCATTTTTTTGAAGAGGTTATCCAGAGTACATAATGCCATATATTAAAATATTATTCTTCACAAATGGAATATATAGGTGTATGACGGTAATAAATAAATATATACAACCCATGTATGAACAAATTTAGGTACACAAAATTTTAAGAAATTACTGACCTGTAGGGCTTATATTCGAATTTAGCAAGACATCAATTATAACGTGTTTAAGTCGCTTATTTTGTGAATATTTGTCACTTTTAATGTGCACATTGTCGAGTGCCTCCTTAAGAAGGGCTTTTAGAAATCTGTTAACCAGATAATATATACCTGGGTAGATAACGCAAAGACATCCTGGGCGATACCGAGGTTAATAGTTAAGCAGACAATATCGGCCTACCATTAAGTCTAACTGTTCTACCACATTAGTATTTACAAGAAACGACTTCACTTTTTAAGATTTTAACACAACTTTTAAGAGATTGAAAAGGTCTCAACTACGATGGAATAAAAAGAATAATGTGCATTTGTTAAAATCTTTGCAATCAGAGTGGAAGGAAACACGTCACCTCGGCATAATACAAAAACTTACCAAATACAAGATACCATTTCAGGTTACAAAGCTACAAAAATACAAAGCTTGCTTTATAGAGTGTTTCTCTTAAAGATAACTTAAACTACACTTTTTGAAAGCTCTTAGTTCATGACAATTCAATCCAAACTTAGCTTAAACACTACCACGAAAAATAACCAGTAGCTGCAGTGGCCAAATACTAGCCAATATGACGCCGGAAATACACAACATTTCATTTCAAGAATACCTTTTTATACTTTGCTCGCTTTCTACAAACAATTCTTGTCTGTTGCTACGCAATTATTTTACATAAACCGAAAACGTCTCTGGGTTAAACTAGTTACTCCACTATTTCTGTAGCTTATCATTGTCTTTTCCCATTTTCCTCAGTCAGTGTTTTATACCCAGTGTTGTTCGTTAACACTGGGCGTGACAGGCGACTTTACTACTGGCTTCTGAGGAAGAGGATTAAGTCTATCCCTAAAACAAAGTCAAGGAATGGAATTAGCACCACATATCGAAATAGCTAAACCTGGAAAATGTTGTTGTTGAGAAAGGTACACAAGGTGAAAAAAAAAAAAAAAACGATCCAAACAATTCTTCATACAACTTAGACTATATTACGTTCAGTAAATCTAAGAGACAAAGTAGCTTGGGCTTATAAGTACCTACCAGAAGACATCACTCAGTGTAAACAAGCGATAATTATTTTCATTTGGATCTACGCCGCTTATAAGTTCCGTAGATGGTGAGAAAGCCGAGAAGTCCTATGAGGGGTATAAGAGCAGTCTGTCCAGAGGACGTCTATTTTGTGTTATAAAAGTTCGTCGAGACCGCAAGCACAATAATAACTGCGGGGGGTTGGAACGATCGCGTTTACACACCGCCCTCATTTCCGCGCTCGCCGAAAAGCTGCGGTTTTTTAGAGCTTTGCATCTGACTCAACGCGCTCGTCCTTAAAGGCTGAGGCATACTGGACATGATTTTTATCCAACCTCAAAGTTAGCCAATCTTATACGTAAAGCCAACACACAGCAAACACAAACTCGTCGGAAAACCGCTCTATCACCAAATTCTGCTCACCTTAAAGACTTGTGGCTTTTTCTCGAGTAAGGGCTTCTTCCTCGGTGGCCGTGAAGGTTCAGACTTTTGAAACCCTGTGAAAGAACGCAAAGACCAAGTCAAACAACGCACAACAATTTCAAATCTTCAACACTGGCGAATTAAGCCAACTCTTCTCTCCCCTGAGGTTCAAACTTTGTCATGTAAAGTGGGTGGTCTATCTTATCAGTCTGTAAATTCATGGAAATCTGGAGTGTGGCAATTCAAATGAAACCCTCTAAGCAGTCTGAGCAGTAATTTCATTGGATAATGTTTATGATGCAGTAAAAGGTAATTCTAAGTTTTAAGTCTGCTGGTGAAACCCTAGGGTGTGACCATTCAAATGGAAGCTACTGAATAGTACTTTCATGCAGCACTGTTAGTTATGCTGAACAAGTTCGTTCAAACTTTCAAGTCAGTGGACGAAACCCCGCTGTGTGACTATTCAAATGGAAGCTACTGAATAGTATTTTCTTGCAGTACACTTCGTCCCCAGATTATTTTGGAAGCGAAATTTATGTTAAAATTGCGCTTCAATGGTATGTTAGAAAAGAATATTCGACAATTAATTTCCCCTTATGATAACGATACCGCCATAAACGGACATCAACTGGATGCAAAACCAAATTCTCAATACATATAAAACCGAAGTCTATCTCAATCGCTAAGGAGAGTTCGTATTTTGACTAACCTCTACATCCCTCAGGAGAGTTTGATACTCTTCGCTCTCCTCGAGCCACTTGGGAATCTCAGTAGATCCCTCATCAATGGCTTCCTCGATTCGCTTTTTCAGGTGGGATAACCTTCGAATTTCATCGTTTACCTGTAACTGAAAACAGGAGTACAAAAATCGTTAGATTTTGTTCACGCTTCTTTTTCAATACTGAAAAGCCTATGTCTGTTATGAGGGAACTAAAGCTTGGGACCAACAGAGGATGAAGGCTCAAAGAGTTTATTCCCCATCATAGCTATTATTACCAAGGTAATCCCTCCAAAGCTTCAATTAAGCTATTTTTGGATTGAGTTCTGTCCCAGTCTTTCCGAGGATTTTGCCACGCGCGATGCGTGGATGTTTTCGTGGAGGATGACATTGCGTGTAAAGTCGCTCCGGCTGTCCACGTAAGTAAAATCCGCGTAACAGGATTGGCTATTTGCAGACTGTCCTGGGTTTCCCGAAACCGGAACTGATGTAGAAATACCTTGAGAGGGATTCCCTTGGTAATAAGGCCTATATGGGGCATTGTCCTCACTTGTTTGGACTCAGTAATGGTTTACCAACCTGTTTTGCTTTAGAGGCTTCGAGGTGAAATTCCAGATCCATAGCTGTGCGCACGTGGCCTTCCTCCAAATGAGGGTTGAGCTGTTGGTATGTCTGGATCCCCTGCCATGACATCGGACGCTGTAAGTGGAAAAAGAAAACAAGACCAATGTTATATCGAATGATGCCATTTTGGGCAAGCGGAATATATAAGTACAGCTATCGATGCTTACACTCACGGAACTTCATGTCACGACAGAACTCAGACCTTAATTTTTGTTTTTTCAGGAAGACAAATATCGAGATAACAATTAACTAAAAAGAAATAACAATGGTTAATGATTTGAGGAAGTTTCAAGACGCGACTTCGTTCAGTCGCTACTTTGAATTCAGACTCTTGCAGATTTAAAATTGCAGTTTGTTTAGGTCATTCCATATTAAAATTACCTTTTTCCTTCGCATGCTCGTTCTTTCGACCGACATTCTAACGAATGGACTGCCTTCTGTTTTTCTCGTGGTGCAGTCTGAATTGCTGCGGTTTAAATTGATGTCGTAAAACAGGCGGCTCAACGACATCATGGGCAATTCGTCATCTACTCCCTGTAGAGGAAAACAAATGACAGAGATCATGAAGAGAAAATGTTTTTCTGTAGTACGAAGCGACTAGGAGTATTACCACTACCACCCTACCCCACCCCCATATGGGATGCTGATCCACCAGAGCTTACTCCCCCGGCCAGAATTCTGGACTTCTGCCAAGTTGCACCAACAATTTTCAAAACTTAGTAAACGGTTTGAACCCAGGAGTATCAGTAGTTCGCATAGTGTGAAAATAACTGTTGTTGGTGGCTGACGTTCGACAACCTGAGCGGAAGTCATCTTCGGAGTCTAGTCTTGACTTCGAAGATGACTTGTCGAAACGTCAATCACACGGACGATCACACTACACAGGCCAATTTTCAAAACTCTACAGAACTCAGACGAATCATGCTCTACACGTCTTAGCGCTGGAAGTTAAACGAACACTGAGTAAACCATTCCAGATGCTACACTTACGTGGACTGGGAACGAACCCAGCGGTTGAGGATCGGAAAACTTCCGCGAGTACTTAGTCTTCAACATCGGAGGTCTGGGCCGATTCATGGGCGATCTATCAAAGTCACTGTCTCTATCCTGAAGAGACCCACCGCTGATCACACTGTCACCCTGGGACTGCGCCCTTTCCACCGGCCTTCCAGCGGTATGTTTTCGGACAGGTAGACTTTCCACCACCTGGTCGAGCACCTCTTGGCTAACTGATCTAAAAGGCATGCGTTCAAATCCAGCAACCGCCGATTCCAAGCTAAATGTCGAGCCTTCGCACTGTTTGAGTTAAAAAGAAAGATGGGTAAATGTGTGTTAGAAATGCAATCAGTAAAAAGAGTTTTATTTTTTTTTTACTTCGCCATTTGATTGTAAACTCACCCATGAGCTTGGTCGTAAACTGCCGCCTCGTTTTGGCTCAAGAACGCTGTCCATTGATAGCGAGCCAATCGGCGGCGCCGTAGTACTGCGTTTGCCATGCTGATACTTGGCAGCCGCTGACTGGAAGAACTGCAGGCAAAACAAAATTCATGTTAAGCCCGACAATATTTACGCCATGCATACTGAAGATGCCAATCAATGCAAATTGGACGGTCGTTTATTTATTCAGCACCGTGAAATGTCGTTTTCAGGGTACCATTCAATGCTTGAAAGCGTTTGGGCGGACTTTAACTCGAGAAAAACAAGGCACATAACAAACGACAAAAGCAAAATTTAGGAAGACTCCAAGGAATGGGTACTGAATACGTTAATCTTCAGTAGTAAGCTACCTGCAGAATTACGAATTAAAATGCGGACTTACAGCACAGCTCAAGAGGTTGTACCATCGAAATCGCACTGGAGTTTGAATGTCGAAATCAGCAAGACTGATTTGCGCTCCACCCTGTAATTAAAAAAAGTAGTTAATTAACTGGAAAAAAGGCGATTGACGCCTTACAGAACATAATCTTCCGTTTTCCGTTTTCAGACTCTGACGCTCTGTCGCTCTCGTAAATTTTACGGACCCACCCCTCCCAAGCAGAAGTCAAAGCGTCAACCTACCAGAAGTTCTTCCGTTTCATAGTTGGTAACAATAAGGACGTTCACTTGGAGGGTTTTGCTGGTCAGCTTGCTCTACAAGAGAAAACAGATATCAAGATCTAAATTCTCCTGTGCGTAAAACTACACAGTCAAGCGTATTAGAAGATGGTCACTGCAAGGAAACAGTCCAAATTCTGACAAATAGTATTGTAAGAAAGTAGCGAGACTAGCAAAATCCAAGATGGCAACCTAATTCGTGCGCCAATAATACGCCTGCACTGCAGGCTATAGCGATACCACTGCGGAGAATCTGCTTGTGGATATTGTGACGTTTGCTGCTCCTCTTACCTCGGGAACAGGAATGTGGAACTGCTCTCCAAACACAGGGCTGTCTTGGTAATCACAAGGTTTCGTTTCCAAGAGGCAGCTCTCGCTGGGCGCGCTCGGCAAAAGCACTGCTTTCGCGAGCACCGCCTTACACTGCGTCGAGTTGCCGAGAGCCTTGAGACCCTTCGCTTGATCAATACACACGACCAGAGCTTCGCGATCCACGTCGTAATTCAGCCCAATTTTGATTTGCGAAGTCTCCGAAGCATCCTCGTCGAAGTCGCCTCTTTGCGCCGCTTTCAAATTCTCTTGCGACGCGTCGAACACTCCGCTGTCCGCCGCCACGGATTCGTCCGAGGGAGCGGCTGTGACGGGTCGTGTTCCGGTCGGGGGAAGGTGGATTTCGCAGTGTCTTAGCGGAAGCGCTGGGATTCCCTCCGTGATGGGAGACATCGGAATGAACGGAATGGAGTTGATCGATTCGCTTGATTTTGAGTCTGCGGTCAATAGTCGAAGTCTTTGTTGGACAGGTATCCCTTCAGCCTGCAGAAAGATGAGAACAAATCAAATCAAGAAGAGAGCTGGATTTGGGAGGGTAGGAAGAATAATATGACACTAAATTCTTGAATAAAACAACCTCAAACGGGGGCGGGCGGGTAAATAATTTTATCAGATAGTTCTTTCACGATCGTTGGCTTTCACAAGCGCATTACTTGGCTAAAGGAATGACACAAACCTGAGGCAAAGAGCTCCGTTCCAAGTCAGTCCCATCCAGACCAGCCGTACTCTCTCCCTCACTTGCCACTATACAAGCAGTGGCCGGCGAGTGTGTCGCAGAACGATCGGAAGTATTCGGAGAGATCGGCGGCGAGTGCGTTGAGGAAATCGAATCACGTGACGAGAGCGAAACCTGGGACGAGTTGCTGGCGCTGGGGTGATTCGCTCGACCATTAGTGGGCGTGTAACTTGTAGCAGCACCTGTCGTCCGCACTTCATAGATCGGCTGACACGCGGGATCTCGGGACATCCCTTGAAGCATGTCAGTGACGCGTTGATGGAGCTCGCGAAGGTTGAACGCGTCGTTTCCTCCACTGTGATTCAGGTCGGGGTAGTTGAGCGAGTTTACGGAGCCTCGGCTTGAGGCTGATAAGGAGCCTCGGCTCCCAGATAACGATAGCGATCCGCGGCTTGAGCAAGAAGACACTGACGGGGTGCTGCCCGAGATACTGTCAAGACGAACAAATGAGTGTAAATTACGTCTTGCGTTCACCAACCAACCCTCACTAATGATTACCCTGCACGAGGCAGTTTTGTAGATAAAATCTCATTGTAACGCATGGAAATGAAAGCCATTGAGCAATTCCAAGTAGTGCTGTTTATTTTCTGTTTGACGTTTTACTGAGCTTTTACTGAGTGGTTCTGCCTTTAATCAAAGCTAGTAGACCAAATCTTAGCGTGCGACTATTTACATCAAAGCCACTGAACAGTGCTTTTATACGGCAGTGTTTGTTACGATGTACAAGGTGATTCTAACTACCTGAGGTCATTGGATGAAACCCGTTTGCGAGTACAGTAATTAAGGGCCGTGGTCGTGACTTTCGTGTAGTACATGCTGTTATGCTGCACAAAGGCAGTTCTGTTCAGGATAAGAAGTATCAAAAGAAACAAAATCTTACTTTCTCAACTGCATGTTCAGAAGGTTTGTCAGTTTGGTTTGTTCCGTAAGCTGGTGAACCAACATCGACTTCTCGGCCTGCAGCTGGATTCTGTCAGCTATTACTCGGTGGGAAAGTTCTCGAGCCGAGTCGAGATCAGCTGCAAGTTTGTCCTTCTCCACTTCAAGTTTTTGCTGCAAGAAATGGTAGGCAAACGTTAGTTCAACAGAAATGCAAAACAACCAAATGAAACCGCCGTGACCGAGGACTCTCGCATAAACGTCATAATCTGTACAATTAGATCGTAAGATACATAATCGTTCCGGGGAAGTTCCGACTGTATCCGAAGTTCTTTCGTCACTGCTATCCCATAATGCAACGCGCATGAGCTTGATAAAACTCCGAATGTCACGTGACCCAGCATTTCCCAGTGGTGGCTGTTGTGTGAGGTTCTCCCAAGACGAAAGTTTTGAAAGGAAACGAAATTCTCTCTCTCTAAGAACTTTGCAGAAAAACATGCCTGAGGAGACGTTTCCTTACCTTTTCTCCTTCGCTTCTCACAAGAGAATTCAGGCGACGAATTTCTTCGAGCAGAACTTCCTTTTCTTGAAGCAACATGGGCCTGGAATTGTTGTCATCCGCCATGACCTGGGTAATTTTCTCGTCCAGGCGTGTTATCGCGGTTTGAAGTTTCGATTCGTGTTTAAGAGCTTCTTTATACTCTGCTCTTAATTCTTGTTTGTCCCGTCTTGGGAGCTGTTCAATGGCCGAGTCTGAACCGAGGTCTGTTTGGGATCCAATACTTGTTCCAACACCAGTGGAGTCATCTCTGACCTGAATAAAGGTGAGGTGTTCATTACAAATGGAGAGAAAGACGGTTCCAATCGGCGCTTGGTATTTAGGCATTGCGGAATGCACAGATCAACACCTCGCTGATTGAATTCTTTAACACAATGACAAATTTGTACATGAAATTTAAGATTACCTACACGCACTATGTTAGTTTTTTTTTTCAAATAAGTTCGAGGTTAATTAAGGTGTTGGTAAAATAAGCTTATCAAATTAAGCTCAATTCTATGGAATATTTGGTTATTATTAACATGAAGCTGTTGACATCGTTCTTACATCAATAATAATAAAAAACAGCTGCACCAGAAAATTAAACTTGTTAGAAGTCAAAGTCAACATACAAAATATATCAATTAAATGAAAGTGTTTTATATCCCCTCATCCAATTTCAATGAACTCAGTTGACAAATTAAGTTGGCTTACAGCAGATTGCATTATAACCTCATATACAATGCTAATGGCTGTCTCAACTTCCATTTACATGAATTGCGTTGTCCCTGTTTTGTTCAACAAGTATTTTTGTCCATCTTAATTAAATTTAAGCTCATTTAATAGCCGATTAAGAGATTATCATCAATCTAGATTATTTTTAATCCTTAGGAATGAAAAGGAAATGCCTTTTGACCACAGGAAAAAACACTTTGCCTGTTATGTCCGAGCGAAAAACCTTTTTGATATTATTTGCTTTTCTTTACATCAACAACATCATTGATTTAAATTTTCCGTTCCATCTATTATGCAGCTGACATGTTATTTTTCCTTAAAACATCAAAATATTCCAGTGGAGGCAAAAACAAAGAGAGTCATCAACTGATAGACGTTGACTTGAAGCAAACATACACACATATATAAACAGAAGTAGGTAAATAAATTTAACAAACATATAAATTCATTAAATAACTGAAACGAAATAATTGCATTATTGAGATTAATAGAGTGCTAAATCAATTTAATTTCTGATACCACTAATTAATTGATTCCAACAGCAAACTACTTTCAGTTAACTTGCAAAACCCCATGCCCGGATTGCTCGAAAGGAGGATAATGCTGTCTACCAGATAACTCACTATCCAGCGGGTAAGCATGGTTTGTTTTGATATAGTAACACTTATCCACTGGCTAGCAGTTTATCTGGTAGATAGCTTTATCCAGCCTTCAAAAAACTAGGCCCAGGTGTCATGTGCCAAACGTAAGCCAACCCAAAGAGGTTAGCAGTGACCACTTGTCTATTGATGCTAACATTATACCCACATGCATCAGAGAATCTCCACTACGCACCTCATTTGAAGAATCAGGTTGTGACAACTTATCCTTGAGTCTCAGCAAGGCTTGTATCAGATCATTTTTCTCTTGTTCTTTGACAAACAATGTTCTTTGCATGCTTTGTATCTCCTCTACTAAAACTTGTACATCCTCCTTTTTGCATCCACGATGGGAAGACAATTTTCGGTCAACTTTTTTAAGTTTTTCGTAGCCTTCTTCCTGCGCTTGAACTTCACCCGAAACAACATCCATTTCTGTTTTGAGTTCTTCAACCTGAGAAAGTAGTAAATGTGTCACAAAAGCTGAACAACTTTGAAAACTTTTTTTATTTCCCATAGTTGAGATAGTTGGTGAAACTGAACATTGTGTTCTGAATATTAAATATAAAATTCAATATAGCTTTAACATGTACATGTAGTCTCACTCTGCTACCTAAATTACCAAAAGTTTGAGGTTAACAAGTTGACCTGTAATAGTCATTTGACAAGCAATTTTACAATAAAATCTCATAAATGTTGCCCAGAGATGATAACACATGGAAGTTTCAATAATCCAGAAGCAGGGATCAAATTTGTCTTGTAAACAGGGATGCACACGTAGCTAAAACTAAGCCAGGTCATAAAAACAAGCTCGCCTGGCTTTTCTGGGCTGCACACCTTTAAAATCACCACAAGGTTTTGTTTACTGGTAAATTTCAGCTGGTGATAATCTCTCTTCTAGCTGGTGAAATTAGCCAGCTCTTAAGCTACATTCCTGTGTAAAAATGCCTTGTTTGTATATCTCATGAGTGAAACTACAGCATCATTCCTGAGGCCTGTTTCATGCTGCCTTTCCCAAGATCAACCAAAACAAAATGTCTGGAGTATTATTGCATACCCTGGACTTGGCTTGAGATATCTCCTTCTTGAGTTGATTCACATCATACTTGCTTGCAATGGAGCTTACTGTTGAATTTGATGAGGAAGAACTTAAGCTGCCTTGTTTTACATGCTTTGGTTGTCCCTCATGGCGTTTCTGCATTTTCTCCAGCTCTGATGTCCAAAACTGAACCTGTGCAAATGTGTGTATAGGATTAGTCTTGAGTTGATAACATTGTTTAAATTTTACTCTTACTAAAGCTGCATATAGTTACACAATATTACTGAACATCTGCTGACATTTGAGTTGGCATGTCTAGACTTTCCTCACCTGGTTACCAACAGCAGAAAATAGAAAAATAACATAAAATCTTTATTTTGAAAATTCATGCTAATCAACAAGAACTTTATTTGCACATGTATTTATTTCTTGAAATTTACACAATATTACTGAACATGTGTTGACAAGTAAGTTGCCATGATTAGTCTTTCCTAATCTGGTTACCAACAGCAGAAAGAAGTAAAATAAAATGAACTTAAAATCTTTATTTCAAAAATTCATGCAAATAAACAAGGATTTCCAATAAATATAACATATTAAACATTATTTCATTGGAAACAACTTTTTTAGTAGGGAAATCAAATTTTACCTCTTCACGTGCAACATTTAGCCTTTGCTTCTTGACATCTAACATATTTTGCTTAGCCTGTAATTTGAAATGCAATACTTCACAGTTGTGGTCACACTTGTGATATGTTTGCTGCAGATAATATTAGCTATCAAGTGAACTAAACAATAAAAAATACATAATTATGTTTTTAAAATACCAGGGATTCTTGAGCATTCTCTGAGGCATTTAGTATACAACTACTGACTATTTCATAAATAAACACCTGGGCTAAACTGTTGACTTCTTTGATACCTTATTTCCTGAACTTGATATTATACAAAAACATATTATCTTACATGTAAGTTATTTATTGACTTTCAAAAATTGTCTGGGCTATATTGTTAAACATTAATTTTGAAAGCCTTATTTAAGGCAAGGAGGTCAAGCTTGACCATTAATCAGCTCCTTTTTAGTGTTTTTGTCACAAAATACTCCTGTTCCTTTGGGTGTTTAATTTGTAAGGGGGACTTCACATTTGAAATAAAGAAAATAAACTGCAAAGAAACCTTTCCTGGCATGAAATGCACCTAAACGAGTGCACTGATAAATATAAAACTGAGATATTAATAATAAGAATGTTTTGACATTCCCTGAGTTGCGCATGGTAGAACACAAGCAATAACATTCATACCAATAAGTCAGACTGTGCAACTGCCAAATAATCACAGAGCATAGTTTCCCGCTTCTTCCGCCATTGTATTCTAGGGTCTTCTGCCTGTTGCGCACCTAATGGCAAAAAGAAAATGCATCAAAAGGCATTGTCAAATTGAATATTTTCATACAATTCCCACTGCCCTGCAAATGCTTTGAATAAAGAAGCATTCCCAAGTATCCTAATTAATTTAACATGTTTACAAGGTGGCATGTGACTGACCTTTAGCTCTGTGAAAGAAGCGTATATGCAGCTTCAGACAAATCAGAAATGTTTTTGCCTGAAGCTACAATTAGTTTGTGGTATGATTGGAACTATAAATATCTGCCACGTCTATTGAAGAGGCTAATTTTAAATCACCTGATGTGCTGGGGTAGTTAATGAAGCTGCAATTGCTGATGCTTACTTTTGTAAACGATCTTGTGCTATATTTAACAAATTTAGACTTATGTTGGTGCAGATCCAAGAGGAATTTAAGTGTTCTACTTCTTTCACCTAGAGATACCTGTATGTCATGCAACACTGCAGAGAATGTTAGTTATATAGAACATAATTATAATAACAGCCATTTATAAAGGAGAGAGTGCTCAAAAAGGGGCGGAATAGCCACTTAGTTAAGTGACTGAGATCCCAGCCAAAGATAATGTGAGTTAATCTAAAACAGGAAAAATTTACCTGAGAATGAGTCACTGCCTAATGCCTCCTCACAAATATAAGTAGGTACTAACTTAGCATAATTAAGTTATTACAAAAAATAACAAGTCTGTGATGCTGTATTTATACACTACATATTCTCCAGCTTACCAGTACAAAATGCAACAAGAAGAGCATGTAACATATGTAATTGTAAATTAAAAATTGTAAACTAACAAATGACCAAAAAAGTTTTAAGGTTTAATTTGAAGAATACCCAAAAATTAGGCATCCAGGCTACAGTAACTCTTAAAGCCATAATTTAAATGCTGTTATTGAAGTTATCAGCAGCCCGAGATGCAAACCAGGCAAAAGGGTCTACTTTGTATCGACCCTTTTCACTTTGTTTGCATGCCTTTCTAACAAAAGAATAATAATTGTCTGAAGACTCAGCTGCAACAACAGCTATTTGAAAAAGATTTGTGTTATTTTATTTTTTTTCTTTTTCCAACTTAAACAAATAAGTTTTTTAAAAAGAAGTATAAACTCTTACCAGTGTTGTGATCAATAAAGTATCTTCCAAGAACTTTGTCATGGAGCTCTTCCCAACCATATGGCAACTCTGCATTTAGAGAAGAATGTTAAACAATGGAATGCAAGCCAGGGTTGTCAAAAATAGCCCGTGCAGGTGAAAATCACTCTTTACTTCATGACCTTAGCCACTAACTCTGCTAGGGAATTTGTCTGATTCTTTAGAAATACATGTACAGTAGACAACAAAATGGACAATCTAAAGCTGTCTACCTCAAAGCTTTTAAGCAACCCTGGTAAGAACCTGGTAAGAACTGTGTGTGCAACCCACTTTTGTGTTAGCAACAGAGTACCATAGAGAAAATCAAACTCGAAAAAGTCGCACAGTAACCCAGTGAAAACAAGTTTATCTTAAAAAAATGTGATAAATATTTATTGAACTTGATAAAAAATACCGTACAAATACATTGCTGCACGGTTATTGATTGGTTAGTCTATATGCACATATACTCAACATACCATTTCCTACACAATCAGCAAATGTCATAGGCTTTGTTAACCTGTAAAAAAAAACAATAAAAGTTGTTAGGATATTTTTTCATACAAGTGTTAACATCACCTGAATCAAGTTCCTTCTTATTGTTTTTGCCATGGCAATTTGAAGTAATGCCAGGTGGATGTACACACTGGTATCAATATCCCATCCAGGAAGAGTCCTATTGATAGTCACAAACAGCTGTTACAGGCTAAAAAAGACCTGGATTTTAAAGTTCCAAAAGAAATGTAACTTTACTAAGTCCATCTTGGTATGAGTTCTTTTCATTGCCAGGAAATTACATAATTTGAACATGTAACAAATGTACATGACATATTGTAACAAATATTATTTTCCACACTAAAATGTTCCTTCGCTAAAACAACGATGTAAAACATATGTATTTTAATTAAAAGTTTCCTGTTCTGATTATCAGCTTGTGTTAATCTCACTCCTGCGAAATTGCTTTCATGTAAATATCTGACAACAATCAATGCCCACAATGTCCTTACTGTACAAATGCATCATCAGCAAATAGGTGAAAAAATCAGAGAAAAAAATAATCAATTTGCAACTTAGGATCAATATGTTGTCACACTAACTTCTCAGAACTATTCTTAAAACATGTTTATGGAAATCAGTTACATTAATAAAAAGGTTTTTAAAATGACATTGTATTTACACTCCAAGTCGCAAAACACGGATAAGCTTTGACCTGATGGGCCACAGTTGGCTCATATGCAGACTTTATTACTTACTTTCCCAATACAATAAACATCTTTAAGCAATTATTCTGGAATTGAATTCCAGACATTCTGAGCTAATTTTACATTTAAGGTTTTAGTTACTGAAGGGATGTGACAGTCATGCTTTCTGTCTTTGAGGCACTCATCTGTTTCAGAAATAATAGTGTACTGGATTGGGTGTTCACAAATTCCTCTTTAGAATGTTTCATATGCATCTACAGTGTGTGTTAACTCCGAAATAGTTGAAATTGCATTAACAATATAACAGCTCACAGACTTCTTGAAATGGTCAATGTTCATCAATCTGTATTTGTTTTAAGCAAGAAAGTTCCAGAACATGAAATTAATTAGACACAAGAATATTATAGTTTCAATTGAACAATACATGGTTTATTAAGTTTAGTGACACTGGGTCAAAGTATATTATGCTGCCTGGAGACAATCTTTACATTTTTTTCCCCCTCTGTTCAGATAGATATTTTAGATATGCACATTCTGAAGACCAAAACATCCTTGATATTACAGTCTTGGGAAGAACCCTTGACAAATATCGCACAGCATTGACAATAGGCCCGACTAACCTGGGCGAACACAATTATTTGAAACAATAATTCACCAACACAAGACCCCTGGGTGGCATACAGAAAACAACCTTATTGCTTTACAGAATCATTTGTGTACTTTGTTGGTAAACTAATGCTAGATAAGAACACAACATATTTACTCAGCTTATCTACTTGCGAGCTATGTGGAACATCTTTGGATTTGATGCTCAGGAATTTTGGACAAGCCTTTTGAACCATGGATAACCTTTATGGTAATTTGCATGTATTCTCCCAGAAGTCAAACACTACCTTGTAAATAAGCCCATTTACAGCCAATAAAGTTCTATATCACATCCCCTGTGAAGTTATCGGTAATAATTTGGTTTTGAACTGACCAGGGACTCACATGAGAAATTTGGAAATAAAAACACATTCAGCAAAAAGTAAACAAGGATTAATCCAGCAAGGCTCAAAATAAATCTGCATAGCAAATATCTGGGGCAATAAATTGTTTTCACCACCTGCTAACCTGACAGAGAAGTGATGCATATCTATTGTTGACCTTCATTAGAGCGTAATTAATTGAGAAGAGTGAAATTGCAACATTTGACAACAATATGGTCATACATTCCTGTGAAATTCTGAGGTTGCTTCTGTGGTGAATTAGAAAAACAACTTCCAGCAAGATCTTATAAATCCCATCAAATAAATGTCATTGATTCAAACTAATCTCATTTCCCTAACAAAACATCATTTTTTTAAGCCTGGAAGTCTACGTATGGTCTGAAGAATGTTTCAGTCAGGACATAAGTGCAGAAAACTTCAAATAATTTTCGCAAAGCCACAGATTTTACCATTGGTGACTGTTTCTAGTAACATGTTCAAAGTTTAACCAGTAATTGCCGTGGAGGAATGAAACAGATAAATAATTCAATTACTTTTGGCAGTGTGCCACAGATCAGCCAGCTAAGTAGAATTCTTCTGTTCAAAAATTGTCGAGGTACGTTTTTCCTTAGCTCTCTTCACAAACCAGACCAGAAATGGAAAATACAGTGATAACAATAACCTAAAACGAGATATCAACCCTGCTAGGGTAAAATATTTTAACTTCATAAAATATCATACTGAATTATACGACTAAACAGTTTCAGAGTTTGATTTCAATTTATTTGCCGTCAAAACAATACAAACAGCAAGTGCATTTTCAAAGAAATAAAATAAAATTCTACAACTTCAATATCGTTCGAAGTGTCAAGCTCGGAATTTCCTGAAGTTTCTCTTCGATTGGAATGCGACCGATATGCTGATTCCCCGAGAAAAGGATATCGATATTTAGTGAAAGCTCCACGCAATAATTATAAATAACTTTAGTTGATAAATGAAGTCGGGAAGCAGACACATCGCGTTGTATGAAAATCGACGAGTTTCCCGTGATTTTGCGAATCAAAAGCGACCAGTGACGACATAATTTCAAATAAATGTGCCTGGAGAGAAACATTTTAGACAGGATTTGTTATTTTTAGACGCGGGTAACGTGTTTTTATAAGCCTTCATTAAAAATATATGTTGTTATGTCCTATCTCCAGTTATAAGCTTACTGCGACAAGATGTCCCCTGAAGAGACGAAAAAGCGTCTACAGCGATTCAAAACCGGCAAAAACACAATTCGTGCCTACAAATTTACTTAAAGCGCTAAATCCCAATTATATCTTAAAAGGGCAGGCATAGCTATCGATCCAACAATATAGGATGAATCGAACGCGAGCTAATAGTCACGCAGACCTCCTTAGAAACAAGGCTATAACAATTCTATCGATAAGAGGAGACGAGAAACGCAGCATTTGGTCTAGAAACCTAAGTAAGAATGTCTCTGCATCGCCAAAAACAAGACTTTCAGAGAAAAGAACTCAACGTGATCGCATTAGCCATTTCTGGTATTACATACACTTTGACATAACGATTCCTTTCCAGTAAATTAGTTTACTGTACAAGTAAAATCTCGCTGCAATCATAACGTTTCACGCAAACAACACATTTCTTAGCCAGATACGAAATTCTGAGTTCTAAAATGAATAAGATAGAATGGAGATAGGATTTGGACCAGTTTTGAAGGGAAAAAGCTCCTACATAACTGAAATATTTGGGGATAATAAAGCTCAAAACGGAAAGCCGAGAGGAATAATAAAGCGACAGTTACGAATCTTCTGCACGCTATCAGACTTTTCGGGGAGCTTTCGAGCTCTCCAGGAAGTTGTATCCTTTATTTTGGCATGGAGAAGCCTAACAGAATCCTAGAAGTACATTTACAAGGCCGATCTGTCTCGCTTTAAACGTTTGGTCGCTAACAATGTGTAAATTCCATAAAAATAGCGTTAATACTTTTGGATAACTCGCATACATACTTGATACCACACATAGGATTTAAAGCGCCGTGAAATTAGTGTACCCTTCTCGCCCCTAGATGCGGCCATTCGCTTCGTAAAGTAGCTGTAGAACACCCGAATAACAGTTCTAGAAGCAGGATAAAGCAAATGGCCGCCTGAGCTTTGGGCAAATGTCAATCGAGTTGGTCATACTTGCTACGGTTCACTACCCGCTCTGTTACACTCACCGATCGCGAGGGTCGACCCAACTCGTTCTCTTGGAGTTGTGGTCGATATAATACACTCTGCCATCGTAGTCTCTGGCCTCTTCCCAGCCCAGGGGAAGCGGTACTTCGCATGTTTTCTTCTTTGCATTTGGCATGGCGTCGAGCCACACTTCGCAACCGTTCTTAGCCACTTGCCTCCATGTTTAGCGCTGTAAGTCAAACAGCAGCGGTTTCTCCCTGATTTGAATTCGTCAGTTTCGCGGCCATGTCAGTTTCAATAGCATTGTTCCATAATAGGAAGTCTGCCTGATGGACGGCAAACCGCAAAGCCTGCTTAAGCCGAGTACAATTTCGAAGAAATCCGCAAGTTTTCAATTTCCATATGCGAGGTCTCTAATTTTACACGCAGTCTAGTATTTGGACAATTTATTTCTCTGCAGATCGCTGTATTTGATATGTGCATTGTTTGAGCAAATAAACCAATAAGGATTGGGCTGCCATAATAGCTCGCGGCATGGGTTTGCGGTTCAAATCCCTCAAATACTTTGCCTGTGTAACTCTCCGCCCCCGTTGTGAGGCGATTGTTAAGAGACACGCTTGATTGGTCGATTGGATTGCGAGTTATTGTCAGGACACTTGACAGCTTCTCGTTTGCCATCTTGGAAATTCCGCGCGTGCAGTACATTTCATGTTGACAAGTCATGCCGGAACACACTGTGGCTCGCTTTGCCCCCGATATAACCCGGTTTTATCTCGCATAAATAGTTATCAGCAACAAAAACCATCGCGCAATGCGACTAATTCGGACTTAAGAGCACCCGTTATTTAGACAGATTCTTTGCCTTTTCATTCCTATTTGAAACGCTACGACTTGACAATCTTTTCCCTCCCTGAACATTCAACTTAGTTCCCAATGGGAAATGCAAAGATTTTCAGGAATTTTATTTTGGCTGTTTTTATTTTTAACACTGGGGAAGAAAAAGGCACGAACATATCAGCCTGTTGAACATCGTTGTGGGATTTTAAGTATCGCAGACTTTGGCCCAGCACTTTAGCAAGAGATAACGAGACTTTTACCCGTGAGAAACATCAAAGTTGATCGGCGCGTTCCAATCGTTACTTACATACACTTAGCACTTAACTACTGTTATTTATCTGTGAACAAAGTCATGAAAACGCTTCTGCGCTTTTGAGGGAAGTGTGATATTGCATCACAACGCGTTTACGCGTAAGGGATCGGAATCAAGGACCTGCTATGATCTCTGTTAAAATGCTGCGACGGACAGCTACAGGAAATTAGATAAATAGTTACATGTCCTACTCGACGAATTCCTTCGTTTCTTAATCGCTCAAGGGTCAACTAGGGGTCGCCGGTGTTCCTGTATTTGTTCCAGATCTCAAACCCTCTCTCTCCCGATCACGGGCGCGCTCCAGAAAATCGACTGCTGCTTAGCAATTTCCGGCGCGCGTCAATGCAATGAAACCCCTGGGGCAGCCGTACGTGACACACTGCAGGGGTGTGCGACAAACAGGGGGGATGCGGGGGAGGGGGGGGGGCTAGCACGCGTTGGGCGCGCGTTTCCTTCGCGTGTCTCAAAAATTGTACTTCATAGATATGTAATTTCCTTTTTATTCAATTTTTAAACTCCTTATTCATAACTTTGCGGTAATTTTTAAATTCTGAATTTTTTTTCATGTAGTCTTAATTTTACGCAGGGCACCCTTTGATACCAGCCTATGGCTGATGGGGCTACCCTGCCTAAATAAAAATGACGACTTGTCATATGATGATCACTATCAAATTGCATACTAGAAAACGCCAAAGTAATAAAGTAGTAAATTAAATCCTGTACCGGTTCGACCTCAAGAGACAAACTTCTGCTGTGGCTCGAGTGCAAGGAAAGCCGAAAGAAATGCTAAGGATTCGTTATTGTGCAGCAAGTCTACCACCTGCAGGTCTAGGGGATTAACTGTCTGAAAGTAGCTGTTGTGTTCCTGGCGGGTTAACAAGCGAAATCACTTAAGTTTCTTTGTTTAGGTACAAAAAAAAGAGTCGTCTTTCTTTTGGACAAAAAGGCAGAGATTATCCATATCTGCTCTAACTTATTTACAACCGGCTGTGAGTGGGGTGCGACACAATATATTCTATCGTCCCCAAAGATTGGACCCCAACACTTGCCTGTGTTTTTACAGCGTCCACTCTCGCAACCAAACGACCTATTTAGTACCTCATTCCAGACCGGATAGCACTTTTAGCTTAAAACGTGAAAACAAACAAATAAACAAACAAATAAATCAGCTGCCCTCAGAGGCCTAGACCTGAGCACATCTAATGCATGAGAGAGCCCCATTCCATAGCGTGGAACGAAAAAGAGAGAGAGGGGCTTGGTACGAGGAGCCCTCCCGGGATGCGCGCCTTTTATATTTACAGGGCCCCTACGGATACCACTCTTCGATCTGCATGGGCCACCCTGTTGAAATAAAGATTTACTTTACTTTTCTCCCTATTTTTCGCCAGGGTCGCCAGGGTCTTTCGGACATTCAAATCCAAGATAGCGGGTGTTTCCAACTTTTTGGATTGGAACAACTAAAAGAGCCTGGGGACAAGGCAGACCATCTATGACTTTCCTAAAGTAGCTTAAGGTAGCACTAGTAACATTGGTATTCTAGAGATGAGTCACATCTTCAAATAATCAATTGGGCAATTGTTTTCGATTATCAGTCATCTGAGGAAGACCTCCCCCAGCCTTGTCCTAAGGCGTTCTCTTCGATCTTCTCGCGCCAGCGGGCGCCAAAATACACGTAAGGTCTAGAAAAAAGTAATATAACCTCCGCGCAAAATCAAGTGCGCAGGATCAGATGGGAACGCCTGGGCACTAGCGGATTCCTTTTCAACCTCCAAATCCAATCCTGTTTTCAGGGAGGGGAGGCTTAGTAGCAGTTCACTATAAAAAATATCAAGGGGTTCTGGGAATGCAAATAGTTATTCAAGCAACCCGGCAAGAAGTAGCTTAAATACTTTTCATCAATCCACAGATTCAAGGCAAAAACATTTAATCACATTTTCGTATATACTTATATATCTATTTACAAAGATGCTGACGTATAATACATTCTGATTTGAACGTATTTACAAATTCTCTGGTTACAAAATCCACCTCTGATCTATCAAGTGGATGAAGAGCACTTTGAAAATTATAGTCTTAATGATGCTCTCTCAAGACAGTTCTTCGATATTTACAAGTACGTTTTAATCAATTTGGTGTATAACTTTTTCGTTGACTTTACCAGTATAAAGTCAGGTCTGGAAGCGAGCCCACTGTCCATTTTTCCAGTGGATGCTCTCTCTTGAACTGTGAAAACTCACAGGCTTCAATCATCAGTCTGTCAGATTCAGAGACGCTGGATTGGAGGTCTGATGCCTCTCTTTGATTTCCCAGGTTATTGATTAAAGAAGAGCTGGAAAGACATAAAAGAAAAGGTCCGTAATTAGTTATATACGCCCATCAAAATGATCGCAATTTTAGCGAATGTAACCCTTCATTACCCATCCCATCGTATGTTTACTAAGGACATGCAATGAAAATAAAAAAGTCTTTGTACCTTAAAGTCTTGACCAGTTGCCGAGGCCTGTTGCCGGCAGTCAGTGCAAATTTCTCGAGGTTTATCTGTTCTTCAAGAGCTTGGATTTGTTGCTCCATTTGAGCTTTCATCTTTATTACTTTCGCCCTCTCGGACGGGGACATGGAACTGCGAAGCCCACGCTTCCTGTAAGAAATGACCAGCGGCATGTTAAATTAAATTGATTTTTCCTTTTTCAATCAATTTATCTTACCAAAAGTTACGAGACTTGCAACCATAATGGCGACGTGTGGGAAAATTCAGAAACCCAAAATGACCGATTCATTTAAATGATATTTATTTCCAAATTTTCTCAATTTTAACTTTTTTTCTCATTTTCCCCACTTTCTTCAGGCTTACACTAGCGCCGGAAAATCATAAGCACATGCAATGAGATGCTGTTCAATAGCGCCTTTTGTTAGGAAAGTTTCCGAACGAAAGACGCTAATCAGCATCTTACTGCGTGTGCTTCTGCTGTCACGGTTTAAGCTTAAGCGCGAGTGAAAACCAGCCTTTGCAGAAACGCAACCTTTTAAACAAAACTTTTTGCAAAGCGTAAAAGAGTATTGATTAAATCCTGTTACTCCGTCAAATTAAACAGTGGTTCATAGGACTAAGTTCGATTTATACCTTTTCTCAGTTCAGTTTTCCTTTTCTACGTCGTATGAAGCATGTTCGATTTTTTTTTTTTTTGTTTTCCCACGAAATAAAAACAACGAAGGTGTTAACAAACCTTTTAAATTCCTTTTTCTCCTTTCTCTTTTCTTTGTAAGAACTCCAAATAACACCCATTTTGAGTAATTTAGCAAGAAACCATCTCTCTCTCTTTGCAAAACACGTCTGAAGCGAACAAATTCGTTTTGCGAGTGAAGTCTTTTCTTTATGACATGACAAAGGAAGAAAAAAGAGCGCGCAAGAATCAGCCAATGAGCTTTGCCCTAGTGTTAACTGATCAAGCACGCGCATGACTCGCTCGCGCGAAAAAAAAAAAACGCACAGCGTAGCAAGGCGGTTCAGGCAATCTGCAATCGATCTTTTAATATTCCTATTTGAAAATAACTGACCATTTAGCATTCAACCGTGTTTACTTCAATCTGCATCATGTCTCCTCAACCTACGTACGTAGGTGATTTCCTTTTTTATAAATAAATATTTACGACATCCAGACTTTCTTCCATTTGAAGTTAATTCAATGCGAATTTCAAATGTTGACATGAAAAGTGTAGCGGAATCGAGAAATCAAAGTTCACACAAACTGAGACGAGTGGCAGAAGGGTAACGTACTGAAATATTTTCAACGTATTTCCCACCTGTGCGCGCGACGTTTAGACGCGTTTCAACTTGTCTTTTTTGGACAACGTTTATATAAGCTCCCATAATTCAAGGGCCTGTTTATAAGAAGAGAGGGCTACCCTAGCAAGTGGATTACGCTATCAATCACACATTTCCTCTTTTTTTCTTCGTCGTGTTTACAAGGCAGACAGGGTTACCCGGTCCTAACTTTTAGAAACTTCAAGTGTGAATCACTGATCACGCTTGGTAATATTTAGAATAGCATTTCACGCTACAGTTCGTCTTTCAAAGTATACTTCATTATGCGCTAGTGAAAAGCACAAGCAAAAATTTGCGCAAAGTGTAAAAGAGTATTGATTACATTTTGTAACTCTGTCAAATTAAAAAGTGGTTCATAGGCTATACTAAGTTACGATATATACATTTTCTCAGTTCAGTTTTTCTTTTCCACTGCGTATGAAGTATGTTCAAGTTTTTTCGTTTTTTCATAAAATAAGAACAACCAAGGAGCTAACAAACCTTTTAAGTTCCTTTTTCTCCTTTCTCTTTTGTTTGTAAGAACTCCAAATAACACCCATTTTGAGTAGTTTAGCAAGAAACTTTCTCTCTTTGCAAAAACACGTCTGAAGCGAACAAATTCGTTTTGCAAGTGAAGTCTTTCCTTTATGACATGACAAAGGAAGAAAAAGGCGCGCGCAAGAATCAGCCAATGAGATTTGTCTTAGTGTTAAGTGATCAAGCGCGCACACGACTCGCTCGCGCGAAAAAAGAAATAGCCTCGCGGAGCGTAGTAAGGCGGTACAGGGAATCTGCAATCAATCTTTATTACTATTTGAAAATAACTGACCCATTCAGTATTCAACCGTGTCTATTTTAATCTGCCTCATGCCGCCTCCACCTACGTTTCCGGACATCAACCAAGCTAGTCCGTTTCCCCTAAACCGTTACTTTGAGGTATCTTAAAAACTTTTTAGGTGATTTCTACTTTATAACATTATGACATCTAGATTTCCTTTGATTTAAAGCTAATTCAGCATGCATTTCAAAATGTTGTCAAAGAAAGTGTTGCAGAATCGAGAAATCAGAGTTCACACAAACTGATGAGAGGAGTAGCAACGGTAAGGTACTAAAATACTTTTAACTTATTTCCCACTTGTGCGCTACATTTTGACACATTTCAAATTATCTTTTTTTGAGCAACGTTTAAAAGTACCCATAAGTTAACTTCGAACTTCGATCAAAATCTTGAAGCATTGATCACGTTTGTTAATATTTCGAATAGCATTTCGCGCTACAGTTCGTCATCCAAGGTATACTTCATTATGAATTCAAAGTCTCTGTAACTCACTCTCCCATCTCGATCCATGTCCGCTTCTCGAAACAACTTCTCTACGGTGACGGCGTCCAAAAATGGAGCAACTTGCTGGAACACCCTTTTAGCAATGTCCAACGTGATAAAACCGCGACACATTACATCAAATGCAATAAACATCTGCCGAATTTCGTCGTCGTAATCTTCGACCAGAATTTTAGCTTTTGCTATCTCTGCGAAGCGCTCTAAAGACATACCAACATTGGGGGTATCGGGAGTTTGTTCAATCCTAAAGTCTTCAGACCTCTTGGTCAGCGATTGGTCGCTAGGCAACCCACTGCACTTGGCCATTAGTTGCCCTACTTCATTCTTTGATGGCTTGTAACCAAACAGGGCCACAAATGCTACTTTAAGATCCTCATTTGTTAAGAATCCTTTCCTCCCATCATCTGCATTGTGAAAAGTCTCCAGGATTTGACACAGTTTTTCCTCCGTGATGTGTCTCGTGGGCCTGATGTGTGGCAGCTGATGCATGTAATTCTGCATTTCGCTACAGGCAGCGATCTATAAAGGAAAAATAAATCATTAAATATTGTAATAAAACCAAATAATCTAAACAGAAAAGGTGAAGGATGAACTTCCACTAGTTTGGTCAGTTCATCGAATCTTCTAAAAGCTTCAGCCAGAGATTTGACTATACATTATACACGTTCTAGCTGAATACTTTCGTTTGCCCATGAAAAAAAGTTACCTCAAAAGTCGTTTGATCTGTGATATGGAACAAATCCAAACATTAATTTGTATAACCAAGAGCCACAATCTTTAACTGAAAGATTTGAACTTCGCCCGCCATATTGGATTACTGACTTGCCTGGGTAACCAAGCCTGAAACCTGTTCTTGCCTAGTCTCCACTCGTTCTTGTAACACCAACAAAGTCGAAGCGATGCCGTCGGAAGGTAAATTGAAGCGCTGTTATTTTGCTATCAATCCCTTTTCTAGTCACTTCTATAGTCTCTAAGTATAAGGAGAACCTGCTTTTAGCTATGTTCTTTTATTTTCAGGTGTTGAAGTGTTCTCAAATCCATTAGCCCCGCCGTCTTCGTCAGGATCGTACGGAGGCCATCATGGCGGCGGGTAGGTATACGTGTTTGGCTTGCCCAAGCTTTGAGCTGTTTTTGTCATTTATTTCTCATTTAGTTTAAGCTTGGGCTTGTGTTTAATTCCTCCGATCCTTAGCAGAAGTGTACAGCTGAATTTTTAGTTCAGTTAAAAGTGTGTTGAGCAGAATAGACGTTTTAGCGCGGCAGATGGACGTCGCTTGCAATAGACAACTAGACGACCTGAAGCTCAAATGGCTACCAAAAGAAAACGAAGTTAAGCTCGAGTTTTGTTGGAATGCGAGAGATTTAGGGAGTGAGAAATTTAATAAGAGAGGGAAATTAAATTTGATCGAAGTCTGGATTATCTTGCTCTTGTATACGTAGAGTACCAGCATTGACAAATGAAGATTTTCGTAAACTTTTGATGACCCCACGGTCTGGTGTACCATCTGTGGCTCCGCCGTCAGCTAAGTCATCAAGTCACAGCAGCAAGAGCGTGGCAAGCAGTATCCATTCTCATCGTAGTAGCAGGTGAGCTCTATTGGATTTGTTGTTCATAAGAATATTGAGCTTATATTCAGATGCAGGTTGTTAGCCATTTCATATGATATCCATGCCCCCCCCCCCTCCTGTCTTCCCCTCCTGTACCCATTCCTCACCGATCTGTTCACAAGATTTTCTTAAGGGGCCCTGAAAGTAATTTCTGAGGGGTTTGGTCCATCATCGTCATAAATTTTAACCTTAAGAGTATTTTGGAAGGGGTTTGGAAGAAAAATGGCCTTTTCTCATGGGGATAAAGATAAATGTTTCTTTTTTTGTGTGTGGGAGCTTGATGTCAGCACTAGTGAATAGGTCTGGTTTTGTAAGTGGGTAAATTCTTAACTGGTTTGGTCAAAAGGGGGAATGAATAAATAATAAAATGGCCTTGTATGTGTCAGTAAGAGTGATGCTCATTTACACTATTTGTTTCACTGCTTGTTTCCATTGACCCTGAAAAGCCCCATTGGGGAAGTGGCATAAATTTATTTATTGGGTGATTCCAGAAAATATCCATACCATACCACAGGCAGCATCTTGGAATTCCGAGGGAGAGGGGCAGTTTCTTGGACTGGAATGTTGAAGGCATGGGGGGTAACGCAGTTTGGAATTCCAAACACATAGCGGGAGAGGGTTCAGCTCTGAATTTCCAGAGGGAGAAGAAGACAAAAGCTTCGCTTGAAATTGTTGATCCGATAACTTTTCCAGTTTGTAAATCATCAAGCACGAACTGACCGCTGAAGCAGGATAAAGATCGATCAGGCAGGTGCTAACGATCACACAGAAAAGTGAGCAGATAGATTGTGCAGTGAGCTCCACATTGAAGAGGCCTTAAAGTTGATGAATTAGTCAATGGATTAATAAAGTGTAAAACAAGTCTGTGTTTCTTTCTGACCTAAAATTGTTGATCCATGATTAAAACTTGCCCCAGTCTCTCGTTTCCCAATGGAACGCCTGACAGATTTATAGGCTGCATTACTAGTGGTCAGCAGTTCCTCAATGAACACAATTTTCAATATGGCGAGAGACAGCACATCGTGAACTTCACTTTTGTCTTCCACTGGTTTGAATATG